>Ga0208917_1000467_pt1 | contig 20762 bp, 14 predicted proteins | sample DEB08_DNA_10_FD_185500 | JGI IMG/M metagenome (GOLD analysis project Ga0208917, IMG submission 185500) | Aqueous microbial communities from the Delaware River and Bay under freshwater to marine salinity gradient to study organic matter... | ecosystem: Environmental > Aquatic > Marine > Coastal ...
GGTATTATGAAGGAGATACACAATTCAAAACTTAGAATGCCTGTAACTTTAAATATTGATTCAATGAATAATTGGCTGAATAATCAATCACTAGACTTTTTTAGTGGATTTGAAGCTACACCAATTGATTAATCCCCACCACACTACAAACTTTCCCCAAAAAACTACTACAAATAATCTAAGGGTTAAGGCAATGGTATTAATGGATTAGGAGAGATGTGGATAGTGACCGTTTGTGAAAACTATTTTTATATTCATTTTCTCGCTTTAAACAAACTAATTATTGTTATCTGACTTGAACCTAAGAAACATTTTTTCAGCAACATTCATAAACTCTTCTTTTGTTGAGTCTCTTTTAGAAGCAGGATTCATCATATCTCCATTATTTTCAGCCGGAGGATCAGTATGTTTATAATTAAAAATATCATGACCTAACTCATGATAGATTAACCACATTCTACCATAATTTGTAACAGTTGGATCATAAAACATGTCAGGATTAATCCCTACATGTATAACCTCATCCCTATCTCTTCCCCAAGCCCAACATGCCCAACCTTCAACTGGACTTTCGTCCTCATAAAAAGTAATTTCTCCATCAAACACATAATTTAGGTCTATTTCATACAATTCAGCTTCATCCACAAAGGCTTTTAAATAAGAATCATAGTCATCAGATTTAATCCTTGAAATGATATTTTCTCTAGACTTTAATATATCAACTTCATCTCCAACTTCACTATTTTCTTTAGAGCATGAGTAGAAAAAAAATACAATTACTAAAACAAGATAGCTATAATGGATTAGAAATTTTGTTAAAGCAAATGCGAAAGGATAGAGTAGTTTTTTCATTTAGACATTATAGTATAAAAGACTTTGTGTTGTGGTCTAGGATTTTCATTGTTACCGACTTCTTGTTCCCATGAAATAAAATCTATCTTTCCATCATTGTTTATGTTGACAGGATAAGCCCTTCCTAATTTAGCAACATCAATTTCTCTAACGTTAGGATCATTTAAAAAGTCTTCATAACCTTTAAATTGATATTTGTAAACATGAGGAATTTTATTTTCTACATCATAAATTTCAAAATATCCATTGTTATTTATATAAATATTTGTTCCACGATGTATGTTAGGAGGACCATCTGTAACATGGCTTGTAAGATGAATTATATCTAAAACATTGTCTCCATTAAAGTCATCAAGTATCAAATCACCTTCGCCTTGCCATTGATCAAACTCTGATTGATCATCAACTTTAGAATTTGTAACATCGAGAAATCCATTCCCTGAATTATTTTTTAGAAGCTGAATGCCTGATCCTCTATAATAAGGTTCATCACGTGTGGTAGCAATAATTATATCAATAAAACCATCATTATCAAAATCAGTTGATTCAAAATCATTAAGTTTACTATTATTCAAATAACGAGGGTTAGGCAATTGTACTTTTTCCCATTCAGAGAAATTAGCTGTTCCATTACTCATTGCTACCCAACCAGAACCTCCATTTCTAACAATATATCCAGAATCAGGTGCTATAATAATGTCGTCATATCCATCATTGTTAAAATCATTTGAATGTGCCTCATATGTATTTGCATAAGGAGGATCAAGTTTAATAGGAATAAAAGAATCATCAAGCTGAATTGAACTCCTAGAGAAGTTGCCATTTCCATCATTTAATAAGATTCTACTTTCCATAAAAAAATCAACATCTCCATCATTATCAAAATCTCCTAAGGCAATAGCTCTATCAGTCAGGAAATCTGCAATACCATCATTACTTATGTCGTCTTCTTGAGTTACCGTTCCTGGATAGATTCCAACTAAGTTTTCAGAATTGTCATAGAATCCGTTTCCATTTGAAAGAGCAAGAATTGGAGTTGATGGTTTTGAATTAGTTCCACCATCAATTTGGCTTATTACAGGCTCACCTTGCATTCCCAAAATAAAATCATCTATTCCATCATTATTTAAATCAGCTACTGCTGATCTATACATAGACATTGGTTTTCTTTCAAAATCTTGAGAAAAATATTCTTGTGTGAACTCAAAAGTTCCATCTCCAAGATTTATAAAAGCAAAAAGTGGATTTCCTGTTTGATTAGATGGAGCTGTGTGTGGACCATAAGAAAATCCGAAAATCATATCCTCTAATGAATCTCCGTTTAAATCTAATTTATTTATGAATTCAAGGTTGACATAGAAATATCCAGGCGATCTTAAATTAGTTCCATAATAATAAGAACCATGATACTCGTCTGATTTAAAACCAATCCATCCTTTTTTAATTACAGAATAATAATCAGTTTCTTGATACTCTGTATCATTCCCAAATAATAATTCACTTGGTTGACTCACTACCACATTATCAATATTCAAAGTCTTTTCTGTAAATAATACTGATGGTGCAAGTGTTATTTGACTGAAACTAGAAGTTAATTGAAAATCAGTAATAACATTTATGGAAAAAGTAATTTCTTCCGAAACCAATTCACCACTATCATTATACCATCCCACAAACTCGTATCCTTCTGCTGGGGAGGCTGTAATAGTTACTTCTGTCCCTTCATCATAGGTCCCCCCCTCTGTGGAAATTGTTCCTCCTTCTCCAGCTGTAACTGTAAGGGTAAACTGGGAAACCTCTGGTTCAGGTTCAGACTCTGGAGTAGTGGGTTTTACAACACTTGGAGGTGGGGTTGTATCCTCTTCTTCTGCTGAACAGCTGTAAGCAAGTAAGAATGCTGTTATGGCGAATGCTGTAGGGTAGAGTAGTTTTTTCATATTTAAGGAATTGTTTTAGTATTTCAACTATCAAAATCAACGGTAAGTATATCTTGATTTAGCAGTGTGGAATATTGTTTTAGATTTCCTGAGGTACTGTTAGAACTACAATTGACTACAAAACCTGTTCCTGTACCAAAACTGTTTCCGTGATTGGCACATCTAAAACTTCCATTTGAATAAGACCATCTATTTGAAGTGCCTAAATGAGGACAACAATTACTAAATGCTTGGATGCTCTCATCTGTTTTGCGAAGAAGTAAAACATAGTGGTCTGTATCGTTGATGAACTCCCCTGTATTTTGAAGTTTTGAATACAGATCATTTGTTATGTCGATATAAAGAAGTTTACCATCCAGAAGGAACCCATCTTCCTTTGTTTTTTCCTTTAGCTCTAAATAAGCTTGTTCTTCCTCAGAAAGTTCTTCTTCTAGAGGCATTTCCTCTTCACGCTCTTCTGCTTCACAAGAAGAGACTAGTAATGTTGAAGAAGAAGTAATCCCTAAAAAGACAAGAACTTTTTTAATAAATAAGGCTCTTTTCATAGACTCTTTTATTATTTATTGCCTAGTTCACTACAAAGCTATAGACTAGAGTAAAGGAGCTACTTGTCCCATCGGATGTTTTTACTCTCCAGTAATAGGTAGTTCCACTTTCTACCTCTACTTCTAATGAGGTATCTGTGATGTTTGTATTTGCAGTTTGAGGGTCTTGCAGTCCATCTACCTCATCAAAATAAATGGTGTAGGTAAGACTATCTCCTTCATCAGGATCATTGCCTTCCCATGATAGGGTTACTAAGCCATTAGAAGCATCAACTGCAGCTCCTGAGGTTGGACTGAGTATAGTTGCAGGAAATGGTGCATAATTCTCTTGTCCATCACCTGCAAGATAAAACTGCCAGGTATCAGAGCTCGTTGTATCATTTGTATCATTTGCTTTAGAGACGACCTTCCAGCTATACGAAGCATCTGTTGCTAGTGTTACTGCTTTTGAAGTAGCGGTAATCCCTGACTCTGTTTGCGTTTGATTTGTTTCTTGATTGGTTATCTGCAGGTCATAGCTGTCTGTATCTGAGGAAGCATCCCAAGAGAAGGTAACGGCACTGTTTGATGCATCAACAGCTTCTCCTTCGTAACATACCTCATTGTTCTCTGGAGCAGATAAACTCGACTTGCCAGGGGCTGGAACCGTAGGCGCAGGTTCTGGCTTTGGCTGTTGTGTGGTTGGAGGCGGAGTTGAGGTTCCACCATCATCCTCTGCACTACAGCTAATAATAAGCACAAACGATAAAATATATAAAAAGTAGTATTCTAGTTTCATCTCTTTATCATTTTAAAGGTTTGTTCTACTGTTTGACCGTTTACTTTAACCACATAGATGTCGGTTCTGAGCCCTGTAGTATTTATCGTTACGATTCTTGAAAAAGGGATTTGCTCCTGATAGCGTTTGATCAAACTTCCTGATCGGTTATATATCGTTACTGTTGTCTCTCTATCCTCTCCAGGAATCACAAGGTTCAATTCCCCTTGTACTGGATTAGGATAGTGTTTGACCTGTTCGGAGATAAAGACCTGTTCTACGTGCACACCCTGACAGTCCTGTGGGGTAGATATTTTTACAGTATTCATCCCTGGTCGAAGTTGAAGGGTGAAGTTGTCCAACTTATAACTTCTTCGATCTCCATTGACCTCTGCATAATATAAATCCGAACCAGAGAGGTTCACCATCATCGTTTTTCCCTTTTGGTTAACTGATGATTTTGCACTAAGTGCTGGAGGCTCTGTAATACCTATCTCAAAGGTCTGAAGATAGCCTTCTTGTCCCTCTACGGTAAAGTTTAAAGTATAGCTGCCTATTTCTAGCTCATCAATGACAAGTTGGTGATCGTTCTCGGTATTTAAGCTGTACGATCCTTCGGTCTCTGGTATTGATACATTGTAAATATGCTCTGTATTAGAAACACTAATAGAAATAACACCATTCGTCTTGCCTGAACAAGAAACACCGTTGGTCTGGATTGAATAATTATCTGCAGGAAGAGAGAAAATCTCACAACCGTCTGTATTGACCATAGCACCTAGTGGGGTAGCATCACATAAATCCCTATCGTCACTTACGCCATCACCATCGGTATCAATATACTTGGCTTGGATAATAGGCAATTGATCGAATTTTTTGAATAAGACATTCTCTGCAGTATCTTCATTACCTCCTAACCATTGTTTGATGACGGAGTAATATACTTGCCTGAAGTCGTATTGCATTTCCATTTCATATTGTAGATCTGCATTAGTTGGAATTATTGGATTTCTACCCGTAATTTCAGGATCAACTTTATTACCAAAAATAAACATTGGAGCTGCAGTCCCATGATCTGTTCCAATTGACCTATTAGAGGCTACTGTTCTTCCAAACTCAGAAAAGATCATTCCTATTACCCTATCACTATTCCCCTCCATATCAAGACTATCCATTAGTGATTTTATACTGTCATTTAATTGTCTTAAAAGATTTGTGTGGGCTCCTAGGGTATGGTCGTTCCCATCAACTTGGAAATCATGGGTATCAAAACCTCCTAATTTTACAGAATATATTCTAGTATTTAAGCCAGCATTAATTAATCTAGCAACTACTTTGAGCTGATCTCCAAACCAACTTGGAGGAAAATTTACATTGAAATTTCCATTTCTATATACCTCTGCTAATCTCTTATTGTAATTATTGGCTTGATTACCAATAAGCTGCAAATAGGCTAACTTCTCCCCATACTTGGTATTAGGGTAATTGTAATTTAGGGGATTTAATATTTCTTGATACCATTCTGGATTAAAGGTAACTATACTCGTGAAATTTGATCTCCCTGTAAATGAAAGATGAGAATTTCCTAATTCTAAAGCTAAAGGGTCAGGAAAATTTTCATTGGGATATTCTGCAGGATAATTGGGATGCAAATTTTCCAAATATCTACCCATCCATCCACTTGATTCAAATATATTCGCATCAGAAGCAGATTCCCAAATATCCATTGATCGAAAATGAGAATAATTTGGGATAGGGTAAGCAACTGATTGAATAATCTTTAATCTTTTTTGATTGAATAGTTCTTTAAAGAAAGTTAAAGAGGGATGAAATCCTAAATCATTTGTATTCAAATTTAAAATAGAGCTTTCAGGTAAAACTACGTCAGGACGTATATAATTTAAACCAGATAATTGATCCAGTGGTATCAGTGTATTAAGCCCATCGTTTCCCCCTTCGAGTTTTATTAAAATTAATATTTTTCCTTTTTCATTTGTGTTTGTGAACAGAGGACTTGAACTAAGAATTGAAGATAAATCAAGTCCTGAAAACATTGAAGGAACTGCAACTGCATGGGAAAGGTTATGTAAAAAATCTCTTCTTTTCATAATTAAAAAACATGATTTTCTGAAAAGGTTAAAAGATGTGTTGTAAAATTTCTAAACCTTTCATTTAGTTCATTCTTATTTTCAAAGGTTGGATTTTCGGTATAGCGATTATATAATTCAGTATAATATGTCGGATCTATACTCCCCAGTATGATTTCAGTTAAATCATTTAACTGCTCTTGAACTAGGTCAACGGTTAATAAATTATTAACGAATTGGTTTACAACAGAGTAAATATCACTTGGATTATCAAATCCCTCAATAATTTTTGCATAATCTACTCTATATTTCACATAGCTATCATTCTCCCAGTCATTATCAATAAATAAGTCCCATTGAAAATCATTAGCAAAGCCTGCTCTGTTAGATAGCGTCTTAGAATTAATCCAAAAAAGATCATAAACTGGAGCTTGATAATATGGCGGCCAACCCGAGACGCTGGGAGGATCTCCAAAATTGCACCCTTGCTGCTCTAAATCCCATATAAATTTTTTATAAAAATAGAATTCTCTGCTCAGTGGATTTGTGAATTTTTCTGGTAGCTCATATGAATTACTGTCTTTATAATTTAATAGATTTAGATAAAAATCTTCTTGATGAAGATTAAAAAACTTTAAAGCTCCATATACGTATTCAAGCGGAGATTTAATCATAGAATTAAAATTTGCTGAATCAAAAAAATGCTCGCTTTTTAAAAGTAATTTTAGTGTTTCAATTAGATCAAAGTTTGAATCCCTAAATTTTTTTGCCATGGGCTCAATTATATTCTCTTCAGTAGAAGTATCAATTTCAGGATAAACAAAAAACTGATAGAGACGTCTTGATATATAATATGATACTTCTTTATTTTCAAAAATGATATCCATCAATTCATCAAATTCTTTTTCACCCTCTTGTCCCTGTCTTCCTCTTATTAATTTATTTCCGTAAAAACTTGATAGCTGTTTATCTGAAGTATCATGGTTCCATGGTTCAAAGCGAGTCTTAATTCTTCCTGGACTTTCATGTGTATACATGTCTGAGCCCCAACCAACAAAAACCTTAGAAAAAGCTTTAACATCACTTTCTGTGAAATTTGAATTAGGCCCTTTACCTACTGTAAAAAGTTCCTGAATTTCTCTAGCAAAATTTTCATCAGGATTATCAACATTACTAAACTGAAGGTTCAAATACCAAAGCATATTAGGGTCTTTTGACAAATCAATTATGGTTTGCTTATAGTTTTGCCATGGTGCTTTAAAAAGGAATTCAAGATATTGCCAAGCTGCTTTAGCACTTGCTCCTGAATCAAAAGGTGTAGGTAAAAGATTATGAATAAAAAAACTAAGCTTCCAATGAATAGACGTCTTTTGCCTTAACTGTAATTTGAGCGCAAAAGCTTTTAAAGAAATATATTGATCCCAGGGGCCCCTATTGTGAGGGAAAGCTGTTTCGATCCAAGTTTCTCCAGGAGGAACAGGTTCAACTCTATAGACACTATCAGTTCTTTCTCCTAGAGATAAATTTAGTTCATCATATCTTTCCTGAGGCCATTCATAAAAATAGTCATTAGTTGGTTTGGGTAATTCCTCTTCCCGCTGAAAGATTAAATCTATGGCTTCATCCAGACTTAAATCCTCTAAGTCGTCTAAATGATGCTTCGCATATCCAATCAAAATTCTATTTAAGAGATGTTTTTTCTGATTTACACCCCACTCACCTTGATACTTATCAATTCCTCCAGAAATATGCTTTCTTGTCCTCCTTCTATTTAGAATAGGCTTTAGATCTATGTTATCTTTTTTAAACAGCTCCACAAGATCTATTTGTGGTCGTTTATTTTTTTCTTGATTTATCATAATTGATTTATCATAATACAAACAATACTACAATAATTAACTGAATGCAAAAATAGTATCATACTAATGTAACTATCTTTCTAGAAGCTCAAGCTATACCCATTCATCAATTGAACACCACCTAAAAACCATTTACAGGGGTGTCTTAGGTTAAAGGACTTCAACCCCTAATGAATTAAAAATGCATCCTGTTGAATCCAATAGAAAGAGATAATGCGACCTTGTCAAGCTTAAAACAACCCAATAAAAATCAAATTACATCATTTTAAAGTAGCTTTTAAAAAGGCAATTTCACTTTCTGAAAAGGGTGATTTATCGATTCGATATATGTCATGATGCCATATTTTTGGTATGGAATCCATCTCTTCTGTCCAAGAAGACCATGGAAATATCGTATTGGTTTTTCCAGAGACAAACCCCCAGTTAATGGCATGAATTTCGTTTTCTTTCAATAGGGGTAAAATAGTTTCAAAGGTGCTTCCATTGGTTCTTGCTAGATATTCGCTACATATTATTGGGCGATTATAGGTTTTTAGAGCTATAATTTTTTCTAGAGTAGCTTCTGGACCATCGTAGCTATGAAAAGAGATCACGTCTGAATTTTCTACCATAAATCGTTCTAAGGGTCTCAATTTTTCTATTTTTCCCCAGTTACTTCCTTTCCACAAACCCATGGTCAGAGGCTGAGAAGGATCGACTTCTCTAGCCCAGCCCACTACCTTTTTCAATAAAGAAAAGGTAAAAAGGGCTTTGTTTTGAATTTCATTCTCTTTCAAGGCCGGTTGAGTTGCTACATTATCTGGCTCATTGTAAAGGTCCCATGCTACAACGCGGTCATCTTCTGCAAAATGACGTACTACCCCTTTAATGTAGTTTTTCAATTCATTATGTCTCAAACTATCTCCTAAAATTGCTGCTCCTGGAGCTTGTACCCAGCCTGAATTGTGAACAAACGGAACAGGATCGGGTTGTGTACCCAGCTTGGGTACAGGGTTCCAAACATCATCCAATAAAACAAGCATGGTTTTGATGTTGTATTTGTTTGAGGCTTCCAAATAACGATCAAGCCGATTTAGAAAGCCAATCGAATCTTGATCCCATAGCAAGTTGTGAATGTAAACACGATGCATTTTCATGCCTAATTCTGCAGACCAACTCAACTCACGCTCTATGGTCTCTAAATCAAAAGTTGCTTCTTGAAAAAACTCCAATTGATTGATTGATGTACTGGGATTAAAATTTGTCCCTGCCATCCAACCATTTGTTCGATGCCATTCCCATGCTTTTTCTTCAGACCATCGAGAACCTTTTATTTTTGGCTGAGTTTTTTGACATTGTATAAGAAAAAGGGCAAAGAGCAGTAGGAGTGTTTTTTTCAACATGTGGTCTTTTTTATTTAATTACGGATAATTTATAGGTGGTTTGGGATTCGTATACTTCCATTTGGATTTAGAACAGTAGAAGGGAAAGCAGGTTCATTTGGTGCATTGGGAAAATGCTGTGTTTCCAAACAAAAACCCGTTCGGTGTTTGTAGAAACCTCCCTTTTTACTCGCTAAACTACCATCTAAAAAATTTCCAGTATAAAATTGTACTCCGGGTTCTGTAGAATATACCTCAAGCATTCTTCCAGATTCTGGATCATAAGCAGAGGCAACAAACTTATTTTCTGAACTTTGATCGGTTAACACCCAACAATGATCATATCCCAAGCCAAATTTAAGTTGCGGGTCCTCAATTGTTATGTCCCTTCCTATTTTCTTGGGAGCGGTAAAATCAAAAGGTGTTCCCTTTACATTTTTAATTTCTCCAGTAGGAATTAAAGTAGCATCAACCGCCAAAAAAGAAGCTGCATTGAGCACAACTTCATGATCGAGAATTTCTTTGTTAAAGTCTCCTGATAGATTGAAATAGGAATGCTGAGTTAAGTTTACAATCGTTGACTGATCTGTTGTTGCTTTATAGGTTACCGACAATTCGTTGTCGTCATTTAAAGCATAGGTTACAAAAACGTTGAGGTTACCCGGATAGCCTTCTTCTCCATCTGGGCTAGTATAACTCAATTCCATACCTACCATGGAATCCTTTTTTAGAGTATTGACCTCCCAAATTACTTTATCAAAGCCCTTTAACCCTCCGTGCAAATGATTAGTGTTATCATTAACAGGCAACTGATATTGCGTTCCATTCAATTCAAAAGTTCCTTTTTCAATTCGGTTTGCATAACGACCTACAATAGCTCCAAAATAGGGGTTTTTGTTTTCGTAATCTGTGAAATTATCGAATCCCAAAACGATATCATCAAACTCATTCTTTCTGTTTTTTGCTGTCCAAGAAGTTATAATCCCCCCATAGTTGAGAATAGAAATTTGCATACCCTTTCTGTTCTTTAAGGTATATTGATAAACAGCTTCATTGTTTTTTGTCGTTCCAAAATTTGTTCTAATAATAGAGGGAACTGGACTCTCAACTTTGTTTTTCATCTCCGTTTTACAGGAAAGTAAAAAAAGGAGTGAAATGAAAAACATTAGGAGCTTTCCTACTGTTTGATCGAAGAGCTGCTTTTGAATCATAAAGTAATTTTTCTGGTCTTTATAAAGATAGAATCCAATCGATTAACAACTGTGACCACCGGTCTACTGGAGCATTCATTGGGTTCATACCATATCCATGCCCACCGGTACTGAACATATGCAATTCTGCTTTAGCACCTGAGGCTATCCAATCTCGATAGATCTGTACACTAGGTTCAGCGAGTTCTAAAGGATCGTCGTTGGCACAGGAAATAAAAGCAGGAGGTAGGTTATTGGGTACTTTTTGCTGATCAACAATTACCATCCAGGGATAAATGGGTGCAATATAATTTGGCTGGTTTTTAGGTGAAGCGGTATAGGCAGCTTGCATGGTTACAGCCCCACCAGCAGAAAACCCCATCAGTCCAATTTTATTTGGACTTATAGCGTAATTGGTGGACTTTTCTCGAATTTGTTCTATAGCACTCAACGCATCTTTAGTGGAATAAGGCAAAATAATTTTAGCACTATCTATAGCCATTTGTGGATTTTTCCACATGGTTTCAGTCCATTGTATCACTGAGCCTTCTCTTGGGTAGGTTCTGTATTTTAAAACAACAGCTGTTATTCCATTAGAGGCTAATTTTTTTGCAAGTTTTACACCCTCTTTTTCATAAGCTAAAAAATACAACCCACCACCCGGGCAAATGATCATGGCTTTATCTGTTTTGAGCTTTCCTTCAGCTGGATATACATCCATTTCAGGAACAGATACATTGTCTATCCAGACCCCCTCCTCTTTTGATCTTAATTGATTCCCCTCAGGGTGTGATTTAAAATCCCATTCTTGATAATTTACAGCAATGGTTTCTTGAGCAATGATGAACAAAGGAAAAGAGAAAAGGATCAAAAAAATGTAATGTTTCATAAATGACTATTCCCCACCAATTTACAAAGATTAATTAATAACTACGTGCTATAACCTTCTGTTTTCTTTAGCCTAAGATAGGCACTATCTGTTCAGAAACTTTAAAGGGTACAATTAATTTATTCGGATTTTTAATTCCAAATTCCCCAATCAGTCCTTACTAAAACTAACTCGTGGAAACCTTAATTTTATGATCACGAAAAAAAGGACTGATGGGGAATGTTATATCGTTTTAATTCACACATTCGATTGCCTTGAATTAAGATGAATTTGGACTGGCTCAATTCATTTTAACTTGGGAAGATCAACTCACTGAGCTAAAAAGTAGTATCAGTGAAATCGACAATACACTAACGATTAGAATTATTTTAGTATCTAAATTCATTATGCAGAATTAAAAAAGTAAAATTGCAACTTTAGAAACACATAAAAAATAGTATCATATCAATGTAATTAATTTAATAATAGTATTTTTAAGTACATAGTTTCTTAAAGGCTAGCCTGTAAATGCATGTTTTTTTAATCATATTATTTAATTTCATTCAAAGTGATTTGGATTCGAATGTTTTTTTAATTCAAGACAATCTGATCCGTTATTACGACGAAGAATTACAACCCCTTGAAGAACAAGTATTAGAACTACCTCAAGAAATAAAAATTGATGCTTATACCCATGCAACAATAAATGATAGATTCTACTTTTTTGGAGGAAAAAGCGGGCAGGTCTATTCCCTAGAGGGAAATAAAGTCAAACGGATAGATGAAACGATTGATCACCGAATGACGATTAATGCAACAATTTTTGTTCATCACGATACTATTTTTAAATACGGTGGATATGGCTATTGGAGTCAAAGGAACTTCATGACGTACTTTGATTTTGTCTCTAAAGAATGGGAAGTCTACAAAAAAAATACTTCGTACAATCCAAAAGGAAGATATGGCGGATTTCATTTCAAAACAGAAGACAAAATTTATTTCTTTGGAGGGGCAAGAGTTGATGAGAATGACCGATTGAAATCCATTGAAAATAAAGAAATAGTCTCTTTTGACTTTAAAACAAAAAAATACAGCCTGTTGGGAACAACCACTTTTGACCTTAGTAATTGGGACCATCTTGTCAATTCAAACAGTTACATTTTACTCAAAGCAAATAATTTTCTCTATAAAATCGACCTGATCAACAACAAGCTTCTCACTTATGAACTGCCTCCCTTTTTATGGAAAACAGAGCAACGGTTATCCCATCAAAACAGTTATAAAAATGGTGAATTTCGATTTGTAGTAAAAGATAATTTCGACCAAATTGAATGGATTAAAATTAAAGAAGATCTACTGTTTGCCCTTCCAATAAAAACAGAGCCATTTTTTGAACCCAAAAAGGATACTCGTTTCATTTATATTTTATTATTAGCGTTTTTGTTGTTTGTTTTGATGCGGTATATTTTGATTAAGCAAAGAAAAAAAACCGTTATTCTAAACGAAAAGGGAGTTGTGAGAAATGCCATTTTACACCCCCTCAATGAAGCACAAATAAAAGTATTAAAAATCATTCTTTTAAAGGGAGAAATTTCAACTGCTGAATTGCTAAAAATTATTGAAAAAGATACTCTTTCCTATGTTCACAACATTCGATTGAAAAATGATTTCATTACCCAGCTCAACTATGAGTTAAAAACGATTTTTGGGTTTTCAAAAGAACCTTTGGAACTAAAAAGAGGAGAGATTGATAGAAGAATTAAATATCTCGTTCCAAAAGAAGCCTTTCAAGTTCTTTTAAAAAAAATAAAAGTCACTTAAGGAGTTGCTCCTTGCTTTAGCTCGATTGTACCAAAAAAAAATCCCCCTTAAAAAGGGGGACTGTATTCATTTATTTTATTCTACTGTTGTACTCCTGGTAGATTTGAAGTAGGAGCTTCTTGTGTCCAAGGATAACCTTGTTTTCTCTCCTCAGGGTACACCTCGTTTAAAGTGTCTCCTTCATAGACAAATCCGTTTTTGACGACAAACTTTACAGTGTTTGTATTGCGAATATCCTCCAATGGATTTTTTTCTAATACTACAAGGTCTGCTAATTTCCCATTTTCAATACTTCCCAAGTCTTTAGAAAGACCCAACGCTTTAGCACCTAACAGAGTGGCCACTTTAAGCATGTTGTGATTTGATATTCCTCCAGATTGCATACTCCAAAGCTCCCAGTGGTATCCTAATCCTTGTAGTTGTCCGTGCGATCCGACACCAGCTAAACCTCCAGCCTCTACTAAATCTTTTACAAATACAGCGTGGTCTTCAAACACATGTTCTTCTTTCATAAACCAACCTGCATTTCTTCTTCTTGACTTGGCATCCAACTCTGATTTTGGCGTAAAACGATTGATTTTAGGATCTCCTTGAACGTCTTCTGTGGCGTAATAATAGTTCTCCGCCCAAGGACCTCCATAGGAAACCAACAGTGTAGGAGTATAAGCCGTTTGTGAGGTAGAAACAAAGCTTACAAAATCTTTATACAAAGGATAAATAGGGAAAGAATGTTCATGCCCAGGATAACCGTCGAGTATTTGGGTGACGTTTAATTTAAAATCAAGCCCTCCCTCTGTTGTGGGCATTAACTCTTGTTCTCTTGCAGCCTCAATAATCCATTGTCTGTGTTGTCGGTTACCCGTCAAGTACATTTTTATGGTTTTGGTATTATAGTATTTCGAATATTGTGTCAATACATCGCGTGCGTGATCCAAACTTTTGATGTTATACCCCCAATAACCCACTCCAGGACCCGTAGAATACACTCGAGGTCCAGGAATCATTCCTGCTTCTACCATATCTGCATAGGTGAGTACGTCCGTGGTTGCTGTTTGTGGATCGCGAGTGGTGGTTACCCCATATGCCAGATTCGAGGCATATACCCAAACGTGTTTTTTATGTAAGCCCCAAGCAGGCCACATGTGGGCATGAGTATCCACAAATCCTGGGACTATGGTATGTCCCTTTACATCAATCACCTTTGCTCCTTCTGGAATGGAAAGTTCTGCTGAAGGACCAAATTCTTTGATTCGGTTGTTTACAATCAAAACGGAACCGTCTTCGATCACCTCCTCGCCCCTCATAGTTATCAATCTCGCATTTTTCAAAACCAACGTTCCACGAGCTAAAGCTCTGTTTACAGACACAACTATGTCCATTTCCTTGGCTTGATAGTCTTCAATTGACTCTTTTTCCTCTTCTTCAGTCTCTGTGGCGTCCTCTTCAATTTCTGTAGCTGCCACTTCAGTTTCTTTGGCTTTTTCTTTTTCTTTCTTTTTGGCTTCAGCTTCTTCTTTTTGGGCTTTTTCCACTCCTTCGGCTGCGGCAATATCATAACGGAATAAAGTTTTACCTAATGTCCAAAACACAGTGTTTCCGCTTGTATCCCAACTAGGAAATTGCCCTCCAAATTTGGTGAGTTTACGAGAAGGGAAATTTGCTTTTTCAGGAGAATTTACATTTATTTTCGCTCCATCAGGACCCAAATAAGGAACTGTTACCACATAAATATCATTGTTGATTTGAGCCAAAGCATAAGGCCCTTTTGGTGCTCGAAGAACCATAGATGCCTTGGAAGGAGTTCTTTTTGGTGCTGAGGGGGTGTCCGCTAAAAGATGGTTTTCATCATAAGAAGAACCATAGACTGTAATTCCATCCACGGATAGGTGTTTTTTTAAATCTGTACCGTCCCATTTTATTGACACCAGACCTTCTGAACTGTTGAGATAAATACGGTTATCCCCTAGTGCAAAATGGGGGTTTGACAAACCAGAAGCTTTTGTAATCAGGGTTGATTTACCTGCTTGTCTTCCGTCAATCCAAACCAGTTGAGACTTTTGCTGGAAAGCTCTAGGTCCGTCCGCTTCTTTAAATTGCTGTGCAGAACCTTTAAACACCACGATACGATTATCAGCACTCCAAACAGGTTGGGTATAAACACCAGATTCTACTGTCAAACGAACTGGAGAAGAGGGTTTATCTACCCTCATTTTATAGACATTCCCACCTGAATTATCTTCCCAAGTAACAAATGCAATTTCCCTTCCATTGGGATGCCATACGGGCATAGCTTCCGTTCCATTTAGTTGCGTTAACCTTTTCGGTGATTTGTCCTTAAAGCGCATCAAGTAGAGTGTGTTGAGAGCTGTAAAGACCATCTGGGTTCCATCTGGAGAAATTTGAGCATCTCGAATTTGATTGACGTTAAAAGTTGGTGTATCCTCTACTGGATAATCAAATTGAAGCTGAGGTGCTAAAGCAACACTTTCATTAATTTGAAAAGGAACATTTACAGCATTTCCTCCTTTAATGGGAATTCGGTAAATTTTTCCCCCATAAGAAGCAACCACCTCTTTACTGTCTGGTGTAAAAGACATCGCAGGTAGTACACCCAGTGGAGCAATCGACTCCTGCTCATCACGCTGTACAGGGTAAGCAAGCCATTCTTCTTCCTGGGTTACTAGGTTGCGTTTTACAAGTCCAGTTTGATCATTATATCGGCTTCCGTATACCAACCACTTTCCATCTGGAGATAAAGTAGGTGTAAAAGCAGAACCATAACGCGAAGTCATCACCTCTCTTTTACCGTCTTCTCTATCATAAGTTGCAAGCTGGTACTGTGGAAAATTGGCATTGTACTGCCATGCTCCCATTCGCTGCGAAAACCAAATCAATCTTCCATCGGGGCTAAAGGTAGGCTCAGATATTTTTAATCGCTCTGGCTCATCGATCAACTGGCTACCGCCACCTCCCTTTTTGTGATAGATATGTAGTTTGAAATTTCTGGTCCCTTTACTAACTGCAACATAATTTCCATCTGGAGACCAATCTGCCGATTGTATCTTAAACGTATTGCCTTGCGTTAGTTGTACCGTATCTTGCTCTTTTCGATCCAGAATCCATACATTGTTTCCTCCACTCCGATCCGATAAAAAAAGAATTGAATTCCCATCAGGAGCATATTTAGGTTGTGAATCAAATGCTAAACCTTCAGTTATTCGGGTGGCCTTACCTCCTTCAATAGGAAGTTCATAGAGATCTCCCAAAAGATCAAAAATGATTTTTTTACCAGTAGGATGTACATCTAGTGACATCCAAGTTCCTTCATCAGTGTTGATCTCTACAGAACGAGTAGCTTCAAGAGATAGTCCTTTTTTTTCTTTTTTCTCTTGTCCACTAAGGATTTGTGAAAGAAAAATAAATAGGGCTAGTGTAATGGATTGTTTCATAAGGGTTTATTTTAAAATCTAGTTGTGTCTTTTTTATTCAATATTTAGTAATTGGTGTGAAATAGCATCGGCCTGTATATGTATGATATACAATTTTCCAAAGGTGTTTTCATCAATTTGAGAGTAGTGTTGTTTTCCAATAATTTTATTGGCCAGTGCAGGAGTGGTATTGCTGTGTCCAACAACCAAAACCACTTTGCCTTTGTTTTTTTCTTCAAATGAGGGATTGAACAAGTCAGTTGGATCGTAGGTGACTACAGTTATGTTTTTTTCTTCAGCTAGAGGTGCTGCTGTTTCTTGAGTTCTGTAAAAGTCAGTTGAATAAATATTATCCAATGAAACTTCTTGAAAAACTTTTTTCCATTTTGCTGCGCGCAACTTGCCTTCTTTAGAAAGGTGGGGGTTTTTGTTCCCATTTGCTACAGGCTCTTTTTCTGCATGACGAATTAAATAGTAGGTTGTTATTTCCTGACCTAAAATCACTGTGCTATTCAGAAACGAAAAGCAGAATAAACTAAAGGTAAAATATCTTACAAATAAGTGCTTCATAACACCAATACAGATAAACTGAGTTTTTTTTTTTGGATTTCCAATGTACAAAAAAATCTTTCAGTAGAAACAGTTAAAAAAGTAGTGCTAACTATTGGACTAGAGCTCTTCTAAAGAATAAGCCACATAGGTGAATTGTGTGCTGTCTGGATTCCATGAATTAACATTTAATGTTCCTTGTCCACCATAAAATTCGGGTGTCAAATCACTCACCTCTTTTGTCTTTAAATTCATTAATCTGAGTTTGACGCTTTTCCCAAAGGGATGGCTTTGTTTTTGATCCTCTACATAACTGATAAAAACCAATTTTTGATTGTCGGGAGCAATGTGAGGAAACCAATCTGAATAATCGTCAAAGGTTAATTGCTCTTTATTTTTTCCATCTGGTGTCATCCTCCAAAGTTGCATAATCCCTGTTCGAAAGGAATTAAAATAAACATAGCTGCCGTCTGGAGCATATTCTGGACCATCGTCAAGTCCTGCTGCTGATGTCAACCGAATTTCTTTTTTTTGGTCAACATTCATCTTGTATACATCGTAATTGCCCTCTCGAGCTGCACAATACACTATGTCCTTCCCATCTGGAGAAACACCATGCCAATAGGATGGACTTAGTTTTGTAATTTGTTCGGGAATACCTCCTGTCAATGGCATTTGATAAATAAAGGAAGTATGCTCTTCAATTTCATTTTTTCCCGATGAGAAAAAAAGTGTTTTTCCGTCAAATGAAATACCATGATCGTTATTACACTTTTGTAGCTCTTGAGTATCAATAAATGCTAGTGGCTTACCCTCTAAACTGTATTTTTCAATTTTTCCACCACTGTTTATCAATAAATAAGTTCCGTCTGGCGACCAATTGGGTGCTTCAAAATGTCTGTTTTCAGTTTGTAGAAGTATCGACTTACGCGTTGCCAAGTCATACAAATAAAGATGGCTAATTACTTTTTTTCCTTCAGGTATTTGACCAAAGACCAACTGAGCAAAAAGCAGTGTTATAATTGTTTTTTTCATTCTAAATTGAGTTCTATTGACTTTAACTTACTTCACTCTCGTTTTGTGTAATTCCCCTATTTTAGAACAGCTCAATTGTTCCATGATTTGGTTGAGTTGTTTTTTTATCATGGCAATGGTATGATTTCCTCCTGCTGACCCAAGGGCCGCTACTCCATACATAAAACTGCGCCCCATAAAGGTAAAGTCTGCACCTTGAGACAATACTCTTGCAACATCGGCTCCTCCGCGAATCCCACTATCCATCATAATTTTTAATTTGTCTTTGTAAAGTGGCGCTATAGTTTTCAAAGAATCAATTGTCGCTTGACCCACATCAATTTGTCGCCCTCCGTGATTGGAGATGATTACCCCGTCCAAACCCAACTTATAAGCCTTTTCTACATCTTGAATCGATTCTACCCCTTTCAAAACTAACTTTCCTTTCCATAACGTTCTCAAACGTTTTATTTTTTCTTCATCCAAACGACCAGAAAAGGTTGTATCCATAAATTTTGCAAGTTGATTAAGATCCAAGTTTTTTGGCATGTAGGGCTTTAAAGTTTCAAAATTTGGAGTTCCATTTAAAAGAGTTTTAAAAGCCCATTCGGGTCTTTTCATCACTTGAAGCATATTTTTTAATGATTTTTTTGGAGGCATGGACAGGCCATTTTTTATGTCCCTAGGGCGGTAGCCGAAAGAAGGTACATCTGCTAAAATCACTAAAACCTCATAGCCTGAAACAGCTGCGCGTTTCAAAAGATCTTCTGTCACCTTTTCTTCTGCAGGGTGGTATAGTTGAAACCAGGCGTTCCCTTCTGTAATTTCGCTAATGCGTTCTATACTTGCTGTAGTTACAGTACTCAATACAAAGGGAATGTTGTGATCAAAAGCGGCTTGGGCTAAAATTTCTGGTGCCTTGGGCCACATCAAGCCCTGCAAACCGACAGGAGAAATCCCGAATGGAGCGTCATAGCAATGTCCAAAGAGAGTTGTTTTTATTTCAGGTTTTTGATACGGAACAAGGTAGTTGGGTTTGAGCTCAACTTTCCTTATCTGTTCTGTATTTCTCCTTAAATTGACTTCGTCATTACAGCCTCCGTCCAAATATTCAAAAGCAAATTTGGGAATTGTCTTTCTGGCTTTTTCCCTCAAGTCGGGAATAGAAGGATATCTGCTATCAATAAAATTAATGTCTTTTTTCAATCGCCTAGGGTATCAAATTTTACTGTGAACCTTAAAGGTACGGTATCCATAAATAGCAACCACGCAAAAACAGAGCAAAGGCAATGCAAAAGAGACATTGATAGCCCTGAGTCCACCTATGGTTCCAAAATCAATAATCCACCCTTGTAAAGGAGGCATTAGTGCACCCCCTACTATTGCTAAAACCAAACCAGAAGCACCTAATGAGGTATCTTCACCAAGTCCGTCCAACGCCACTCCATAGATTGTAGGAAACATAAGTGACATAAAAGCAGAAGTTGCGATCAGGCAATAGAGCCCTGTAATTGTATCACTAAAAATTACACCTAAAATAGATACTATCCCACCCAAACCAAATAGGGCTAGTAGTTTTTTAGAATTTACATAATTCATCAAAAAGGTACTTACAAATCTGCTGAGCAGAAAAATTCCCATAGCCAAAACGTTGTAATTTTGAGCTTGGGCTTTTGCTATTCCCAAAGCATCCGCATATTGGATGATAAAAGTCCAACACATAATTTGGGCCCCTACATAAAACATCTGAGCCAACACTCCTTCTCTGTAATTTGGATTGTTCCACAGTCGTTTAAAAACAATTGTTGCTGATGTTGTCTGAATTGCCTTTCCTATTTTAGGCATTTTAGCCCCTAATATTAAAATAAAAACAGCAATTACTACAAATCCCAGGATAATGTAAGGTGTGCTGATAACTTCTAGATCATGAGAGCGTATGCTTGCTTTCTGGGTGAGTTCCAAAGTATTAAAAAGTAGTTTACCAGAGGTATCCCGTGCATCTGATTGAAGTTGGGAGAGAATAAAATTTGATGCAATAAACATTCCCAATAAGGAGCCAAAGGGATTAAATGCTTGAGCAAGGTTGAGTCTTCTGGTAGCAGTTTCTGGATAACCCATAGCCATTATATAAGGACTAGCTGTAGTCTCTAAAAAGGCCAGACCAAAAGTTAAAATATAAAGTGAAAGCAGAAAAAAACCAAAGGTTTCATATTGTGCCGCGGGGTAAAACAACAGAGCGCCTATAGCATATAACGCCAATCCCAAAAGAATTCCCTTTTTATAGCTGTAATGCCGTACAAAAAGCGCTGCAGGTATGGCCATGGTAGCATAGCCTCCATAAAATGCCAATTGTACCCAGGCAGCCTTAGCATTGGAAAGCTCCATTAAAGTTCCAAATGCAGCTACCATAGGGTTGGTAATGTCGTTTGCAAATCCCCATAAAGCAAACAGAAAGGTTATTAATGCAAAGGGGAGCAAACTGTCTTTGGATACT
>Ga0208917_1000476_pt1 | contig 20613 bp, 17 predicted proteins | sample DEB08_DNA_10_FD_185500 | JGI IMG/M metagenome (GOLD analysis project Ga0208917, IMG submission 185500) | Aqueous microbial communities from the Delaware River and Bay under freshwater to marine salinity gradient to study organic matter... | ecosystem: Environmental > Aquatic > Marine > Coastal ...
CGTCGGTTTGAGAGCCTACAGTAAGTACGACATCGTTAGCAGGAGTGGATCCTCCCACAAATTTGTTTCCGAGGATTGTTATGATATCTCCGGCACTATATCCCTGTCCTACTTCCGTAATTGTTATGGTGTTTAATGCACCGCCATTTATGGAAATGGTAAATTCAGCATTTTGTCCATACCCGTTAGTGGTACCCGTTAGTTCTGATACAGATTGATTGGCTAATCCGCTTACATTAGCAATGCCGGTGACTGATTCTATAGTTCCAGCAAATACTTCAAGAAAATTCTGTTGATCGTTCCATCTAGTATCTCCCAATTCTGGGCGTGATGGTCTTTCTGCATCGCTTCCAGTTGGAACCAGAAATCCGTTGGTGTCCGTAAATCTTAGGTATCCTATTCCAGTGTTAGCAAAAGTTAGTGGAGTTTCTGGAATGATTCTAGGACCACCAGTTCCCGGATCAGTTAGATTAGTTATTGCATCCGTTGCGCCAGTTATGGTAATAGTTCCTGTTGGTGGGGGTCTTGAACCCGATCCATCGTAGTTAAAATTAACAGTGTAAGTTCCGGCACTATCGCTGCCTGTTGATGTTCCCGTAATTATGGTTCCGGGTATTATGCCAACTCCGCTTAGTAACATTCCCGGAACAAAGGTGCCTGTTATAGTTCCGCCAATTGTAAGTGTAAATCCACTTATGTCAGCAGCAGTACTCGTGGCACTTATGTTGTTCCACTGTGTCCATTCTATTATATTGATCCCGCTATCCGGTGCAAGTATCATGTCATCATTGCTCTGAAGAGCAAAAATCTCATTATTAACACCATCCAATTTCTGTTGATCACTTACTCTTACTTCCAACGGTAATGGAGTATCCGTGTTTACGAGATTATCAGTTATGAAAGCCTGATTCCATCTTCTTGGACTAGAATCCAATTGATCCCTTCCAAGTTCCCATATTCCGTCGTCGCCAGGAATGATGCTTTGAGAAAAATCAGGAATAATCTCTACGGTATCTCCTAAACCAGTGTCAGGATCATACAGTTCATCACCCACAATTAAATTGCCTAACTTTGTTAAATCTCCATCAAGTGTGATGTTACCCGTAACTCCAAGATTTCCATATATATTTGTCGAACTAAAAACTTCCACGGTTCCCGTTCCACTGGGTTTGAGTTCTATCGTTTGATTTGTGTTTAGGCCGCTAATTGTGTTGTCATTAAATTCTAAATCGTCCGAACGCATTCTTTGGAAGACCATGTAACTGCCAGCGGTCTGTGGCATGATGTTAAGAGGTCCTAGCGTGGTTGAAAATGTTGCAGGTGCACTTATTAGAACGTTATCAATTTTTGCAACAGCGTCTACTTGTACATTTGTGCTTTTTATTTCAGTACTGACATCTAAATCAAACTGAGGAGTGTCATTCTTTATTCCAACTCTACCATTTACAACATCTAGAAATAGAACGGGTGTTGAATCAAATGTGGTATTAGAAAATTTTAGATCAACATTATCTCTATGAAGATTCTGTTTAAGTAATGGTCCTGTAATTCGCCCCAATTGAGACATCTACTACTCCTAGTTAGCAAATCCAAAGAATACTGTTACATTTTTATCAAGTGGTACTGAAGATGTGAATGTTAGATACCATCCCGTTGGTCTTGCAAGTCCTGTTGGATCTGCTGTGCCTGCACTCGCTGCTGTAAATATTGTACCCGGATTGTTATCTGCCGCGCCATGTTCTCCAACAAAGTCTGTTGAACCTGTTGCAGTAATAATGTATTCAACACCAATTACAAAATTTCCAGAATCAACTTCTTCTCCGGTTCCCGTTGAACTAGGATTTTGATTCAGAGTAAAGTTCGTCGTTGGAATCTGCATGACATTTTCTACCAACACGATAATATTGTTTGCACTGGCTGGAACTTTTGCTAATGGACCAAAAACTGTATCGGCTGCATTTCCAGGACCAAGTGTTTCAATGGATACCGCTGCAGATGCTGGAGCTCTTACCACTTCCCAGTTTCCGCCAACGTATGCTTCTATTCCAATTGGTTGTCCTGTTACTGCATCATTGTCCGTGTTGTATCTTAGATATCCATTACCGTCTATCGGATGCCTTACTCCAGTAAGTTGTGGACGCTGTGCTGTTGTTCCCTTGGGGATCATCACTGCACCATTAAAATCCATTACTGCCCTGCCGTACGGATTTACCCTAACGGTATTATCGTTTGGACTGTATTTTGATGTGTACTGTGATTTTAAAAATCTCATCTAAACCATCCTTATACAGGCAATGAACTTACTGTGACACTAATCAAGTTTGCGTCATCTGCCTTTATGTGAACTTCGTCTCCACCATCAAGTATAATCTTTTCATCGCTGAAAAATACAGTTTCGCCTGCTGGCACAGTTAAATTTGCTACTATTTGGTTTCCTACTACAGGAGTATTACCGCTCTTTACTAGGTATACATCAACTTCGGTTCTGTTAATTGATTCATCCGTTGGTGTGACTGCACCCGTGTTACATAAAATAATGTTAGTTACTGCACGATCCTGTGCCGTAACACCACCACCAATTGCAGCACCAGTTGTTGAAGCAGTAAAAACCTTTGTGACGCTTGTTGTTGTTAGTTGTTGGCTATTAATCATTTGTTCTTCCTAAAATATCATGCTAAACAGCAATGCTTTATTTTTACTTATCAATTCATCGGTATCGTTATTGGTATTTCTGTAATACAGCCCAGTATCTCCTATACCTGGAGTCTTGGCATATTGTATTGTTGACCCTGAAACAAATGCAGGATCAACAGCAATTTGCTCCAACTGTAGTCCGTAGTTTGTTCTTACTTTACCAGTTCCGTTAGTCTGTAGGTATATGTTATCATTGGTGTTGTTAACAGTAATTGCAGGATTGCTTGGTTCATTTTGATTAAATTCCAATCCCTGTATCAGTGCCCTGTTGGCAAAAAATTGTGTGTTAAGTGTTCCGTCAATTAGTACCGAAACTGCACTTTCACCAAAGGTGCTGTATCCTGTATTGGAAATTAGATATGATATTGATCCTGGTATGTCCTTGTCTGTAACAATAACTCTTGAGTTATCATCAACAATTTGGAACGTTGGATTATCTCTTACCCTGTCGTCAACATATTTCTTGTTTGGAATGTCATCGTCATCCGTAACCTGTTGTTCATAATTATTTGTTCCAACGACTGTGATTACTCCGTCGCCATAACCTATTAACTCCAAGTCAGGACTTGCAGTATCGGTTGTAATCTTTTTTAACCTCAGCGTGGTATTATAATTAAACGCTGCTGTCGGATCACCCGTTGCAAGATTAAATGAATCATCATTCTCATCCCAGAAAAACGAAGCGGCGTCAAGAGTTCCTCTATCAATCTGTACACCAGAATATCTTAGAGAAACACCTGCGCCGGTTTCGCCAAAGTTTAACTGTATGATATTGTCCTTAACGTTTAAGTTTTCCGCTTCTACCGTTAGTGTATCACCCTCAACTATGAGGTTTGCAGATACAACTACCTGTCCGCCGGCAGTTGGAGGACCAACATCAAGATTAATGATGCCGCCTTCACGTGTCTTTATGTTATAATCGCCGTTGGTTTGTAGAAACTCAGACATTATCTTTTACCTTATGCAGTAATCGGTGTTAAAACAATGTAGTCTGCAGATGAATCGTTTTCTAGATACCAGTTATACTTGTTTCCAGAAAAGTCAGTTGCAACACGCTTCGTAATTTTAGCAATTGCTACTAGATCCGCATCTAGATTACCTGTTGTTGAACCTTGGATTCTCATTTCACCTTCAGCATTTGGCTGAGTTGATTGTAGAGTACAGATTCTGTATGTTGAAGTAGTTGCTGCTTCTCCAACTCTAGTTACAGTATAACTGTCTGATCCTCTTTGCTTGATGATGATTCCATCTGATTGTAGTGAGCCTCTGTAGAACTCACAAGTGATACCCGTAGCAGCACCGGTAGGTATACCGATTGCGTCTACACCGTTTACATCTTTTCTTAGTGGTCTTCCCATTTGTTTTCTCCTATGTTAGAAGTCCGATGCGGGTTCTAGCCGCTACGGGGTTGGTTCCCCATAAGTCCACCACCTCGGTGGCACACTATCTGACACATGTATTTATCCTTTGCTCAATAAAGCCATTAGTTCTACCTTGCTAATGGTGTTCATTAATGCATTAATCTTGTCTATTTCTGCCTGGGCGTTGGCTATGTGTATATCGTTTTTGGTTTGTTTGTATTTGATTAGGAACTCCATATAATTTTTCATATGGACTTCTATAGCGGATTGGATTCTTCTTACGTCATGACTGAACATGGGAAAACGCTTTTTCCATTTGTCCAGTTGATCCCTTAGTTTATTAAAATCTTCGTGACTAGTAATGTCCTCCATACTAGTATTTAACACTCTTTTTGACAGATTGTCAAGCCATAAAAAAAGGGCGACATAAATGCCGCCCTTTTAATACACTGTAAAGTGTTAATGCTTACGCAAAACGTAGGTTCGCTGATGTTACAGCAACTTTACCTAGGTAGTCCGCTGCATTACCAAGAGATGATGCAGTGTTTGTTAACTCTACATAACCATATCTTGTCATGAACGAAACTACTGGTTCAAATGTTGCTGGATCAAGAACCACACCGCTTGACATTAATGGAATGTATGGGCAGTAGAACGCTGCTGCGTCTGATTCACTTGAACCTTTGTAACCAATAAGCACATCGTCTGATGTAGCATAACCGTTAACGTATACTTTCATTGCACTGTTTAGTGTACCAACGAACTTAGTGTTTGTTGGTGCTTCAAAAGTACCTTCAGTAGTACGAGCAAACGCAGAAGTAGTTGCAGATTGTAACAGTGTTAGTACTGTTGGTGAAACAACAGCCCAGTTACCTGCGCCTCTTCTTGTACGCTGTGCAATCAAGTTGCTAACTCTGTTGATTTGAACAGCAAGTGCTGCGTGTTCGTCACCAACGAAAGTAGCAGTACCAGATACTGCACCTTGGTCGTATGTTAATGCGGCTGTACCAGCCAATGTGTTAAGTGATCCAATCACCTCTTGATCGATCTCAGCAGTAATTTCCTGCGCTAGGGCAGCCATTACTTCTGCTTCGATATCGATACCCTGTTGCGCTTGAGCATCTTGTGCTGCTTCAAACGTCCAACGAGCACTCAATTTACGAGTTTTCGCTTCAACAGTTTGTTTCAAGATTTGAATTGATAGTCTGTTACCTGCTTGTCCTTCTAAAGCGGCTGTAGCAGCGGCTTTATCAGTTGCAGCAGCACCTGAATATCCTTCAGCGATCTTGAATGGTGATAGTGCTTCTTCACCTGCTGTTGTATCAGTACCTGATGTCGAGTTAAACGAATCAGCATATCTAACACGTAGCGTGTGAATTTGCCCTACTGGTCCAGTCATTGGTTGAACACCAACTAGCTCATTAGCGATAACTGTTGGCATCACACGTCTGATTACTGGTAAAATGACGCGATTTAGTGTTGCGACGTTGCCGGCAGAAGTTGCACCTGCTGTAGCACTCTCTGACAAATACTTACGGGTATTTTCCAGAGTCGTTGCCATAACAGAACGCTTATTACCATTTAGGCCTTCTAATAATGCCTCTTTGGTTTCTGACCAGCGTGACTCTAATAGTTGTGACATTGTTTGTTCTCCTTAAACTTTTAGTCCCGCAAGCCTGCGGATGTCAAATATCTCAGCGGTTTTTTGCTCTGTTCCGCCGATTGTTTGTGCCTGTGTATTTTTATCGCCTGTAACTTCTTTGCCTTCCGTCAACGCTACCTTTTCCTTTTTAGGTGTATTACCTTCCATTACGGCTGTAATATACTTGTCAAAGGCTGCGTGTAATTTATTGGTCTGCACTGATTCTAAAAGTTCACCCATAACTTCGCGCTTGTCCTTAGAAAGTGGTGCCATTAACTCTGACATTACTTCCTTTCTCTGCGCTGAGTCATTCATTTGGGCAATTTCAGCATCTTTGCTTTCAACTAGTTTCTCTGCTTCAGCCGCTTTGGCTTCTGCTTCCTTAACTGCTTCTTCTTTCTGTTTTACAACTTTAAGAAGTTTAGCCGTTTCAGATTTTTCATTTAGATGGCTAGTTGCATATTCGCTTGCAAAACTTTCAAAAATTCTGCGACCAAAATCATTCTTGCGAGCTGCCTCAATATCCTCTTTTAGTTGGGTCATTTCAGAACGCAATCCCTTAGAGACTGTTTCCTGAATTGCTGCTGATGCTTTCGCAATAAAGTCTTTCTTAACAGTTTCAAATTTAGCCTTGCTATCTCTAACAAGTTTAACTTTTGTTTCTGCTAAGTCTTTCTTATCAGCATGGAATTCTGCGATTTCTTTCGCCAATGAATTCACAATAAAAGATTCTAGTTTGGCAACATTGCCTGCTACATTCTTACGATCTTCGCGCAGTTCACCTAGTTCCTTTTTAAGGTTGTTAAGAATGAACGATTCCATTGCTGCGGAATCTTTCTTCATTTTCTTAGCATACTTGGCTCTAGCCTCAATAAGTCCCTGGCGGTCTTCAGCAAACTCAGATAGTTCAGCAGTAATTCTGTCTGAAAGCATCTTTTCTACTGCTTCAACCATTGCGGTCTTATCGTGCTCATATTTCGTTGCAAATTCTTCACGTAATTGTGTAGAGATTGTGTCGCGGTTTTCTTGAACAGCAGTTTCCCAAGCGGATTCAATCTCCGACTTAGTTTCCTCGGAAATCACGTTATTTTCAAACAATTGTTTTACAAAGTCTAGCATTGTGATTCTCCTTAAGATTTAAGACCCTGAATAATTTTCTTCAGACTCTCTGCTATGTATCGTTGTGCCTGTGCGTCGCCTTGGACTTCTTGTGCTACTTTAAATGCCTCGTAACCACCTGTATTGTTCATAAGGTGTTCATAAACTGGTGTTGGATAGGCGCCCGGTGCACTTGGTTGTGCTACCACATCCACAGTGATAATTTCAAACCCTTGAACGTTACCACTTGGATCTACTTCGCCTGATCCACGACTAGAAACTCCTAGTTTCACTCCCGACTCCAACATGGTCGTTACTAATTGACCCATTGGAGTTGGAAGCATCTTAAGTTTTCCGTAGCCGTTAGGACCGTCCATCCACATTTTTGTAATCATGTGTGATACACGGTCGAGGTTGATACGCAAATCTTGAGGATGATCAACTTCACCTAGCACTGAATACCCCCCAGAAATCTGTTCGTTGAGCGTCTTGACAGCCCTATCAATTTCCTTAGAAGAATAAACACGTTGGTTAGCATTACGAATGTCACCCTGAATGCAGATGCCACTCAAGTGTAATGACTTACCTTCGCCTTCATCACGCTCAATGACGATTTTAGCCTGATCGAAGCTCAGATGTTCTTGTAGGTTAGTTTTCAACCTTAGTCTCCTCTATTATCTACGACCACGGAAAAGTGATTGCTTGTTATCAGCCTGTTCAGCAGCACCTTTTTTCTCAGCGCCGTGTCCTTTTTCATTGGACATCTTTGTAGCATTCTTTGAACCTGGCGTATTAACGTTGCCTGCATTCTCTTCTTTAGGTGTAATGTCTGCTAGTCCACCGTCATTTTTGCCGCTGTCCTCACCGCTTTTTGCGATGTTAGCAGTAGTTCCACCCATGTCATTCTTCATGTTATCAACAACTGACTTTTTGTTGTCCGCAGATTCCGCGCCGCCTTTTGTTTCAGCACCGTGTCCACCTGCTACTTTTTCAACATACTCTCTCATTGTTGCTAGTTCAGCGTCGCCTTCTGGGTCAGCAGATGCTTCTGGAGCAAAAGTTTCTTCTTCTTTTTCTGCGTCCATGTCATCGCCTTCACCTTCTTCGCCGCCTTTAATTTCGTCGAATTTAGCCTGTAGTTCATCAACGATTGAATCTAGATCCTGGAATAACTCTTCTGGCTCTTTTTCGCCTTCTTCGTCATCACCTGTGATGTCTGCTTCTAGGTCGTCTGTAGCGTCTCCGCCCATAGCGTCCATGTCGCCTTCATCTTCATCGTCTGCTTCTACAGCAACTTCTTCAAATTCTTCGTCAACTTCTTCGTCTTTTGAATCTTCTTTTACTTCGTCTTCATCAGTCGCTTCGTCAACTTTATCTTCTTCCTTATCTTCGTCCTTAGATGCTTCATCAACTTCTTTGTCTTCTGCTTCTTCGTCTTTAGATGCTTCGTCAACTTCTTCGTCTTTGACTTCTTCTTCGATAAGATCTTCGTAAATTTCTCTTGATTTTGCTACCACATACTCGTGGAATAGCTCTTCTGCTTTCGCAGTGTCATCATTAACCAAATGCTCAAGCATTTGTTCTAGTGTAGATTTGTCTGCCATTGTATTCTCCTTTTCAATTGGTAAGGCTGTTTCGTAATGTATTTACATTTTACTTATAAAAAACTGTTTAAATGGGCATATTTTGAATCATTTTGTGTTGATATATAGTTCTCCGAAGGTTTTACCAAAATTTTCGTATGAAATATGCTTCAGATTGCCATATTGTGGTCCTAGTTTGTCGGGTATGTATGCATTGTCACTGATTACCCTATAAAACTGTGTGTGTGGATATTCTTTAATTACTTTTTCTGTTTGGCTTAGCCAGTTACCAAAGAATGTTGCAGAATCCGTGCTTTTCTTGTAATTATAAGTATCTGCATAAACATTATTGAATTTTCCGTGCAGCCCTTGATAATCAAATCCATGTATGTATATGTTCTTGTGTCCGTTTTGGGCAGCAAACCACAATGCAGTTGGACCGCTACTCCATCCCTTGTGAGGGCTTAAAAGATTAACTTGCTTGCGATCCTTAATGCCCTTGTTTGGATTGGTCCATACAGTTCCTTTTTTGGCATATCCGGATTCTATCAGTTCATTGACCATCTTAACATCAACCGCTATTAGATAGTGTGGGTCAAATTCTCTGTATTGTGCATTGCATCCGTAGACCGTTCCTAGTTCAAGGACTTTCTCGCAATTTAGTCTTAGTCTAGTCTTGCCATTTCCTAAAACAAATGCAATGTCTTTATGGGGGGTTTTATTCTTCTTGCTCAACTGGTGTACCATACATTTGACTAATGAAACCCAGTTCAGATTGTCTTTCTGCTTCGTGAGCTTCTGCTTGAAGGCGCAGTTGATTGATCTGTCTCAAAGTTAGTTTAATTTTTCTAGTATCATCTAATTCAACAACAGAGGAGTCATTGCTGTTATCATATCTTCGATCAACAGCAAAATCATTTATATCGTCATTAAAATACAAAAATTCTCTAAGAAGCATAATACTATTTATTACTGTGCAGGAGTTTCTGCACCAGTATCTCCTTCTGGTTGTTCCGCCGCTGCCGCTGCTTCTGGGGATGCTTCTGCATCCTGCGTAGCAGCATCTGCTTCAATGCTACCAGGAGTAATTCCTGCTGTTCTTAGTTCACCTGCTGCGTCTTGGCTAGTTCCTACTAGATTTTGACCATTTTCTTCGCGCCATAGTCTTTCATTTTCTTTGATTTCCTCTTCTGTCAAACCAAGATAACGTTTCAGTGCAAAGCGTTTTGATAGGTGTGGAACCTGTTGCAGTGTTCCAAAGATGTTTGCTCTTGTTGTATCAAGTTCAGCCTGTCTGTATGCGGCAAAGTTTTGAGGAGGATTAAATTTTAATTCAAATAGGCTAGGATCAATGTTGTAACCATTTGAGTCTAACCATAATTTAAATTCATGATCAAATGATTCTACGATATTACTCTGTAGTCTTTCGCAGTATTTGTTAAATCTCAATTCCTGAATATATGCCGTTCCAACTTTACCATCTGCTACTGTGTTAGGCTGTTCATCAATTGATGTTGGCAAATAAGACGCCGGAATTCTCAAAGCACGGAATAACTTGTTGGTAAAATATTTTAAATCTGTGATCTCACCAAGGTTAGTTCCACCTGGTAATGTTTCAACCTTAGAACCTCTACCTTCCGCTGTTTGTGGGAAGAAGTAATCTTCGTTAGTTGAAAGCGGATTGTATGAAGCATCAATAACACTTGTTCCGCCACCTGTTGAACTTGGAATACGTCTCTGTTGAATTTCATTCTTAACCTTTTCAACGAAACTCATTGCCATGTGTGCAGGCATGTTACCTACATCAACATAAAAAATTCTGCGTTCAGGAGCACGCTGGATACGATAGATAATGATCGCATCTTCAAGTAATTCTTTTTGTTTATAAACTTTGAATACACTTTCAAGTAATGAATTACCAAATGGATAATTGTTATCCAGTCCTTCTGATAATGAAATGTGCATCACGTGTTCAGCGTTTACAGTAACTTCATTCTGTGCATTTTGAAAACGTGTTCCTGGTGTGTTACCAACTGCACCGACCATTCCTCTACCAAAGCCACCACCACTTGTAAATGAGGATGTGCCACTAGGTGATGTGTTCGTTGTTCCATGTGGTGTAGTTGCGATTAAATTCTTAAAGTTAAAATTAATATCCTTTACAACATACTGCTCGGGAATCTTTCCTTCGGATTCGTTAACAATAATTTTGGAGACTTTTGCTTGATCCACGTAAAGCAATTTCTTAGTTTCTGGATCACGGATGAAAAAACAATCGCCATACTTAAATGTATTCCTTACAATTCTAAAAATTCTATTTTCAAACTGTTGAGTCTTGCTCCACTTTTGTAGTGCTTCCTTTAACAGTTTGGTTTCAACACTGGTTGGTGAATTTCTAAAGAAACAGTGGAATGGGGTTGCGTTTTCCTTGTCCTTGCCAGTGCAGAATTCTGCCAAAATATCCAATGCAGCATTAACTTCTGAATCCATGTCCATTGTATCATACTGCATGTATTTTTCAATGCGGTTTGGACTTCCTGCATAAACATCCGGTAGATATGATGAATAGTTGGAACGTGCTGGACCAGGTCGTCCGCCACCACTGATTGGGCTGTACGATCCTGATTGGTTTTCGGTGTTAACCGGCGTAAAGTATTTTTTCCAACTCATTTCTTATCCTATATTATTATACAGCAAATGCATCATTTGTCAACCCCGACGTAACACCAATATGTCTTTGGGTTAGAGTGTTATTAATTCTTGTTAATCCTACTAGTTCTTGTATGCTACTATTTAACTCTTTCATGATCGTCAATTGTGAGTTTGTGGATTGTCCATGATCTATTGACTTAGTAACTGAAGCAGTGGTGGTTCCTGCACTCATAAGATCTTTGGTTGCTTTTTCTTCGTCTGCTATTAGCATATTTTGGACACTGCCGATGAACGAACGCATGGTTCCTGTCACACCACTTGCCACAACTTCTGCCATTTGCATTGGAGTTACTACTGCTTCCATTCCGTGTAGCATTGCTGGAGTTCCTTCACCAAAGTTTCCAAACAGTTTGTTTAGGCTTCCTAAAGTACCACCTGCAAACATCGCTGGCATTTGGTTTCCTGCTTCCTGCTGTTTTTTAAGTTCTTCTGCTTTGAGCTCCGCAATCTTCTTTTCCATATCGAGGATTCTTGCTCTGGATTGTGCCTGTCCATAACTTTCTCTACCAAGTCCGCCATCCATTATGCCATATTCGTCCTCGCCAGCCAAACTTCTCTCGAGCCTTGCCTTTTCCTTGGCAATTTCCGCTTCATACTCTTCCATGGTGTTGACACCGGCGCCAGTTAGATTCACCAATTTTTCAGCCATCTTCTTGCCATCAAGTAGACCAAATGATAGGGTTTCGACAAATGCACCAGCGCCAGCCGAGAACCTTTCTCCCATAGTGGCTGCTTCGCCTTCGTCAAGTCCTAGGTAATCCTCAGCATTCATTCCTGCCTGGACACCCTTGAATCCTGCGTATCCTATACTTGCTATGGCTGCTATTGGGCCTGCAAATCTTGCTGCGGCTCCCGCACCTCTAAGTAGGGATCCGCCCACTCCTGGCTTAGTTGCTAGATTTGTTACTGCCTTAGGAAGTAATTTTTTTCCAACATTTCCAATTGCATTAGCACTGCCTGTAAATGCCTTGCCTAATAATTTTAATGGGCCTTTGACTATGGACATTAATCCTTGTGCGCCCATGGCTAGTGCTGCCGCAAAGGCCGCACTTTCAAGAGCAAACAATGCCGCTTCGGCGGCTATTGCTCCTGCTTGTATCTTGTCAATATTTTCTACGGATTTGTTTAATACTCTGGGAAGATTTTGCAAAGCCAAATCAACTGGGCCACCGTCGGCAAACATGTCTGTGAGAGGTTTGATGCTAATCTGATTTAGATTAGAAGTCATCTTGTTAGCGGCTGTATTAATTTGATTTCTAAAAGATTCTATGGTAGCAGGATCAATTATGGGTTCGCCATCTTCCGTAAATTTGACTCCCTTCTTGGCATTCTCAATTGTTGTTTCTATATCCTTGGTAACTTCTTCCAATGATTTTTGACGTGCAGCAACATTGTGAGCAGCCACGACAAATCCTTCCATCTCCTTGTCAAATAAACCAAGTACTTCACCAGTCGCCGACTTTGCAAATGCTTCTGCTTCTTTTGAATAAGTCTCGTAAAAGGCATCAGCAAATTTTTCACCCAAGGTTCCTGTTTTAATCTGTTGATACATGTTCTGCGCCATGCCACTAGATTCTTTTAGATATGTCATGGCGGCTATACCAGCATCGGATGTTGCTGTACCAGTCGCTAAAATTTCCTTGATGCCCGCTCTGTGTGCTTCAGGAACCGAGTCCATCAGTTTTTTCATCTCGGCCTGTTGCTTCGGATTGAGTTTAGACATCATGATACGATACTGCGCATCAGCCTGTCTAGCGTCTTCTTCTGCCTGTAGTGATTCCTTGCTCTTACCAGTTAACTTGGATACTGCATCCAAGTTTTTCATGTATTCGTGCGTGCCTTCCATTAACTGGTCTTGCGTCATGCCTTCCAGTCTGCCGTTCTTTGCTAGCATCTTGGCGTAGTCTAGGAAGCCTTCATTCATTGCTTCTGTACTATAACCTAATCTTGCTAGATCATTAAAGAAAGGACTCTTTTTAAACTTTTCACCAAATTTTGCAAGTTCTTTGGCTCCGGTTGCCGTGTCGCCTCCAAACAGCATTAGTGCTTCGCTGTTGTTGGCTATCATGTTGCTGTATTGGGTTAGAGTCAAGCCCATCTTGCCTGCTGCTGTAACAACTCCGTTGAGATTACCGCTGAAGTTAGCACCTACTGATGCTGCTTGTTGGAATGCATCTCTAGTTCTATCTAGTGCTGCCACAGTTGGCATAAGAGCAGCAGCAGTTGCTTCTGCAGCCATTCCCAAACCGGGTATAGATCCCATCGCTGTGGCAATGGTTTGTGTGGCACCGGTCAGCGATCCATCCATGGTCGCTAGACCATCGGCTGCTGCACTTACACGTTTTAGGAATTCAAGACCACCTGTTGCTACCTTACGGATAACATTGGCCAAGCCCTGCATTTTGTTTCTTAGGGCATCGGTATTTTTTTCAACCGCATCAGTATTTTGCTCTTGTGCCTTATAAGCTCTTAGATTGCTCTCTTTAAATTTTTTGCCTGCTTTGGCTGCATCTCTAGATTTTTGGGCTAATTCTCTAATGCCCTTGTCAAGATCCTCACCGCTTTTGAAGCCTTTTGCCGCATTTGCAGCAATGATCTTCTGCATTTCCAAAATTTGCTTGAGAGTGGCTTCGGTCGCAGCATTATTAAGAATAATGTCTTCTTGTCCAAATTGTCCTGTTACTTCAGCCATTTATTTTTTTCCCAGAAATATACGCATATAAATACATTTGCCTACACGGCAATAATATATTATTTATCGGAGAAAAAAATGGACCAAAATACTGAGTTACCAAAGGTAGAGATAGCCGGAACTCCTGGTGCTCAAAAAGAAAGCCAGAGTCCTCTATCAGCCTACTATAGGCAACCTAAAATTTACATTAGCCTGCCCAGCAAGGGAGAGTTCTATCCCGAAGGCGCATTGGATAAAAGTGAGGACGGACAATATGCTGTCTATTCTATGACAGCCAGAGACGAACTTATGTTCAAGACCCCGGACGCACTAATGAACGGACAATCAACTGTAGCCGTAATACAGAGCTGCATTCCTAGTATTAAAGATGCTTGGAAGATGCCTTCTATTGATGTTGATGCAACACTAATTGCTATTAGAATTGCAACCTATGGCGAAAAGATGGACATTGATTCAAATTGTCCTAAATGCAAGGAAGAACTAAGACATGAATACAATCTAACGGACTTTTTAGATCAAATGGCAAAGTTCCAATACATCAAACAGTTCCAAGTTGGTGATTTAACTTTTCACATTCGTCCTTTTACGTACAGAGAAACTACCAAGCACACTATTAGCAAAATCGAACAGGAAAAAATCTTTAACATCGTAAATGATACTACTATGTCAGAAGAAGAAAAACTTGATAGATTTGGCGTGAGCTTTGTTAAGATTACCGAAATTACTGTTGAACTAATTGCAGACGCAGTTCATCAAATTGATACTCCGAATGGATCAGAATCTAACAGAGATGCAATTAAAGCATTTGTTCTAAATGCTGAACATGGTATTTTTGAAAGTATCAATAAAAAACTACAGGAAATGAAGCAGACCCTTGAACTTAAGGTTAAGAATGCAAAATGTGATAAGTGCGAACACACATTTGATATAGGCATTACTATGGATCAAGCGGATTTTTTCGCCGCAAGATCTTAACCCTTCCCTTGCCGGAGATCTTGCAGGAAGTAAAAAAACTCGATAAAGAGGCAAGGGAAATCAAGAAAGAAGTTCTCAAAATGTGTTGGTATATGAGAGGTCTTTCTTACAGTGAAGGCATGACTCTGGGTTATGAAGAGAGAGAAATCGTAGCCGAAATAATCAAAGAAAATATCGAAACAACTAAGAAAACGCAGTTGCCTTTCTTCTAGGCCGCTAGTAATTTCTTAGCATCTTTTACAGCATCGGGTCCTAATTTTTTAATTTCAGAAGCAAGTGATTTTATGTCCACAGGAGCAGTTGTAGGGCTCTGTGCTGTGTTTTGTTGATCTGTTGGTGTAGTTGTAGTGTCTCCGCCTTGACCACCGCTTGTTGACGCTGTATTTGTGTCTGTGGCGCCATCTGTAGGTGCTCCTACTGGATTGCCTGTCTTGTCAAGATTGTCTTCGGGTGAAGCATCGGGAGATCCTGCTTTTGGTTCGGCAATTGGTTTGCCAGTTTTATCCATAAGACCCGCTTTTGGAAAATTATAAGTTTTGTTCTTTTCGTCCTTGATTGACAGGTGGGTTTCACGACCATCTTCGGACGGGCCAACAATTGTTCCTTTCATCTGTTGACCTTTACTTGTCTTGAATGTGACTTCGGTTCCCTTTTCAATGCCTTGCTTTTTCAATTCCTTGGCTGCTGTAAATTCTTTTTCTACTTGTTTTTCTTCCTGTGGAGAAAGACCTCTTCCAAGTCTTAAGGCTCTCTGTTCCTTTGCTTTGCCTAGTGCATCTGCATCATCTGTTGTGTCATCTGTTGCTGCTGGTTCGTCTCCGCCTGCATTGGTATCTGCCGCGCCTGTGTCAGTGGTGCTTGAACCTTCATCGCCTGCTGTTGAATCCTTAGGACTATCTGCATTTGTTTCTGAATCTGCTGCTGTTTCATCTTTATCACCATCCGGTGCATCCGTTGCCTTAGGAACTTCAATCTTCATCGAATCGTAAGTGCCCTTGATAACATCATCTGCAACACCCATGTTCTTGATAATGTCGTAAACTTCTGCGCTGTCTGTGGGTGAATTTGCTTTCTTCCATGCACTCATTAACTTTTCTGCGGTTACCTTTGTGGTAATCTGCTTGCCTGCACCCTTCATGAAACCGCCAACCGCTGTCGCTGCTTTCTTAATTGCATCAAGTGGTCCTTCATTGATTGTCTGTTTGTTGCGGTGTGCGAGTGCATCAAACACGCTTTCAAACATCAGTTTGTTTTCCAGCATGTGGGTGTTTACTGTTTCTAATCTGTTAAACAGTAGATAAATTTGTCCTTCGGAAAGTTTCTGTCCTACGTATGTTTTGCTTTCCTTAGGTGCTTCTCCGTCTGTAAGTTCTGCTTTTTCTTCTGGACTGATGGGTTTTGCGTCGTGCATATTTTTTGCATTATCATCAACCGTCTGTAGAGCACCCTGTGCTGCTGCGGCTGCGCCACCACCGATGTCCATAATTTTTTCAATTGCTGCATCTGCGTTATCAAGCACGGCAATGGCAGCATCCATCTGAGGACCTGTTAGTTGATCCTTAGGTATATCTCCAATTGTCTTTGCAAGTGCTGTTAGATCTGCATTTGCTTCCTGTGTGGTAGATAGGAAACCGTGTAACTTGCCTGCTGCTTCATAGTATTCTGGACTAAATGTATCTGCCGCATAATAGGCATTAGTTAATTCTTTGTATTGTGCTACTTGATCAGGAGTCATTGTTAAATCATAGTTATAAAAGAATCCGTTAATGTTACCTGACATTTTTAAATTCTGAGCACCATCAAGCACACCTGCATCAAAACCTGCATCTGCTACTGCCTTGTCCACTGCCGCTGTAAAGTTGGCTTTTTGAAATTGATCCAACATGGCATCGGCTTCTGCTTCACTGGCACTTGCAATATTGTCAATGATGTTGTCACTTATGCCTTGGATTGCTGCACCAGCAAGAGCACCATATGCTGCTGTTTTGACTGACTTACCAACCGCTGTTGAAAGTTTTGATCCCTGTAATAAATCTTTTGTTGCTCGTGCAAGGAAACCTGCTACTGCGCCGCCCGCTGGTCCGGCTGCAAGTGCAGCGGCTGCTGTTAGGATACCCACTGCTATGGTTGCCTTGCCTGGATTTTCCTTTGCCCAGTTGCTTACGCCCTGAATGGCTTGGACAATCTTTGAATCCTTGTTGTTTGCCGTAATCTGTTGTTTGAGCTTTTCAAATTCTGCATCCGCATTTTTGATCGGACCTGCCTTCTGAACCATTCCGCCCAATTGATTGATTAGGTCATCAATTTTTTTCACGGCCTCCACGGGCAGTTTTGCTATGTCAACGGTCTTGCCCGCCAGCGTTCTATTGTCTCCGGCATTCTGTTCAACGCTCTTGAATATTCCCGCAATTTGATCCTGCGAAAGTGCTGCTTCAAAAATTACCTGTTCAACACTGGCCACCCAGGGTGTTATCACACGCTGTTCAAAAAGTGTTAGTTGGGGATTACCAAATTCTTCAGTAACCATCTTTCTATTTTGTATCTGGCCAAGTCTCATTAGAGCAACCTCATTAATTGTTGTTTTTCTCTCATCGGAAGATTAGATAATTGATCTGCGAGTTCTGGCGGTAATTTTGAACCGGGTTTTGCAAATTGATCCTTGGCTGATTGTCCTGCGGATTTCAATGCTCCGCCAAAACCACCACCCTGTGCATCCGCAGGCGCACTGCCCTTGCCAGTGTCTATTTGACCACCTTCATCGCGTTCAATTGCCTGTCTAACTGCTGCCATAAAAATCTTATCTAACTGTCCGCTACTTAATACTACTGCGGCATCGTCCTCAAATATAAACTGTGCTTCGCTCCAGTCAATTGATTGATTAACAAGTTTTTTCTCGCTTGGTAATGGAATCTTTTTCTTGCCACCCTTGATTGATATTCCATTATCTGTATTGGGTTGGTTTCCTGTTTGTGTGTTTTGATTGGGTTGGTTTCCTGTTTGTGTATTTGTATTTTGATCGGTGTCGGTCTTCTGTGCATCTTGTTTTGCCATTGCATCCTTGGCACCTTTTATACCACCCTTAACTGCATCAACTGCTCCCTGTGCAACGTTTCCTATGCCCTTGGCAACATTGCTAATTCCTTTTCCTATACCACCAGCAACCGTTCCTACAGCGGATCCAATCTTCTGCCCGGTTGTAACCTTGGACATTTCCTCTTCGGCGGCTCCTGTTGGGTAATTGTTTTTCTTAAGAAAGTCTATTAATAATTGTGGTGTAGCGTCTTTTTTAATTTTTCCAAGGTAGATTTCAAATTGATCTTTCAACCAGTTTGCTTCCTTGCCTGCTTCCAGATCTCCCTGTGCTCGTTTATCACCCGCAAATGCCTTTACTCGTGAACCCATTCTTGATAAAAAACCCTGAGGTGCTTCATCGATCTGTTGTTCCGTAATGATTTCTTCTAAACGCATTGATTATCTTTCCATAACTGTTATGTAGTGTTATTTATTCCTTTACACTGTGAGTAAGATCTAAAGATCTTATGCGTTTTCGCTTGCGCTCAACGCATTTTTTCTTCTTTCTTACTTTATATATATGAACACAACAACTGCGAAGCAGTTTTGTTAGCATCATGTAGATAGTAGAGCCACAATTCGCCCGTTGCCGGACGAATTAGTGTTGTTGAGCTTCATGTGAGTTAGCGTCACCAACCTGTTAAAGAAGATTACATATAATATGTGTGGAGGCGGCAGACCTTCAACCCCCTACTTCAGCATTCGCAATATCCGCGGAAAGCAGTTAATCCCTAACAGTCGAAATCACTTGCTTTGTGGTTGTATCTTTTTCACAGAGCCACATCTTTCATGCCTTAAGTTAGCATTGTCCTTGCAACGCACCAGTATCTGAACGCACACTGCCCACACGGCAGGCGTCCTCAAGATGGGTCGAGCAGCCCCGACCAAACCATGTTGCTATGTTAAGCCTTGTTTTTGATGTGTCTTTCTAGGAGTGCCTTGCGCAATTTGTCTGAACCGCCTACTCTAACATTGATTATGCCGTTGTAATAATCGTCTGATTCCAATACCCTACGATCAAACTGTTCTCTTGCCTCGAGATATGACATTTCACCTCTGCCTCTACACATGTAAAGTATTTCCCTTGTAAAATTTTCTGGACCTAATGCTTCTACGTCAGCCTGTAGCCTATCGGATGAACCCCAATATTCCTTCCAGTCTGACTCCTTATGGCCTCTGCGTTTATTTTTCTTGCCTTTGAGAGGTGGCTTTGTGGTTTTAAATTTGGCTAATTTCTTGCCTATGTATTTTTTATTGTTGGTAGTATTGGTAATGAGATAAACGAAGCCTTCGTATTCATCAGGAATACTGTCAATAGTCTTGCCTTCAAATGTCCAACTCGCTGTCTCCATCAGTGTTACTTACTTTTGATGGACGACCAACCATGCCTTTTCTGGCTTGCTTTCTTTCCTGCCTTTTATCTTGTATTTCCTTGCGCCTTACACTTGCAAAATTACGTATCTCGGATAGCCAAAATCTACTCTTGATTCCGGCTTCATCACTTCCTTTGTATTCAAAGCGTTCCTGCCACTTGAAATAGTTTTGGAATGCTTCGATCATCTTGTCATGACTATCAGTTGCCATAAAACTATTGGACTATTTCTATATCGTTTGAATATGAAGTAAATCCATTCTCCTTGATTACTTTTAATACATGATTAACACGCCCTGCTAGATCATCTCTATGCGAAATTAAGAATACGTTTTTGTTTCTTTCTCGTGTCATTTTCTTGAGAATACTAATACTGCTTTCAACACCAGCACTATCCATACCACTGTCTACCAATTCATCAATGAACAGTAGATTAATACCGTGATATAGTGATTCCCATACATCTCTAAATGCCCAACTTAGACTTAAAATGAGTCTATTTCGTTCACCTCTACTGAGATTATCAAAGTCTAAGTCCTGTCCCAGTTGTGTAATAACCACCGTTAAATCGTTCTGAAATTCCACAATGTGTGGTAATCCTACCTTGGCAAGATAGTATGTTAAACGCTGATTTAGATATGCTAGATTCTGTTCAATAATCTTTTTACGCACAAACGAATCCTTGTTTGTGAGCAATTTGTATAGGAAATCCTGATGATCCTTTACCTTTGTAAGTTCATTCAGTGCGTCAAAACTCACTTCCTGTAGTGCAGTTTCCTTTAGATCCTCAATCTGTTCCGCATAAGGATTAGTTTCTTCCTGCTTCTGTCCTAGTTCCTTCTGCAGACTCTCGACCGTATTCCTGTGGTTGTATGCTTCTTCCACTGAATCATACTGCGTTACGGGGCAGTTTTCAAGTTCTCCGATGTCCTTTACAACTTTTGCGTGTTCGTCATATTGCGTTTCGTTGGCCAGGATCTGTTGTGCTGCTTCCTGCAACATTTCTTCCTTCTGCTTCTTAATTTCTTCCTGCTTGTTGTCGTGTATCTCCTGCCCACACGCATAACATTCGTGCTTGTCAATTGATTCCAGTTCCTTTTGCAGTTTAGAAATTAATTTTTCCTGCTTTTCGTTATCGGCTGTGATGTTAGCCATCCAACGCTGTGCTTCTTCCAGTTTATTCTTGTCTGCGTTAAATTTCTCCCAACATCTATGTGCCTCAATTTCCGCTTCAATGTCAATCTTTTCCAATGCAGCAATGCTCTGTTCCAGTTCCTTAACGGTTTGCTGTTTATTATCTTCCCATAGCCTCTGCTTGCGTTCAAGGCTTTCTATATTCTGCTCAATTCTTTCGTTGCTTGCCTTGACAGTTTCAATTCTAGTATTTTCTGCATTAATGGCGTCTCTGTTTT
>Ga0208917_1000477_pt1 | contig 20575 bp, 29 predicted proteins | sample DEB08_DNA_10_FD_185500 | JGI IMG/M metagenome (GOLD analysis project Ga0208917, IMG submission 185500) | Aqueous microbial communities from the Delaware River and Bay under freshwater to marine salinity gradient to study organic matter... | ecosystem: Environmental > Aquatic > Marine > Coastal ...
ATTCTTTTCCTTTGTTAGCTGCAACCTGGTCCTCAACAATCTTTTTGAATGTTCTTCTTGCCGAACCTTTACCGTTGCTTTCAGTAATTTTAGCAACTTTTAAAGCCAAGCTTTCGATTTCTTCAGTTGCTTTCTTTAGATCCTCTTGCGTTGTAGCTTGAGAAATTTTCGCGTTGATTGCGTCAAGTTCGTTTTTGTTAGCTTTTGTTTCCAATCTTGAAGAAACGTCAGACAAAAATTCACTTTGAAGCTCCGCTTGTTTTGTTACTTCTAAACCGGCATATTGCTCGGCGTTGTAACCTTTGCTTAAAATAAACTCGTTAAATTTCATTTTTAATTTTTTAAAAGTGTTTGATAAAATAATTTCTTTTGAGTGTCTTCCGACGGCTCGGTTTTTGTTGGAGTGCTTTTGGCGGCTTCAACGTTTATTGTTGGCGTCGCGTGGTTTGAACCTTTCACGACGGCGCTTCCTTCTATGGCTTTTGCTTCCTGGACCGCCCAAAAATAACCTTGTTCCTCGGCGGTTTCTTTATTTGCTATTGAATCAATGTATTTGTCCCAAACGGCTTTTTCGGCTTTGTCTTCGTCAGCGTTTGAATTTATGGCAAGGTCCATTTTGACGTATCGCATACCAACCGAATGTTCTTTAACATATCCATTCTTATATTGCTCAAACATAAACGGGTTGCGTTCTTTGTCAATTTCAGCATAAAAAACCAACGCTTCAGTTTTACCGGAATATCCAAAACCAAGGTCCCTCCAATTAAAAGCTTCAGCTTTCGCCGTTACTTTGTCGGTTATAATCTTGTCAAATGTCATTTGGTGTTCCTGGAGCAATAGCAAATTTTTATTTTCTTGAATTGTCTTGTTCCATATTCCGTCAATATGTACGTCGTTATGGGAATCCATTATTCCGGTCGTATTGATTACCAAGCGCGCATTGATTTTATTTACGTCGCGCCCGGTTAAAGCTTCGGCTTTGTTTGCGTCCTTGCTTTCCATTTGTGAAACATAAACAATTGAATCGGCTTGTTTAGTTATCATTTTCTTTTGAGCAATCAAGGTTTTTTTGTTTGCCTTCAATTCGCGAAACAATTCTTCCTTTGTCGCAAATTCTTTATTCGGAAATTCCTTAACTAATATCATTTTTTAACCTCCGCTTTATCTTTAATCATTTTAATACGCTTAATAACGGAAGCCAAAACTTCCTCGTTTATATCTTCCCGCTCCTTTAATAATTCCAATTTTTTAAGTTCTTCGTTTTTCATAAGTTAAACATTCCGCTTATTGATTCTCGATATTCTTCCGGGCTTATTATTCCTTGACTTAAAAGGGTTGATAAAATTTCAACTTCGCCTTTCTTTATTCTTTGCTTCCTTTCTTCGTCTTCTTGCATTACCGCCAAATGAGCAAATGAACCGACAATTTTTCCGTCAGTTAACCCCAAGTATTTATTCAAGCTATTCGTTCGGTCATTTACCAAGTTTTGAACCTCGCCTTCAATAAATGCTTTGTAAGCTTCTTTTTGATTTTCGAAAGTTGATCCTGAAGCCAAAGCGGAAAACGCTTCCTTCGGCAATCCAAACAAACCGAAGATTGTAAGCCCGGCATTTATTAAAGTGTCGTTAAGTTTCAAGTCGCTAACTTTCGGCAACGTCGAAACGTAATCGACATCGGTTCCAATTACTTGAATATTTCGTTGACCGGATAAAACGCCGTAGTCTAATTGTTGCGCTTCTTCAATGTCTTTGCGTTCTTTCTCCGTTAACATTGCCGAACCTATTGCGTCCCTTTTGCGAGAAACCCAAGCGCCAATTCCACCAGGATTACTTAAAAAAGTGTTTTGAGCTTCAAGGGCAGCTTGACAATTTGAAACAACGTATTGAAGCGCTTCAAGTCTTGATTGACTAAAATAAGGATTTGTAAACGTCGGCGTATCAAAGTAAGGAATTAATTTTTCAACGTCGATTGTTTTTACTTCCCGGGTTACTTCGTCAACAATGTACTTTATTATTATTTCGTCGGTTTGTTTCTGAATCAATTCCGCAATATAATCCCCGTCGTAAAGCTCCCCTTTTGTATTTAAAAAAATCAATTTGTCAGCGGAAAGGTTTAATAAGTCGGTTGTCGGATCCTCGAAGCTTCTTGAATCAATTAGTTTATTAATATACCAATAAGACGTTCCGAAAATACTTTGAAAAGTTAGGTCCTGAACAAGAAAGTTCTCCTTGCTTTGATACCGGTTCGGGTTGTTTAGTTTGTCGGTAATGGCATTTTCAGTTAATTCGCCGTTTTCCTTGTAGTAAAACTTAACGTTCGAAACGGCTTTCGCTCTTTCTTGTATTGCCCAAAAAACGAAAGGGTTTGTTTTATACCAACTTACAAAGTCCTTCTTTAAAAGCTTTTTATTTCGTTGGGTATATTGAGCGGTCGTAAGTACGTTAATCGGTTGTTCAACCTTATAACGGCCGAAAATGTTTAATTTTTGCAAGAAATTTAAAGCCATTCATTAAAATTATGGTCTTTAAAAGACTCGATTTCGGGCAAATATAACCTTTTTATTTAAATTTCAACCGAATTGTTAAAAAGTTTTATTTCTTTTTTACATTTCCGGCAATACGGGTAAATAACAACGTTGGAAATATTTCCTTCGTATTTTAGGAGCTTTTGATTGCAAACCTTGTTTTCTCTTATTCGCGGGCAACGTATTTCTTTCGTTTTCATAATATTCCTATTGATTTTAGATAAAGACAAACGTATTCAATCGCATCAATTAAATGGTTGTTGAGGTCTTCGCGTTCTTCCAGGGAATTACCGGCGCGGTCTTTCTTCCAACAACTTTCAAATTGTTCCATTTCTATATTTTTGGAGCTTTCGGAAAAGTAAACGTTCAACTCTTGCATCATGGAAATGCGTTCTATTATTTTAACCTTGTTACCTATTGCCGTTGTATTTTCCCAACCCGCCGCGCGAAGGTCCCTAATTTTAACCGGACGATTGTTATCGCAAATAATTATTGCGTTTTGGTCAATGTTAAGCTTCTTAAACATATAAATCGGAACGGAGCCAATTTGTTCGTTTATTGCGGTCGTTGGAATCCGGGCTTGAAGTTGGTTTTCGCTTAAATAGTTATATTCATGAACGTAAAGATTGCCGTCTTTATATTTGACACCAACAATCGCGAAAGGATCAACTTTGCCCCAATCGACGCCAATAAATTCTTCGGCTTGTATTGAATAATATTCTTCGTTTGTGCATTTCGTCCAATAATAAATTCGACCTTCAACGCCGCCAATTTCCCCAAGTCCATAAACGCGCCATTTGTTTGCGTAAAACTCCGATTTTATCGTTCCGTCCGGGTTGTAACCTTTCTCCTTATAGCTTAAAATATTACGCCGTTCTTCTTCGCTAATCTTTTCATTTCCTTCAAACGTAACTTGAAGAAAGTTGTTTTCGTTAATTAACTCATGAATATAAAAACGCCGGTCCGCGTTGAAGTCAACAATTACCTTCTTTGCCCTTTGTGAAATATCAAACGTTTTGTTTTGTGCAACCTTGTTGACCTCGTTAATATAAATTATATCCCGGCGCCTTCCTTTTCCAAGGTCTTCTTTGTCCAATCCAATAAACTCGATAAACCCGGTCGAAGAATTTCTTTCAATTAGTTTGCTTTTATTGTCGTTCCATTTAAACTCGTCCCATATATTCCAATCAATACAAATCTTTTTAAGGTCCTGAAAAGCGGTGTCCATTAATTTAGTCTTTTCCGCTGAACAAATAGTAATTTCCAAAGCCGGATTTTCTCGAAAGGCGTCAATAATTAGCATTATTATTGAAACGGTCTTTGAAGCTCCTTGGCTTCCCTGGATAATAAGAAGCGGTTCGTCTTTAGCTTTAACAAAGAAGTTGTTGAGCTTATAAGTATTTGTAACCGGAATATAATTAAAAGACATTTACTTTCTTAATCCGTTTTTATCAAATATAGGCGGCGCCTTTACCGAAACGCTTGTTTCAACCATTTGCGTCGGTTTACCAAGTAAGCGGTCCATTGCGGCAAGATAAGCTTTCGTGTCGCCTTCGTCAAATGCTTTTTCAATTTGCTTTAATGTCATGGCAATGTCAAGCGTATATTCCGAATCCTTTAAATCAATTCCAACCTTTTGAGCAATTGCTTTGCATTTGTCTAATCTTTCGCCCATTATTAAAGCGTCCGCTAAATCCTTTAACGCCCTTTTCCGCTTGTGTCCTTCGCTTTTAAGCTTTGGGGAAGGTTGATTTTCCTTACTAAATGGAACGGAATCCTTTACTATATCTTTTCTTCCTCTTGGCATTTTTATAAACGTTTTTTAAAGGTTCAACTTTCAAAGATACTAAATTTATTTATTAAAACATTTTTCTTCGTCTTCGGGTAGTTCAAATTCTATTATTGCTTTCATATTCTTTAAATTAAAAAAGTGTAAGTTCGTTTATTATTTTACTTGCTCTTTTGTTTGCTAAATCAGCATATTTGCTTTCTATTTCAAAACCTACAAAACGCCTTTTTTCTTTTGCACTCATAGCGCACTCTGTTCCGCTTCCAGCAAATGGAACTACTACTAAATCATTTTTACGTGAGCAAGTTTGAATGAGTATTCTTGTTAGCTTTTCTGGTTTAATTGTATCGTGGTCGTATTTGCTTGTTTCATAGTTTGGCAATCTTATTACATCGCCTAAATGTAAAGAGTTATTGAATGGTCTGCGTAGGTCTTCATATTCTTTGCGTAGTTCTTCGTATTCCTTGCGTAGTTCTTCGTATTCCTTTGTTAAATAAGGTTTACACCACGCTTGTAATTTTTTATACATTTCTTTAGTTAGCATTGTTGGCTCTGATTTATCTAAACTTAAACAAGCAGAAGCAACACCCCCCCCATTTGTGGCAGTCCCTAAAGCTTGATTAATTTGTTTAAATATTATTTCTCCTTTTGATTTTGTTATTTCGGCTCTTATGTAATCTCTTATATGGTAAACACATTGCGTTAAATTGTAAGCTTCATTACTATACATTAAAATACGTTCAGTAAGCGGTGCAAATGTTCTTAAATCTTTATTAAATCTTATTTGCTGCTTATGGTCGTTTGTATTTTCCCAAACTATACTATTTAACAAATTAAAGTGTTTATCAAAAATAATTTGAGAATAAGCAATATTTTTAGCATCTCCATACCATAAAAGCGTTCCATTGTCGGATAAAATTCTTTTACATTCAATAGCCCACTTTTCAACGTCTGCCAAATACTCGTCAAATGTTTTCCATATAAAATCAAAGTCGCCTTTAACCTTGTAATATGGCGGATCTGCAATTATTAAGTTTGCACATTTATCCGGTAAATCATTATTTAAAAAATCAATATTATAAACCTTATTTAATTCCATATTTTAGTATTAAAAAACCCGGCGCCATTTCTGACAACCGGGTAAACCTAAACTAATATATTAAAACGGAAGTCCGTCATCAATGTCTTCAGCTCCAGGAGAAACCGAAACGTTTCCTTCGTTGCTCCAAATTACTTTCCCATTGCCAAAAAAATTTCTGTCAGTTTTTGAATCTCTTTCTTCCTTGCTTTGATTTTCCCATAAAGAACAATCGTTTCCAAATTGATCCTTTTCGTCATTTACGGCAATGTTAAAGTTTAAATAAGTTCCTTTTTTGCCTTTAATAAGTTTTGATTTTGTGATTTTATCAAGGTTAATTGATACGTTTGCAATTTTCGCCATTGTGTGAAATTTTGATTAAGAAATATTTTCTAAATATAAGTAATTCTTTTTAAAATATAGCTTTTTTATAGTAATAATGAAGTTTTTCAAATTCGTTATTGATTGCTTTGAATGTTTCATTACTTTCAAAATCCGTTTGTATTAAATTTGTCGCCGTTTTATTCGCGTTCAATATCGTTGAATGATCGCGATTGTCAAAAATTCGACCAACTTGTTTCAAGCTTATATTGTAATATTTATTTTCGTAGATTGCCAATATTAGCAAGCTTCTAATTATTGCAATTTTTGCTTTCCTGGACCGTCCAAATATTTGTTTTGGAGTTACTTTGTAATTACGTTCGACAAAGCTTAAAAGCTCCGGAATAATTATTTCCTTCAATGTTTCATTGTTTTCCGTTTTCATTCTTTTGATTTTGGTTAATATTTTATTCATTGTTAAAATAGTTTTATTTGTTCTTTGTTATTGTCTTTTATTATTCCAAGTGCTGTTTCAAGTATTGTTTTTCCGGCTTCGTAGTCAACTAAATCTTTCGCAATTACGTCCAATCTTTGCTTTCCTTTATATTTTCTAAAATTGTAATTATGAAATTTAGATAATTCTTCAATATTTCCTTTTGCAAAATCTTTCGGTTGTTTTCTTTCATTTAAATTGTTTGGCAAGTTAAAGTTTGTCCAATATAAATGTCTTCCCCTTTTTTTAGCAGGTATTAAAGGTTCATAATACGGTATAACATTTTCAACGCAATATTTGCCATTAAAATAATGTTTTAAAAAAATAACTTCTTCATAAAGTTTTAAGTCTGGGTAAGGCATTTTAAAATTTCTTCTTTTCATATTTTTCCAAGCCAATTGTAATTTGCTATGCGTTGGACAAGGTGGAGATGTCCAAATAAAATCAAAATTTTCATAATTTTCCTGCAAATATTGATGAGCATCAGCAACTACGACAATATCATTTTGAAACCTTTCTTGATAAAGCTTTGCAAGTTCTTTATCTAATTCAACAGCAGTAATTTCAATTTCAATTTTAGCTTCATCAGCTACTTCATCCCATTTGTAACGATTACCACCAAGACAAGCGTATAAATTTAAAATCTTGTATTTTTTCATTGTTAAAATTTTTTAATTGTTTGATCGTACCATTCAATAAATTCGTCAAATGTTCGAGCAATGTAATAAATGCCGCCGGCGCTTTCAATATGCTTTTGATATTCCTTTTGCTCCTGGCTTTGTCGGTCTTTGCCCCATTTAATTTCAATTTTAACGGACCTTCCTTTAATGGTTGCGGATAAATCAGCGCTTCCCTTTGTTCCGGTTCCTTTGATATACTTTTGGCTTCCTACAACTTGCGGAAGCCCTACAACGTCGTGTTTTATTTGAGTTTTGCCAACCATTCGCCCCATTGTATTGATTCGTTCAGCTTGCCAACCTTCCCAATTAAGAAAATTTTTTATAAGCTTCGTTAAATCGTTGGCGCTTCTTTCTTTTGTGTCAGGCTCTATTGGATAAGGAACGTTCGGGTATTTTATTCGGTCAACTTTTGCCTTTAATTCAATATAGCGTTTTTTGTTTTCTTTGTTCATCGTGTTATGAAGTTTTGATTGTTATAAAATTTTTTATAAATAGCCCGGTCCGCTGAAAAATCAAGGATAAAAAAATATCCTTTGAGTTCTTCAATAAGGTATTGAAATTTGTTCGGGTAATTGTGGAAGTACCAAAAACTAATAAATCCAAGCTCTTTATATTTTAGCGTCTTTTCAATTACTTCTTTGTTTGTTATTGGCGAAGTTACAATTTCATATACCATTTGACGACCAGGTTCCGCAATATCAGCGCGAAGATTCCCAACGGAATATTCAAGTTCCGGATTGTAATTTTGCGCTTTTAATAGTTTGTACAAATGTTCCTTTATTATTAAATGCTTCTCGCTTTCTCCGGTTTTTCCATATTTTGAAACATACCATTCGGGAAGCGTTTTGTAACGAAAATGCGCTTTTCTATTATTTACCGCTTTACTAACAAAAACTAATTCGTTTCCATTATTACAAAATATTTCCGGTCTTTCTTGGTCAAGCTTATATTCAAGGTATTGTTCAACGGTAAGTTCCCGGTTCTTATAAATGCAAATATTCATTAAAATGGTGTTTCAAGGTTTTCAAATTGTTCTTCTTCGTCCGTCTTGAGCATAAACCAACGATTTCCGGAAGTGTTGCCTTCTTCGTAATTATAGTCAGCATATTCAGCGTATTTTTTAACCCAAATATTGAATTTCTTCCTTGTCAACCATTTTTTAAAGTCAATGTATTCTTCAATAAATTGGTCAAATACTTCCTTCTTATTGTGCCTAACATTAATAGGAAAGTTTTCCGCGTCTTTTATAAACTCGATAAATTCCATTGATGATTCCGCGATTAACTTTCTCAACTGAATATTTTTCGCGTCCTGGCTTATTAAACCATATTGAAAATATTTTTGAAGGCATTGAATCATGTAATTGTCAAAGTTTCGAAAATCTTTTTCGCTCCAATCGTCAAACAATTGACGTTTAAATTCATCGAACGGCGTAATATTTCGACCATAATATTGAGCAAATTCCACTTCGTGACGTCTTCGATCATTTGACCAACCGGCGCCTTTAATCGCGTAATTTGTCGAAATTAATATTTTCGGAGATTCTTCAACGCTCAATTTTATTGCGTCTTTGTTTTTACGTTCTAAAGTTATTCCTTCAGTAACCAAGGAAAATATATTTTCAAAGTTAAAGTTTTTCTTGACATCGTCAAAAACAAGAATGTCGGTGTCGTGTCCAACGGTTTGAAAGGCAAAGCTTTTTTTGTCGTCGAACGCTTTACCGTCCAAAATTGAAACGCTTCTTATTTGCTTTAACCCTTGAACAAACAAACCCTTTCCGGTTCCACCTTCCGGGTTATCGGAAATAACTTCGTCGTTTAAAATTACGGAAGCGTTGTCCGTTTTATTCTTGTAATTGCTTAATAGGTAACCAATGCAACATTCCATTGCAAGCGGTTTATTGTTGCTTATATTGTTAATAAAAGTCTTGTAATCGTTTTCCGTTTCTTTTGTTGGTTCAAACGTTCGTTTAATTATTTGATTTTCCCAAACGTACCCTTGAACGTCCAGGTAATCAATAAGTTTAATTTCGTCCTTTGTTATTTCCAAAATGCCGTTTTCAAAGCTGATAAAACTTTTATCTTTTTCGTCCTTCAGCATTAACAATTCTATTGAATCCAACATTGAAAGAAAATTTTCTTGAAATAGCTTAATATTAGAAGCGCAATAATTCCAAACGGCGAGTTCCTTCCGGTCCATAAGATAAGCAAGGGTAAAGTCTTTAATTTTGTCAATACTTGTTTCCCGAACCTTATTCGATTCAATACGAACAAAGATAGGTTTCAATGCTTGATTCGGGAAATACTTTTTAAATCCGTTCATTTCAAGAAACAACTTGAAGCTTGCCGGATTAATAGAAACTTTTTCGTTCCCTTGTTTGTCTTCCTTTACCGTCCAAAAATTAACAAGCTCCAGGTTAGCGCTTATTTTGTCAAACGTTTCTTCGTCAATTTTATACTTTTGGGCAACTATTTTTTTGCCTTTGCTTATATCCTTCTTAACGTTGTTTATTAGGTTGTTATCTTCGAAAAACTTTATATTGAAATCCCGCTTTTTATACGCGCTTTTTATTGCGTGTTCGGCTTCCCTTTGCGAAAAGTCCCCAATAACGACGTTGTTTAAAATATAACCTATTGCATAAGATTGTGAAACGCCATATTCGCAAAACAATCCTGCGACGTCAAAAATATACGCATTGCGTTCCCCTTCGGTAAATGATTTCGAAAAGTTAAAGTTCATTATCTTCCGGGCAATTACGTCTTCGTCGTAAATGGGAAGCAATGGTTCCTTGTTTACAACCTCGTAACCTTCGTCAATAATTAACGGCGTATAAATTTTAGCGTCGTAATTTATGTAAATGTTAGGATCATAAGAGGAAAAACAAACGCGGGAAATGTCCGACGTTGAAAGGTCAAAATATTTGTAATCAAACTCCTTCTTAAATTGTTTAAATATGTTCGTATAATTCGAAGCTTCGTTTTCGCTTATATTTATTACCGCTTTATATCCGTTTCCGGAAGGGCTTAAAAAACAAGCGACAACGAACGGATTGCTTTTAATTGTTTCAAACGTTTCTTGAAGTTCAAGGTCGTCGTTTATGTCGTCAAAGTCCAAAACCATTAAACCGGAAGATTTTACTAAACCCAAAATTGCCCGGTGCGAAAATTCCCCTTGAAATAATATGGCCGGAAGGTTTGTTTTGAGTTGATTCCTTTCTTCCTTTGTTTTGGCTTGTCTTATCTTGTTTACAAGCTCTTTGTCATTTCCTCGTTTTATGCGCTGAAGAATTTTCTCCAGAGTAACAATGTAAGGAACGTCTTTCGTTTTATAAAGGTCCTTAAATACCGTTATTTTCTTTTCTTTTGTCATGAATATTTTGGTTTATGGTGTAAAATACAACACTTTTTATCAATTTGCAACACTTTTAAACGCTTTGCAACACTTTTATTTTTAAATGTGTTGCGGTTTAAACCCTTGGTATTACTACGTTTAAAGGTCATCGCAACACTTGCAACACTTTTTTTTTGTTTTTTTGAAATTTTTTGTAAAAATAATTTTTCTCTTATAAGGAGTAATTGGAAACGCCTAAAATGTGTTGCAAGTGTTTCATTTAAAAATGTCAATTCGAAGCAAATCTTCCAATTTAAGCAGCATTTCAACCGTTGTATTGGCTTTGCCGTTTTCAATGCGGTTAATTGTTTCAAAACTTGTTTTGGCTTTCCTTGCAAGGTCTTTTTGAGTTAACCCGGCGCTTTGCCGGGCTTCTCTTATTTTAGTTCCGATTATGTTCTTATTCATTTTATTGTTTTTTAAATACAAGTACATTTTGATGTATTTTAACAAGTTTATGAGATTTCATATTTCCATTTGCTCTCATACTTGCACTTGCAATGGGATTTAAGAGTATTGCTTCATTATAATAAACCATTCCACACTTTTTAAAAACATTAATGGTGTCAGGTACAAAGCCAATATAATTTCCTTTTTTATCTCTTACCTCGCCAACCACAAAACAAGCATAACCACCATTTTTTAATAAATTGCAACTCTTTGAAATTATTTCTTCATACGCTTTTAAAAAGCTTGTGTAGTCCATATTTGAAATATCTCCTTCTAAATCGCTATATACTTCTAAATCAGCATATGGTGGGCAACTAAAGACAAAATCAAACTTTTTATTAAATCCGTTTAAAACTTGGTTACTATCACCTACATACCAATTGGGTTGGTTGTTTGCTTCAAGTATTTCTAAAGCTTGTTCCCTATTGCTATCAATTTGCTCTTGCCTTATGTCTATACCGGTGTACCTATATCCGAGATAATTTGCGACAATTCCACGAACAGAGCCACCAGCAAAAGGGTCTAAAATCTCGCCATTTTCTGGCACAAACCAATGATATAAAACTTCGCAAAGTGCAGGGTCAAAAATAGAAGTTCCTTGCTCTTTACTTTCTTTTACCTTGCCCTCTTTTTGTCTGTAATAATCAAAAGACTTAACAGCACCTTTGTAGGTCATATCATCTTTTCTTCCTATTTCACTTTTAATTCCGATACCCTTCCAAATACGTTTTCTTTTTTGCCAATTTCCACTTTTTGTGTCAAGTATGCTAAATGGTGGTTCAATAAACTTATCCCGCAAAAGCGGATCTCTTATAATTTTATTTCCAAATAAATCTTTTTCCATTGTTTCTATTTTAAAATGATTCTTGTAGTTCGTGTGTAGGTGGTTTATTTATTTTATTGAAGCTTTTATGAATGAAGACGTTGTTGAGCTTACAAGCGGCACTTCTTCGCCGTTTTCGTCAAATATTGGCTTCATCAATTTAACCCTGGCTTTCAATAAATCTTCGCGGTTTTTCAACTCATTATGTAAGTCGTTGTAAATTGGATCTTCCTTAAAATTTAAAACGGTCCGTTGACCTTCAGAAAATTCAACTCCGCCAAAACTTGTATTTTCGGTTACTTTGGCTTTCAATTCCTTATTAATTGCCGAAACAAAACTTTCAATTCGAAGTGTTTGCGAAAGGATTTCTTCCGGTTCTTTTTGTTCTAATAATTTAGTTGCGTAAAATTCAGCTTCTTGAGCTAATTCCTTGCGATTCATTTGCGCAAGCATTTCCTCGCGGTGCGCAATAAACAAATTTTTTGATTGTCCCATTGTATTAATTGTTTTGAAGTTGTTGTTTAAATTCTTTTTTCATGGAGTAAATAAAGCCGTCGCTTTGTACGGTTGTTCCGTCGTATTTGCTCAAGTATTTAGTAATCATTTCGGCGTCCGATTTTTTGAGCTTGTTAAATTGCTCCAGGGTAAGCCATTTAACCGGCGCTTTTTCGTCCTTATGGTCATTTGTCGCGTCGGCGTCTTTGGTGTCGTCAATTAGAAACAAACCATTCAAAGCGTATTTTCTCGCGTAACTTGACGAGCTTCCGAAGCTTTGCGAAATATCCATTCCTTTTCGGTTAGGATCAATTCCGGCTTGCGCGGTAACTTCAACCTTTGTTTTCCCGTCGGAAAATATTGCTTTCGCTTCTATAAAAACAATATTTGCGATTTCCTTTACTTCGTCGGTAATTACCAACGTACATTTTTCCGCGTCCAATAATGGCTTGAGTGCTTCAAGAATGTCTTCGCAATTTCGATATTTGTATTTACCGAATGAATTAAATTGATTTTTTGGAGCTTTCAAAGCTCGTTGAATTTTAATAAGTTTTTCCATTGTTAAAATTTTTGTTTGATTAAAATAATTGCGGTTTTTTTAAGGTCCGGCGAAGTCATTACGATTTTATAAGTGTTATTTGTTGCCTTCTTTACAAGGAACGTTTCCGATAGCCCGGAAAGCTCTAAAATTGTAGCTGAAGCCCCGCCGTAAACCTTGGTAATATTTTGAACGTCGTCTTCTTTTGGTTGCTTTTTAAGCCAGGACAACGCGCGTTTTATTTGATTGTTATACATTTTAAGCGAATATAGTTAATAAATAAATGATAACGCAAATAACGAAGTTTGCGAAATTTTCCTTTTCAACGGTTCCTTTTTCAAGTAATTCGTAACCGATTAACAATAAAGAAATAAAGCAAGCTATTAAAAAAATTAAGGTCAGCATATTATTAAAAGTTTTCGGTTTGATTAATTTTAACAAAGCTTCCAAGCTTTGCATTGTCAATAAGGTATTCCAAAACGTCTGAATCCAAAATTTCAACGTCAAAAATTGAAACCCAAGCTTGACGATTTCCTTCAAAATCAAAATCAACAAGCGCTTCATATTCGTTGACATCGTAAAAATGAGAAACAACGTCGCGAAGTTCAATTTCGTAATTGTACCAAATTTCTGACCGGTTAAAATTAACGGAAGCGTATATTGTTTCGCCTTCAATGTTATCAATTTCAGCTTCGCATAAAAAAGAAAGGTCTTGTTTCTCTTTGCGTTGGTCCATGTTAACTGGCTTTGCAATTTGTGTTAAGCGGGTAATGATTAGGTTTGAAATGATTTCTGAATTTTTCATAATTATAAAGTTTTTGATTGTTTTTAAATGTTTGAAATAATTGTTGCGTTGTAAAATTGGCGCGGGTTGTTCTTAATTAAGTTCTCAAGGTATTCTTTGGAATCTTTCGTACATTCCCAAGAATATTCGTACCAACGTTGATCATTTGTGTCATAATGTTGACCAGGTCTGACGATTGTGTAAATTTCAGGTTTTTTCATTGTGCTTGTTTTTTAATTTGTTGATAAATTGAATAATACATTGAAGAATATTCATTAACTGAAATACTTTTATTTTCCAAAGCGATTTTTAAGTCTTGTAATTTTTGCTCTAATTTTTCCATTGTTATTAAGTTTTTGATTGTGCAACAACATCGTTACGAATGTAAAATTACACTTTATTTTTTAAATATGAAATATATTGCATAAAAAAAATAAGAAAAAGCCCTAAAAATTAATTTAGGGCTTCTCCCAACCAAAACATTCATAACAATGAAAGCCCGAAATATAATACTATTTTTTTATAAATTCAAATATTTTCGTTATGGGTTTATATTTTTCGAAAAATAAACCAAAGGAAGTTATTAATCCGGTAGCTCCGGCGCCGCCGCCGAAGATTTGTCCAAGGGTTAAGGATCCGATAAACGTTCGGGTTGTTTGAAACAATTGGAAGACAAAATTTCGCTTTGTTTTTTGTTTCTCTTTTTGTTTTTCGGTTTTGCCTTTTATCTTTTCAATTTTACGCTTTGTTTTTAACGCTTTTTTTGGCGCCTGGGCTTCAATTACTTTATAAATGTAAATTGTATCGTTGGAAATTTCCGAAGCGCTTAAACAAGCGGAAAGGGCTTCTTCGCAATCGTGTAAATTAGTTCGAAGCTTCTTTTTATTCACTTGCGCGTTTGCAATGCTAAAAATCAAAATAAACGGTATTATTGTTTTCATATTCTTAATTTAAATAAAAATAGGAGTTGAATTACCAAAATAAGCTTGTTTAATTTCAAACTCCAAAAAATCAATGGCTTCAGTTGTTTCAATATGTTCTTCCAATATTTCCAAAGCTTTATTATACGAATAAATATAGCGAAAATTTTCGCAATCGATTCCAATTATTGCGTCGTCAAATCCGTCAGCTTTGACAAATTCAAAATATTCAAAGTTCAAATGTCGTAAATTGTGAAACATTATCTTCAAGCGTTTCAATTGTAAAACCCCGGCGCCCCTTTGCAAAATTAGTTGAAACCCATTCTGAAGCCGGAGAAAGCGCCATATAATTCAAATAGTCAAATTTAGGTTGGGTAAAATCAAATAATTGTTGATGCGAATCCCCTTTTTTAAATTGAACCCGGTAATCGTGTAGTTTATGTATATCAATATAGGAGTTTATATGGCTTTTTGCTTTGTCGTTAAGCTTGACATCAAACCCGAATTTCGCAAATTCTTTGTCTTTTCCATGGGTTAATATTACCGCCGTTTTTTCGTTGATATAGTGGTTTATAAATTGGTCAAAAATATGGTATTCGCATTTAGGCAAAATATGTTTTAAAGCGTTTTGAGCGTATAAATTAACAATATGCGAAAAGTCCCCGCCATGATTATCATTTACGACATTATAAAACTTAATCTTTACGCCAAGGGCTGACAAATTGATTGCAAGCTGAATTTTGAAGTTTGCCGCCGCTTGAAAGGTTTCAACGTTGTCCATATTTGTTGGCAAGTAATGCCCGCCGCGCGTCGTTTGTTTGTTCCAATGGTCAACCAAGTCGCCAAGGTCCTCAACAATTATTTGATTATGTCCGTCAAAAAGGTCGTAAACTTTTCCGGTCATCATTACAAGCGTTTTATCAAGCTCCGCTTTGTTCCATTTACCGGAATGGTAAAGGTCGTTTTCTATATTCATTCCGACGTGAGTATCGGCAAAAGTTAATACCAAGCTTTTATTTGTCGTTTGTGGCGCTTTAATTGGCGGTATTGGCGCCAAGTTCAAACCGGAAAGCGTTTCTTCAATTATTTCTTTGTTAAGCTTAAAAAGGGCTTTCTTTTGGCTTTCCTTTGTGTATATTGCCCATTGTTGCCCGGTTGTTACGTTTGTGCTTAACCTGGAAAGCTCCAAGTCTTCCGGAACCTCAACTAAATTGCTTTGTTGAAGCTTTTCCGTCCGGCTTGTAACGTTTCCGTTTTTATCAAGCTTTCGTTGTGTTTCTACAAACTTTCGTTTTGTATAAAAATATCGGTTTAAGCTATTTTTGTGCAACCCGGTAATTTCCGAAAGTCTTTTGAACCATTTATTGTTTGATTCTCCCGCTAATTTAGGGAATTGCCGAAGGGCTTGTTTACAAGTCATTTGTTATGTCTTTATAGCGGGTAACGTTTCGCGAATCTTTGTAAGCTTTCAAAACTTGATTTCGTTGTTGATCCTTACTAAATGAAACGTGAACCCAAGAAGGATTTCCTTTTATTGGAAATTCGTTTATTAATTGGTCAAATTTTAAATTGTCCCGGATATATTCGAAAATATGGCGGTTTGTTACGCCGTTGTTAGCGTTGTCGTTGTCAATGTCTATTGCTTCGCCTTTGCAATGCTGCGAAGTTTTACTTCCTTTTATTGCCTTGTTTAACGCTTCGCTTCTATAACCTGACGAAATGTAAATTGGAACGCCGAAATGATCGCGCAAGGGTTGAAATACGTTGTTTGCTAAAATTTTAAGGTTTTCAATATGTTCTTCCGTCGGTGTATTATCTATATTACGACGTTTAGCCGTTTCGGACCGGGTAACTTCGGCAAGCGTTAAATTTTTGGAAAGTTTCATTTAATTTTTTTATTCCACAAATGGCGTATAATAAGCGACAATATAAGAATTACCGACGCGGTCAATATACTTATAAAACTTTTAAATATTTCTTGAAGATAAAAATTATTTGATATTTGAAGCTTCATGTTAAAATATACGCCCATTCCGGTTCCAATAGACAAAATTGAATCAATTATTTTGTTCTTAAAATTTCCATTTTGAAACGCTTCGAAAAACATTATTATTCCAATTATTGCCTTGTCCATAACCGTTAAATTTGTGCGTTTCTAATCAACTTCGCCTTTTTCAAAATTGCTTCAAGAACCCAAGCGAATGATAAACCGAATAAATAATAAATATACATAGGGTTATTGGTCTTCATCGCATCCGGCAAAAAATTTAAACCCAACCAATGAACCAAGTCTTCAGTAAAAACAATAATTGGGAAACACATTAAGAAAAAGGAAACAACGGAGTTGTAATTATCCAACCACCAAAACTTAAAAGATACATTTACCGGTGTCCGTTTAGATTCTTTATTCCGAATAGTAAATTGGAACCATTTACTCGTAATAAACGCCAACAAAAGGAAAAAGAAAGCAGCGAAAATAAAACTACTTTCAATTCCGTTTGTAAAATAATTTTGAACGTAACCGGTGTCCATATTAATTAAGTTTAACCCAATCGGCGCTTGTAGTTCCTACGCTTATATAGATATGGTTTGTCCCGGTGTCCCAATACATTATTCCTTCGTGTGCCGGTGTAACAACTCCGACCGGGCTTCCGCTTCCACCGGATAAAGTTACAACGGTTCGAAATTGTGTACCATTGTAAGCGCGAAATTCCGTAGTATTTTGATTGAAATAAACGCTTCCAGGTTCGCCGGTTGGTTCCGCGCCCATTTTAGGTAATACAAATCCGTTTGCATTTAATGTTGCTTTTATTGTATCATTTCGCATTGAAATACTACTTGTATCAATAGCTTCAATGGCGTTATATTTGCCTTCAAATAAATTAACATATCCATATAAATGCGCGTAATCTCCACCTATAACCGTTGCATTTCCGAAACCAATTAAGGATTTGTAAGTTCCTAAATCTCCGGCGCTTGATCCTACAAACGGCAATTTGAATATTCCAAAATCAATGGAATCATTCAACAAAGAATAACCTTGATAACTAAAACGAAAAGGTTTAACGTCCGTAGGCGCGTAATATCCCCCGCTTGTCGTCCATAATGTCCCGCCTTCAGTTGTTGAGAAAAACGGCAAAGCGTTAATTGCATCGATAAAGTCCGGAATTGTCGGGTAAACGGTATCGTTAATAGCAATCGAAGAATATAATTCAACTGAAGCAATTTGACCGCCTAACTTCGTATAAAGGTAAGTTTTACCGCTTTGACGAACACGAGCGTAACCGCCAACACTATTGGAATAATATGCGGTATCGTTTATAGTTGTCTTAATTACTTGACAACCGCCTTCAATGGTGTTAATTAGTAAGTTTTGAGAAAAAGCGCTAAATGAAAAAGCAAGCGCCAAAATAATAAAGATTTTTTTCATTATATTATTGTTTTAAGGCGCTCGCGTCCGCTCGATTGTATAATCGGTAAAAGTAAATAAATTAAATTAGAAATTCGAAATTTTGCTTCCTTAATTTAACCTCAAGTTGAAACAAGTCCGTTCGGTCTTCAAAAGAAGCTTCTTCCGGTCCTTCCTCCGCAGCATATTCTTCGCCTTCAATTGTTATGGTATCAAAGCCGAAAACGTTTGAAAGCATATCGCATAAATAATCCGGAATGGCGCCGGTCTTTAAAACCCTAACTTTTTTAGCAAAGTTTTCCAAGGTAACGTTTGACCTTTGACCAACAAAAACTTCAATGTCCGAACCGCTTCCCTTTATTAACTCCGCATTGATTAACAAGCTTGCGGTCCATAAATCGGAAAAAGCAACGTTTAAATCCATAAACTCTGAAGAATAGTCAAGCTTTAAAAGCTTTAAAGATTCTTTTTCTTCTTCAGTTATTACCGTAAAATATTCAGAATAATATCCCCCAATTTCAAAACGGCAGCAATCGAAAATTTTCCCTTTTTTACTTATTTGTATATAAGAAGCAGCGCTAAAAGTTGGGCTTTCATCGGAAAAATCAATTATTTCACCTCCAATTGTGGTGTAATAGGTATTTTCTTGTAATTGTGCCCCTGTTTCTATGATTCCCCCCAAAGCTTGAAAATCACTAAAAACCCCGTCTTTTATTTCACCTAATTTTGTTACTAAAATTCTAATTCCTGAATAAATTGTTGAAATATTTGAATCACTATTTGTGTAAAGATAATTTTCGTCAACAATTGTATCGTCAAGCGAAAAATCATAAGTATCGCGCAAAGCTCCATTTTCATAAACCAATAAAGAAACCGTTCCCACAATTGCCGGAATACTTACCGACAAAATTAAACCATTAATTGTGTAGTCAATCCAATCATATTTTGTTACAAACTCATTCAAAAGGGCTTCATCCGAAAACGCTCCGTTTGAAACTTGGTAAATATCCGTATTTATTTTGATTTTAAAATCAATGCTTTGGCTTTGGTCGTGTTTGTTTGTAAAATCCAAAGAATAAATATTCAATTTTTCGCTTATATCGTTATTTAAATTATACCATTTTATACTTGAAGTAACCAAATAAACTCCACCAAAAGGGCAACAATCAATAAGTTCCGCCGATTGGTTATAATCGCAAACGGTATAACTTATTTCCGGTTCGCAAAGCATAACGCCCGAAATACATATTTTTTCGCTTGACGATATTTTGACGGTTAAGTTTACATAATTTTGATCCAAGATATAAATAAAAATTCCGCTTTGACTGGTAAATGAATCAACCACCGTTGTATCTTCCCTAACCTCAATGTCGTAATCTCCGTCAATTTTTACAATTAACTTTTTGCCAATTACCGCGCCGTCTAAATTGGTATAAATAATACTCCCGGAATCAATACAAGCTTTGCAATTTTCAATTGTCGGGTTGTCAGCTCCGGAAGTTATAAATTCATCAATTGACGAAAACCCATAAGCCCCGGAAATTTGTTCTTCATAAACAACGGCTTCAACTTCTTCTTGGAATTTTGGCGTATATGAACCCGGCAAAGCGTTCCAATAATCAGAAGCTTCCGCAAAGCTTAAATTGTCTTTTAATTTTGTCGCGTTTGGCTTATAAAAGCGCAAAGGGTTTAACGTTGGTATTTGCATCGTTTGTTAATTTAATTCTTCAATATTTGTCCAATCCGGACCGCTTACAATTTGAGCCATTTCAAGTTTGGTATAACCTTGATATGCAACCGGCGCTAATTCTTCGGTAAACGTCATTATTCCAAGCGTTCCTTCTATATTCATACGAATATAAATGTTTTCACTATTCAAGCTTTCAATCATTAAGGGCTTTAATTCCTCAATTTTTTCCAAAGGTACAATATAGTATTTTATCATGTTGGATAGTTTACTTCATCTAAATTTGCCGCGCTCATATTGTACGGAATACCGTCATTCGTTCCAATTATATCGTTTACTATGGTCGTAGGATCGTCGCGTTTATCCATTGCCCAATGGCTCACAATATCAGAAGCAAAGCTTGCCGTTGTAATATCAATCGGAAGCCCACCGTTATACAATTCAGTAACTTCCGCGGCGCTTAACTCTTTTCCAATTACCGAAAAATGGTTTGCGTTTCCGTCAATGTAGTCGGAACCCATAAATCTTAAATTTCCGCCCCCGTTTGTCATTCCGGTATAAGTTCCGGCGCTTGCATTTCCGGTAACAACTTCTGAATCATTAATATAAATTTTCATTCCGGTTTTGGTTTTTGAACCGTCATAAGTACAAACAATATTTAGCCAAGTTGACAAATCTCCTGTAAGGTCAATATAACGTGCGGAAAGTCTATTTGAAGAATTTGTTAACAACTCGAAAAATATTCTTCCGTTTTGATTCATTCGAAGACGATATTCGTTAGTTTTATTAAAAAACATTTTGTTTGCGCTTCCGGTATAACTGTCTAAATAAACCCATATAGAAAATGAAAAAGCTTGGTCCGTTACGCCGTCGCCAAAACTCAAGTCGTCAGCGTCCGCAACTTGAACGAATTGGTTTATTCCGTCAAATATAAAACTTGCTTGATAGTCAACCGGAGCCGGAGCTTCAAAAGCTTGTTTTTCAATAAGGGTAATTTTGCCAAGGTCATTTTGAATTTGTGCCTTCCATAAATAGCCAAACTTTTCTTCGCAACCTAAACTAAATTTAAAAACGTCCAATTGATTGTTCATAATCTTCCAAAGGTCCGTTTCAGCAACTTCAAAATTCCAAAGCATCGGAATAAATTTCGAAGTTGTCGTTTCTGAATAGTCCAGGTCGGCAAGTTCTTCCAAG
>Ga0208917_1000480_pt1 | contig 20542 bp, 21 predicted proteins | sample DEB08_DNA_10_FD_185500 | JGI IMG/M metagenome (GOLD analysis project Ga0208917, IMG submission 185500) | Aqueous microbial communities from the Delaware River and Bay under freshwater to marine salinity gradient to study organic matter... | ecosystem: Environmental > Aquatic > Marine > Coastal ...
TATGTTAAATTAGCTAAATTTTATTATATAAGATAAAAATTATTACTTAATCATGATTTATAATTTCTTATCTGAATACTTTTCTATACTTTTATTTCTACTAATAGCCGTAGGATTGAGCTTTGGTTTCATATTAGCTAATTACTTAGCCGCACCAAGCAATCCAGATCCTGAAAAATTATCTGCATATGAATGTGGTTTCGAGGCATTTGATGACTCTAGAATGGAATTTGATGTTCGTTTTTATTTAGTAGCAATTTTATTTATTATATTTGATCTTGAAATTGCTTTTTTATTTCCTTGGGCAATTTCTTTAGGAAATATTGGAGCCCTAGGATTTTGGTCTATGATGATTTTTCTTTCAGTTTTGACAATTGGTTTTATTTATGAATGGAAAAAAGGTGCATTAGAGTGGGAATAAAAATGAATACATTTGAGAACAAGGAAAAACAAATTCCTGAAGAATTTAAACAGTTAGCAAAAGATTTTAGTGAAAAAGGTTTTATTACTACTTCAACAGATAATTTAATCAATTGGGCTAGAACAGGTTCATTACACTGGATGACTTTTGGATTAGCTTGTTGCGCTGTTGAAATGATGCAAGCATCAATGCCAAGATATGACCTTGAAAGATTTGGTGCTGCACCAAGAGCTTCACCAAGACAATCAGATGTTATGATAGTTGCAGGAACATTAACAAATAAAATGGCTCCAGCTTTAAGAAAAGTTTATGATCAAATGCCTGAACCAAGATATGTAATATCTATGGGAAGCTGCGCTAATGGAGGTGGGTATTATCATTATTCGTACTCTGTTGTTAGAGGATGTGATAAAATAGTTCCTGTAGACATTTATGTCCCAGGCTGTCCACCATCAGCTGAAGCTTTGTTATATGGAATTCTACAATTACAAAAAAAAATTAGAAATCAAGGTTCTATTTCTAGATAAATTTTATGGAACCTATATTTTTAAAAGACATTGAAAAAATTGTAAATTCAGAACTAACAAGCAAGATCAAAAAAACATCTATTTTATTTGATGAACTGCTTATTGAAACTGATGAGAATGAATTATTGAATGTCATTCAATTTTTAAAGTCAAACAATAAACTAAAATTTAGACAACTTATTGATATAGCTGGCGTTGATTATCCAGAAGATGAAAAAAGATTTAAATTAATTTATCTTTTGTTGTCTCATGAGAACAACTTAAGATTAAAAGTTCAAATTAACTTTGAATTAGCTAAAAAAATTCCTACGCTTACTAAAATATTTCCTTCAGCTAATTGGATGGAGAGAGAAGTCTTTGATATGTACGGCATAGAATTTATTGATCATCCAGATCTTAGAAGAATATTAACCGATTATAATTTTGAGGGATTTCCTCTTAGAAAAGATTTTCCACTCACAGGCTTTAATGAAGTTAGATATAGCGAGAAAGAAAAAAAAGTTATTTACGAACCTGTTAAACTTGAACAAAACTATCGAAATTTTGATTTTGAGAGTCCATGGGAAGGAACTAAATACATAAAAGAAATTAAAGAAAATAATAATGACAAAGAAAAATAAATCATTAACACTTAATTTTGGCCCACAACATCCAGCCGCTCACGGGGTGCTTAGATTAATCCTTGAACTTGACGGAGAGGTTGTAGAAAAGGCAGATCCACATATTGGTTTACTTCATAGGGGTACAGAAAAGCTGATTGAGCAAAAAACTTATATGCAAGCTTTACCTTATTTCGATAGGCTTGATTATGTAGCTCCTATGAATCAAGAACATGCATTTACCTTAGCAACTGAAAAATTGTTAAATATTTCTGTACCAGAGAGAGCTCAATATATTAGGGTTATATTCTGTGAAATTGGAAGAATTTTAAGTCATATCCTTAATATAACTACCCAAGCACTAGACGTTGGAGCACTTACTCCATCACTTTGGGGTTTTGAAGAACGAGAAACATTAATGACATTTTATGAGCGCGCTTCAGGATCTAGACTTCATGCAAATTATTTTAGAACAGGAGGTGTCCACCAAGATCTACCTCAAAAATTAATTAATGATATTTATTCTTTTTGCAAAACATTTCCAAAAATTATTGATGATCTAGAAAGTTTATTAACTGATAATAGAATTTTTAAACAAAGAAATGTTGAAATAGGGATCGTTAGTAAACAAGAGGCTTTAGACCATAGTTTTTCTGGTGTCATGCTAAGAGGTTCAGGTGTCTCTTGGGATTTGAGAAAATCTCAACCTTATGAATGTTATGAAAAATTAGATTTCAAAATACCTATAGGAAAAAATGGAGATTGTTACGATAGATATTTATGTCGGATTGAAGAGATGAGAGAAAGTGTAAAAATTATTATTCAGTGCATTGATAGAATGCCAAAGGGACCAATTAAATCAATTGATGGGAAAATTTCTCCACCTAATAGAGCCGAATTAAAGGAGTCAATGGAAGCATTAATTCATCATTTTAAATTATTTACTGAAGGATTTAGAGTTCCGGCAGGTGATGTTTATGCTGCAGTTGAAGCACCAAAAGGAGAGTTTGGAGTTTATTTAATTTCTGATGGAAGTAATAGGCCTTATCGTTGTAAAATTAGAGCTCCTGGTTTTTCTCATTTACAAGCAATGGATTATTTAATTAGAGGACATATGTTAGCTGATGTTCCAGCTGTTCTTGGATCCTTAGATATTGTTTTTGGAGAGGTAGATCGATGAGTATAAAAAAAATTCATGATCAACAGCCTGAAACATTTGAGTTTTCTAAACCAAATTTAGATGCTGCAGAAATTATTTTAAAAAAATATCCAAGTGATAGAAAAAAAAGTGCTGTGATGGCTTTTTTATACTTAGCTCAAAGACAAAATCAAAATTGGATTCCTTTAGCAGCGATGAAGTACATAGCTAAATATTTGGATATGCCTTACATAAAAGTTTATGAAGTGGCTACATTTTATACTATGTATAATTTAGCTCCAGTAGGTAAATATTTTGTTCAAGTTTGTACTACAACGCCATGCTTAATCAGAGGAGCTGATAAGGTTGTAGAGATTTGTAAAAAGAAAATTTCAGAAGAAGAAAACACTCTTTCAGAAAACAAATTATGCTCATGGCTAGAAGTTGAGTGCTTGGGTGCATGCGTTAATGCCCCTATGATACAAATTAATGATGATTATTATGAAGATCTTGATGAAAAAAGCACTTCTGAAATTATAGATTCTTTATTACAAGACAAACCACTAAAACCAAAATCATTCAGAAACAGAATTAATACTGCGCCTGAAAAAAATAAAATAGAGACGACTACTAACAAAAATGCTTAAAGAAGAAGATAAAATATTTAAAAATTTATACAATTCGTTTGGATGGGAGATTGAGAAATCCTTAGAAAGATCTGATTGGAGCAACACTAAAGAAATCATTTCAAAAGGACGAGATTGGATAATTAACGAGATTAAAACTTCTGAGTTAAGAGGAAGGGGTGGAGCTGGATTTTCTACAGGTCTTAAATGGTCTTTTGCACCTAAAGAAGTTGGTTCAAGACCACATTATCTAGTTATTAATGCTGACGAGTCTGAACCTGGAACATGTAAAGATCGTGATATTATTAGGTTCGAGCCACAAAAACTAATCGAAGGATGTTTAATCGCAGGTTATGCCGTTAACGCTCATACTTGTTACATTTATATTCGAGGAGAATATTTTAATGAGGGAAACAGACTCCAAGAAGCCATTGATCAAGCATATAAAAAAAATTTTTTAGGCAAAAATGCGTGTGGCTCAGGTTGGGATTTTGATATTCATATTCATTACGGTGCGGGAGCTTATATTTGTGGAGAAGAAACAGCTCTATTAGAGAGTATTGAAGGTAATAAAGGTCAACCTCGACTTAAACCACCGTTTCCAGCTTTGGTTGGTCTATATGGATGTCCAACAATTGTTAATAACGTTGAAACTATTGCTGTTGTGCCTACAATTTTAAGAAAAGGTGGAAAATGGTTTGCTTCTTTAGGCAAACCAAAAAATACGGGTACTAAAATTTTTTGTATTTCAGGTAATGTTAATTCTCCTTGTAACGTTGAGGAAGAAATGGGAATTCCTTTAAAAGAATTAATAGAAAAACATGCTGGTGGAGTAATAGGTGGCTGGGAAAATCTTCAAGCTGTTATACCAGGTGGCTCTTCGATGCCTTTACTTCCAAAAAATGTTTGTGACACCATTACTATGGATTTTGACTCACTCATTGCAAATAAAAGTGGACTAGGCACTGCTGGAATTGTCGTAATCAATAAAGATCAAAACATTGTTAAATGTATGGCTCGTATAGCAAGATTTTATAAACATGAAAGTTGTGGTCAATGTACTCCTTGTCGAGAAGGTTCAGGTTGGATGTGGAGAATTCTAGAAAGAGCAGGTCGTGGTGAAGCAACTTATAACGACATAGACCTTTTAGAAAATGTAACGAAACAAATAGAAGGCCATACAATCTGTGCCTTTGGAGAAGGTTCTGCTTGGCCGGTTCAAGGACTATTAAGACATTTCAGAAAAGAAATTGAAAAAAATTGTGTTGGTGAGCCAACATTTAAAAGAAAGAAAGATATTCCATATTTAGTTGATCAACATCTTTTAGAAAGCGAAAATGCCTAAAATAATTATTAACGGAAAAGAAATTGAATTTGAAAAAGGTATGACCGTTTTACAAGCTTGTGAACTTGCTGACGTAGAGATTCCAAGATTTTGTTATCATGAAAAATTATCAATAGCTGGAAATTGCAGAATGTGCTTAGTTGAAATGGAAAGATCTCCAAAACCTATTGCTTCATGCGCAATGCCTGCAGCAGAAGGTATGAATATAAAAACTAATACAGAATTTGTAAAAAAAGCTCGTAAAGGTGTTATGGAATTTCTACTAGCTAACCATCCTTTAGATTGTCCTGTGTGTGACCAAGGGGGCGAATGTGATCTACAAGACCAATCTTTATTTTACGGTTTTGATAAATCAAGATTTTCTGAAAATAAACGTGCAGTTGAAGATAAATATATGGGTCCATTGATCAAGACTCAAATGACAAGATGTATTCATTGTACTAGATGTATTAGGTTTGCAGAAGAAGTGGCCGGAGTTCCCGAGATTGGTGCAATTGGAAGAGGAGAGAATATGCAAATTACTACTTATCTTGAACAATCTATGACATCAGAATTATCCGCAAATGTAATTGATTTATGTCCAGTAGGGGCGTTAACTTCTAAACCTTATGCATTTGAAGCAAGACCTTGGGAGTTGAAAAAAACAGAAAGCATAGACGTAATGGATGCAATTGGCTCAAATATAAGAGTTGATACTTACGGCTGGGAGGTAAAAAGAATTTTACCAAGATTGAACAATGAAATTAATGAAGAATGGATTTCAGATAAAACCAGATATGCTTGTGATGGACTTTTAAAACAACGATTAGATGTCCCTTATGTAAAGAAAAATGGGAAATTAGAAAAATCTGATTGGGATGAAGCTGTAGGAATAATTTCTCAAAAAATTAAGTCTCTGAGTCCAAGTGAAATTGGTGGACACGTAGGAGATATGGCTTCAATGGAAACCATATATGCTTTTAAAATTCTATTAGAGAAAATAGGAAGTAAAAATTACGATTTTAGAGAAAAAAAATTTTATATAAATCCACAAGATAAAGTTAATTACTTATTTAACTCTTCAATTAACGGCATAGAGGAAAGCGATTTAATAATATTAATCGGATGTAACCCAAGACATGAAGGAACCATACTTAATGCTAGAATTAGAAAATCTTTTGTAAAAAATAAAACAAAAATATACACAATAGGAAATCCAGGTGATTTAACTTATGATTATACTTTACTAGGGGATGATTTAAACGAGTTAAAGAATATTTTTGAAGACAAAAGTAAGATTACACAAGAAATTAAAAATTCAAAAAAACCAATTTTTATAGTCGGAGAGTCAGCTTTAGAACTCAAAAACGGAAGTTATATATTTGAGGAAATGAAAAATTATTTAATTAAAAATAAATTTATTTCTGAAGACTGGAATGCTTTAAATGTTTTAATTCAAAACGCATCAACAGTTGGTGCCTTAGATTTAGGTTTATATAATATTGACAAAGATAACAACTTTCTTTTTTTTGATAAACTAGAAAAAAATCATTTTAAATTATTATATCTTGTAGGTTCTGATAATTTACATATTAAAAAGAATAATGAATTCATTATATACCAGGGTTCTCACGGAGATAAAAATGCTGCCATAGCTGATGTTATTCTTCCGAGTGCAGCTTACACAGAACAAGATGGATTGTTTACAAATATTGAGGGTAGAGTTCAGGAATGTAGAAAAGCCTCTTACCCGACTAATGAAGCAAAAGAAGATTGGCAAATTTTTAATTTAATTTCTAAAAATTTATATAATACTAATTTATTTTCTGATTTGCATTCAATAAGAAATATAATTTTTAAAAATATTCCTAATTTTTCTGAAATAGATCATTTACCAATCAAAAAAATTAAAAATGAAATAATCAAATTAAACGCTATAGGCGATGAAAAAATTGCGGTGAAGCCAATTGATTATTATTTTAGCAATTCAATCGCAAGAGCCTCAAAAACCATGAGTGATTGTAGAAATATATTATTAGATATCAAAAAAAATGGAACTAACAATTAGTTATGCAATATTTAAACATACTTTTAAGTGAAATATATAAAATAGGATTTATTTTGATTCCTATCCTAGTTTCAGTTGCTTTAATTGTATGGCTGGACAGAAGAGTGTGGGGAGCTGTTCAAAAAAGAAGAGGGCCTAATGTAGTAGGCCCATTTGGTTTGTTACAAACAGCAGCAGATGCATTAAAATATATTCTTAAAGAAATTATTATTCCAGCAAGCTCTAATAAAATAATATTTATACTTGCGCCTGTTGTTACAATGACTTTAGCTCTGGTTGCCTGGGCAGTTATTCCTTTTAGTGATAATTTTGTAATTGCAGACATAAATGTTGGAATTCTCTATCTTTTTGCCGTCTCTTCACTAGGAGTTTATGGAATTATTATGGGTGGATGGGCGTCTAATTCAAAATATCCATTTCTTGGCGCGATAAGATCTGCAGCTCAAATGGTGTCTTATGAAGTTTCTATAGGCATAATAATAATAAATGTTTTACTTTGTGTTGGATCATTGAATTTAAGTGATATCGTTAATGCTCAAAAAGATCTATGGTTTGTTGTTCCCTTATTTCCAATGTTTGTTATTTTTTTTATTTCTGCTTTAGCAGAAACAAATCGACCTCCATTTGATTTACCAGAAGCAGAAGCCGAATTAGTTGCAGGCTATCAAACGGAATACTCAGGCATGATGTATGCAATGTTTTGGCTTGGAGAATACGCTAATATATTATTAATGTGTTCAATGGGTGCGATATTATTCTTGGGCGGTTGGTTATCTCCAATAGATTTATTTCCATTTAACATCATTCCAGCTCCTATTTGGATGATACTTAAAATTTTATTTTTATTTTTTTTATTTGCCTTAGTTAAAGCAATAGTTCCAAGATATAGGTATGATCAATTAATGCGATTGGGATGGAAAATATTTTTACCTTTATCATTGGCATATGTAGTTTTAACAGCTAGTTTTCTTTTTTATTTCGATAAATTACCAGTGCGAGGAATGTAATCATGTATAGATTTTTAAAAACAATTTTTTTAGCTGAATTCATATCGGGATTATGGATTGCTTTTATTGAAATGTTTAAATCAAAGAAAACAATTAATTATCCTTTTGAGAAAGGTTCTTTAAGCCCTAGATTTAGAGGAGAGCACGCCCTTCGAAGATACCCTAATGGCGAAGAAAGATGCATAGCTTGCAAGCTATGTGAAGCTGTTTGCCCTGCACAAGCAATAACTATTGAGTCCAAAGAAAGAGAAGACGGAAGTAGAAAAACTACAAGATATGATATTGATATGCTCAAATGCATTTATTGCGGTCTATGTCAGGAGTCTTGTCCAGTTGAGGCTATTGTTCAAGGGCCAAACTTTGAATTCGCAACCGAAACAAGAGAAGAGCTTTATTATAATAAAAAGAAGTTGCTTGATAATGGTGATCGATGGGAAGAAGTATTAGCCAAAAATATTAGATTAGACAAATTCTATAGATAAATATGTTAGCACACGCTTTTTTCTTCTATTTTTTTTCTTTCATAACCGTTGCAGCATCTTTGATGGTTATAACTTTTAAAAATACTGTCCATTCAGTATTTTTCTTAATTTTGACTTTTATTACTACAGGCTGCCTTTTTATTATGATTGGTGCTGAATTTTTGGGAATGATTTTATTGATAGTTTATGTAGGAGCAGTTGCGGTTTTATTTTTATTTGTTGTAATGATGTTAAATGTAGCGGAAAGACAAGATGATAAAAAAACTCAAAGTAAATCTACACATATTCCAAGTGGACTAATTGTTAGTTTGGTAATTCTTTTAGAAATTTTAGTTGTTATTGGTGGGTGGCAGTACAAAAGTGATTTTATTAAAACAGGTGCATTAATTATTGATAGTGACATTACTAATACTCATTTATTAGGAAATGTTCTTTACACCCAATATATACATTTATTTCAAGTAGCAGGTGTTATTCTATTATTGGCAATGATTGGCGCCATAGTTTTAACTTTTAGAAAAAGAGAAGGTGTAAAAAGACAAAGTTATATAAATCAAATTTCAAGACACAGAGAAAACTCAATAAGTTTGGAAGAAGTAAAATTTAAATCTGGAGTAAAAATTGATGATTAATGTTGAGCTTGGTCATTATCTGTCTTTAGGTGGAGTAATTTTTTTAATTGGTATTGCTGGGATCTTTTTAAATAGAAAAAATGTAATTGTGATCTTGATGTCAATTGAATTAATTTTGTTAGCAGTAAATATTAATCTTGTTGCTTTTTCAATTTATGCAAATGATATAGCTGGCCAAGTTTTTACTTTCTTTATTTTAACAGTTGCCGCTGCTGAAGCAGCTATAGGTTTAGCAATTATAGTTTCTTACTATAGGACAAAAGGTTCAATTAATGTTCAAGATATAAATGAGATGAAAGGCTAAATGGCTTATTTAATTATATTACTTCCGCTACTTGGATCAATCCTTGGATATGTATCAAAGTCTTTTAATGAGAAGTTGTCAGAAATTATTCCAACAGTTTTGGTAATACTATCTGCTTTATTTTCAGGAATTATTTTTTATAACGGCATTACTCAAGATGCATATGGAAATTATGTAATTTTTGAATGGATTAGTTCTGGGAATTTAAAGATCAATTGGTCAATCAATATTGATCCATTAAGTTCAGTAATGTTAGTAGTGGTTACTTTTGTATCATCACTTGTCCATGTTTATTCAATTGGTTACATGAGCCATGATCCAAATAGACCAAGGTTTATGTCTTATTTATCATTATTCACATTTTCAATGTTGATGTTGGTTGTTTCAGATAACTTTCTTCAATTATTTTTTGGTTGGGAGGGAGTTGGATTGTGTTCATATCTATTAATTGGGTTTTGGTATAAAAAAGAGTCTGCAAATAACGCTGCGATCAAAGCATTTCTAGTTAATAGAGTGGGAGATTTTGGTTTTGCAATTGGTATTTTTTTAATTTTTTACTATTTTGGTTCTGTAAATTACGATGAAGTTTTTCTTAAAGCCGAAAGTTTAATTGATAAGGAAATAAATTTTCTTGGAATAAATTTAAATTTGATCACTTTAATTTGTTTAACACTCTTTATAGGAGCTATGGGTAAATCTGCTCAATTTTTATTTCATACTTGGCTTCCAGATGCGATGGAGGGACCTACGCCAGTTTCTGCTTTAATCCATGCTGCTACAATGGTGACAGCAGGAGTTTTTTTAGTAGTAAGATGTTCGCCTTTATTTGAATTGTCGCAATTTGCATTAAATATAGTTGCTATTGTAGGAATGATAACTGCTTTATTTGCTGCTTCTGTAGCCTTAGTACAAAATGATATAAAAAAAATCATAGCCTATTCTACATGCAGTCAGTTAGGTTATATGTTTTTTGCAGCAGGGGTAGGCGCTTATCATGTTGCTATTTTTCATTTGTTTACTCATGCTTTTTTTAAAGCCTTGTTATTCCTAGGCTCTGGCTCAGTTATCCATGCATTTAAAGACGAGCAAGATATAAGGTTAATGGGTGGCGTTTGGAAAAAGCTACCTTATACTTGGATTTTAATGTTGATTGGAACTCTTGCTTTAACTGGTTTTCCATTTCTTTCAGGTTTTTATTCTAAAGACGCAATCATAGAGTTTGCCTTTTTTAAAAATTCTTCAATTGGTTATTATGCAATGTCAGTTGGGATTTTTACTGCCTTTTTAACTGCAATTTATTCATGGAGGTTGTTTTTTAAAACCTTTCATGGATCGTATAATAACAAATCACTACCAATTGAAAAAACCCATGAGTCGCCAGCGATAATGTTAACACCATTAATCTTATTATCTTTAGGTGCGTTGTTTGCTGGTTATTTATTCAAAGAAATGTTTATTGGACATAATTATTTAGATTTTTGGAATAATTCAATTTTCTTTCTCAAAGAAACTGAACATTTACATCTACCTTTATGGCTTCTTTTAATTACACCAATCTTAGTTACTATTGCTATACCAATATCTTATTATTTGTATGTAAAAAACAAGAACATCTTAGATGGTGTTAAGCTTTCAAATGAACCTTTATATAATTTTTTATTAAACAAATGGTATTTTGATGAATTATATGAATTTTTAATAGTCAAACCCTTAAAGCAATTAGGTTTCTTTTTTTGGAAAAAAGGTGATCAAAACACCATTGATCGATATGGGCCTGATGGTTTTTCAAGAGTTGTAAAATTTTTTTCAATTAAGGCAGTAAAATTTCAAAGCGGATTTCTTTATGACTATGCTTTTATAATGTTATTAGGATTATCTTTTTTATTAACTTATTTAATAATTAATTAAATGGATTTTCCAATTTTATCATTAATTACCATTCTTCCTTTAGTTGGGGCGATATTTATTTTTATTTTTGATAACAATCAATCTGAAAATAAAAATACAATTTATGTTTCTTTGTTTACGAGTTTTGTTAATTTCTTTCTTGCACTCTTTCTTTGGTATTCTTTTGATAAAAATACTGCGGATTTTCAATTTATAGAAGAAGCAAATTGGATTAATGGGTTTATAAGATTTAAATTTGGTATTGATGGCATATCAATCTTGTTTATAGTTCTTACAGCTTTCATAACACCAATTTGCATTATTTCTTGCATAAGCAGTATTAAGAAAAGATTAAAAGAATTTTTAATTGCTATTTTAGTTCTTGAAACATTCATGATTGGAGTTTTTTGTTCATTAGATTTAGTAATTTTTTATTTATTTTTTGAAGCTGGTTTAATCCCTATGTTTTTAATCATTGGAATATGGGGTGGACCTAAAAGAGTTTATGCAGCTTTCAAATTTTTCTTATTTACACTTCTAGGATCAGTGTTGATGTTAGTAGCTATTATTTCCATCTATTGGATCACGGGCACAACTGATGTTGTTCAAATTTATGAAATCAAAATACCTGTGGAGTTCCAATATTTGTTATGGTTAGCTTTTTTTAGTTCTTTTGCTGTTAAAATGCCTATGTGGCCCGTACATACCTGGCTACCTGATGCTCACGTTGAAGCACCTACTGCAGGATCTGTAATTTTAGCAGCTATTCTATTAAAAATGGCAGGGTACGGTTTTTTAAGATTTTCTATTGGAATGTTTCCAATAGCTTCAGAGTATTTTATACCTTTGATTTACACTTTAAGTATAATCGCAATTATTTACACTTCCTTAGTCGCATTAATGCAAGAAGATATGAAAAAACTCATTGCATATTCCTCTGTCGCACATATGGGTTTTGTTACTTTAGGAATTTTTACTTTTACCAAACAAGGAATTGAAGGAAGTATCTTTCAGATGTTAAGTCATGGTATTATTTCTGCAGCTTTATTTTTATGTGTCGGTGTCCTTTATGACAGGGTTCACTCAAGACTAATAAATTCATATGGAGGTATTGTAAATATTCTTCCTAAATACGCATTTGTTTTTGCAATTTTTATGCTTGGCTCATTAGGGTTGCCCGGCACCAGCGGATTTATTGGAGAGATTTTAGTTCTACTTGGTACATTTCAAAAAAGTTTCTTAGCAGCAATCTTAGCTAGTATAGGGATAATTTTAGGAGCTGCTTATATGCTCTGGCTTTATAAAAGAGTAGTTTTTGGAAAATTAGAAAAAAAGGAACTCCTAGAACTTAAAGACCTTAACTACTCAGAAACCGTTATTCTATTTTCTTTAGCTATATTAACTTTAGTATTTGGTTTTTATCCTAATTTGATATTAGACACGATACATGTTTCAGTGGATAATTTAATAAGCGATTATCAAAATAGTTTAATTTTAAACCTATTAAAATAAATGGAAAACCTAAGTATTTTATTACCAGAAATTTTCTTATCTCTAGCAATCTTTGTTACGTTGTTAATTGGAGTTTTTTTTAAGGATAGTTATAATTTAGTAACAAAAATTATCTATGCAATCATTGTCATTCTAATTTTAATAATTTTTAACACATTTACTGAATCTTTTGATTTGTTTTCAAATAGTTATATTTCGAATTCATATACAAATTTTTTTAAAATCTTAATTTTAATAAGTGCTTTATTTACATTAATTATTACTCAAGCCTATATTAGAGAAAAAAATATTAATTATTTTGAATACTCATTAGTTCTACTTTTATCAATTTTAGGTATGTTTATAATGATCAGTTCTAATGATCTAATTTTATTTTATCTAGGCTTAGAATTACAATCACTATCTTTATATATACTTGCTGCACTTGATAGAGATAATTTAAAATCAAATGAGTCTGGACTTAAATATTTTGTTTTAAGTGCGTTAGCTTCAGGTTTATTATTATACGGTTGTTCATTACTTTATGGATTTACTGGATCAACAAATTTTGAACAAATAAATTTAAATGCTGGATTAGAAAATACCGGAGCAATTTTTGCAATGGTGTTTATTTTAGTTGGTTTAGCTTTCAAGGTTTCAGCAGTACCATTTCATATGTGGACACCAGATGTGTACGAAGGTTCTCCAACTTCTGTTACAAGTTTTTTTGCTGTAGTGCCTAAAATTACAGGTATCGCAGTCATCATAAGGTTTATGCAAATCCCGTTTGCTCAATTAGTTGATCATTGGCAACCAATATTAGTTTTTATTTCGTTAGCTTCTATGATTTTAGGAGCAGTAGCCGCTATTGGCCAAACAAACATTAAAAGACTAGTAGCATATAGTTCAATTGGGCACATAGGTTATGCTTTAGCTGGAGTCGCAACAGGAACAATCAATGGTTATAATAGCAGCATAGTTTACATTTCAATTTATGTAATAATGAACCTTGCAATATTTGCTTGTATTTTTTTAATGCAAAAAGAGGGGAAATACTGTGAAAACCTTGACGACCTTTCAGGAATTTCTAGTAAACATCCATTTTTATCAATTTCGCTTTTAATTATTTTGTTTTCTTTAGCAGGCATTCCTCCACTAGCTGGATTTTTTGCAAAATTTTATGTTTTTATGTCAGTTGTTGAAAGTAAAATGTATGTGTTAGCAATTATTGGATTATTGAGCACAGTCATTTCTGCTTTTTATTATTTAAGAATAATCAAAATAATTTACTTTGATGAACTTAAAAAACCATTTGACTCAACAAAAAATATTGGAGTTTATTTTACACTATCATTAAGTTGTCTAATCTTAATTTCATTCTTTATTTATCCTTCATTTTTAAACAATATAGTTGAAACATTATTAATCAATTAATGAAACTTAAATTATTAAAATTTAAAAGTGTAAAAAGCACTAATGATAAAGCTATAAAATTCATACAAACAGGAAAACATAGCTCTGGGATAATTTTTTCAGAAAATCAAACCAAAGGAAAAGGAACAATGGGGAAAAAATGGGTTTCTAAAAAAGGAAATATTTTTATTTCAATATTCTTTAAAGTGAAGTTTACAAAGATTAAAATACATAATTTTTTAATCATTAATGCAAAAATTATAAAAAAAATTCTTCAGCCTTATATTTTAAATACTATTAAAATAAAAAAGCCTAATGATTTATTAATTAAAGGAAAAAAAGTTTGTGGTATTTTGCAAGAAGTAATTGAATATAATAATGAAAAGTTCTTGGTTACTGGCATAGGTATTAATTCAAAAGTTAATCCTAATGAAAAAAACTTCCACTCAACTTCACTTAAGTTACATTCGGATAAACAAATCAATAACATTCATATAGTAAGTCAGATAAAAAATATTTATGAAATTTTTTTAAAAGAGTTTTATCAAAATAACTATAACTTAATAAAAACTAAGTATATTTAATATGAAATACATTATTGGAGATATCGGCAATACATTAACCAAAATTTGTTTAATTGATAATAATTTTAAAATTTCAAAAGAATTTTCCATAGAATCTAAAAAACTTTTAAAAAAAAATAATGTAATTAAATTTTTAGATCCAATTTTAAAACAAACAATTAATAAAAAAATAATATTTTCTAGTGTGGTTCCAAATGTTTATAAAATAATTAGTAATGCTATAAAACATAAGAAGTATTACTGTTATGAAATTAAAAAACTGCCTTTAAAAAAAATGATTAAAATTAATATAGATAATTATAGACAACTTGGTTCAGATAGAATTGCAAATGCAATCGGTGCTTATTATAGTTTTAAACAAAGTTCTTTGATAATTGATTTTGGAACTGCAACTACGTTCGATATTGTAAAATCTCCTGGTATTTATGAAGGTGGCGTTATCACCCCAGGCCTTAAATTATCAATTATCAATCTAAATAAATTTACAGCTGCATTACCTATATTTAAGCTGAAGAGTAATGCAAAAGTTTATGGAAAAAATACCAAAGACGCTCTTAATGCTGGTTTTTTATGGGGCTATCAGGGTCTTATTAACAACATTATAAAAAAATTATCAATTAAGTTTAAGACAAATTTTAAAATTATTCTTACTGGTGGTTACGCTAAAATTTTCTCAAAATTTATAGATAAAAAAACAACAATCGATAGACATATTACTATAAAAGGAATTATGCATATTCATAAAAAGTTAATAAAATGAGCAAAGAAGAATTTTTATTTTGCCCCCTAGGTGGTTCGGGAGAGATTGGTATGAATTTAAATCTCTATGCTTTTGGCAAAGAAGACAATCATAAATGGATAGCTGTGGATATGGGCGTTACCTTTGCTGATGACTCGATTCCAGGTATTGATCTTATATATCCTGATCCAGGTTTTTTAATTGAAAAAAAAAAAGAACTCTTAGGCATAATATTAACACATGCTCATGAAGATCATATTGGTTCGGTAGCTTTAATTTGGCCTGAGCTTAAATGTAAAATTTATGCAACACCATTCACAGCTGCTTTAATAAAAGAAAAATTTCGTGAAAAAAAAATAGATATAACACATTATCTTCAGATTGTTCAGCTTAATGGTAAAATAAAATTAGAAGAATTTGAAATTGAGTTTATAACACTTACTCATTCCATACTTGAACCTAATGGTTTAAGTATAAAAACACCTTCAGGTATTGTGCTACACACAGGCGACTGGAAATGTGATCCAAACCCATTAATCGGTGAAAAAGTTGATGAGAAAAAATTAAAAGAACTTGGTAATCAAAATGTTTTAGCAATGATTTGTGACTCCACAAATGTTTTCAATGAAGGTAGAGCAGGATCCGAGTCAGATGTAAGAAGCAGTTTGCTTAATATTATTTCTGGATTAAAGAAAAAAATAATTGTAACCACTTTTGCGTCTAATGTCGCTAGAATGGAGTCAATTTTTTATTGTGCCCAAAAAACAAATAGGCAAATATCTCTTGTGGGTAGATCAATGCATAGAATTTATAAAGCGGCAAGACAATGCGGGTATTTACAAAATCTTATTGAACCAATTGATCCTAGAGATGCAAAAAATATTTCTAGAGATAAAATTATTTATTTATGTACTGGCAGTCAAGGTGAGCCTATGGGCGCAACAAAAAGAATTGTAAACGGTATTCATCCAGATGTTTACCTAGAAAAAGGTGATACGGTTATATTTTCCTCTAAAATTATTCCTGGAAATGAAAAAAAATTATACGCAATGCATAATGAAATTGTAAAAAATGGTGTTGAAATAATAACTGAAGAAAATTCCTTTGTTCATGTATCTGGGCACCCCAATAGAGATGATCTTAAAGATATGTATAGCTGGGTAAAACCTAGATCTGTAATTCCTGTTCACGGTGAGCACAGACATATGATGGAACAAGCAAGATTTGCTAAAAAAATGCAGGTACCTCATACTTTACAAGTGGAAAATGGGGACATAGTCAGGTTGCATCCAGGAAGTAACCCTGAAATTATTGATAAAGCACCATCAGGAAGAATGTATTTAGATGGATCAATAGGAGTGAGAGAAGACTCAAACGGTATTAAAGAGAGAAAAAACTTAGCTCTCAATGGGTATCTTGAAGTTACTTTATTGGTGAATAACAACGGAAAAATCAAAAAACCAATTATTTCTTTTAGAGGTTTACCGGTAGATGAAATTCCTGAAACTTTTATTTTTGATATGGAAGACGAAGTTGATAATATTTGTAGAACATTCTCTTTACAAAGTAAAAAGCAGGAGCAAAATTTGATAGAAAATTTAAAACAAAGTTGCAGAAGGATTGTAAAAGAAAAAACTGGCAAGAAACCTTTTACAACAATTAACATATTTAGAATTTAATGGGATTCACAGGATCTATTATTGTTTACGTTTCGATTTGGTGGATTGTTTTTTTTTCAATTTTACCCCTAGGAATAAAATCACAAAATTTAGAATTTAAAGAACAATTAACTGGAAATGATCCTGGCGCACCAAAAAACCCAAAGATGGGTAAAAAATTCTTAATTACTACTTTAATAACATCAGTAATATTTATAATAATATACTATTTGGTTAGTATCGATTATTTAAATTTAAGGAATTATTTACAATAATGTTTTTATCAAAATTATTCTTACCATTAACTAAAGATTTGCCTGCTGATGCAAAAATAAAATCTCATCAACTTATGTTAAGAACAGGTATGATTAAACAATCAGCCGCTGGTATTTATTCATGGTTACCTTTAGGTTTTAAAGTCATGAAAAAAATTGAGCAAATTGTTAGAGAAGAACAAAATAAAATAGGCGCCCAGGAGATGCTGATGCCAACGATTCAATCTGCAGATATTTGGAAGGAAAGTGGAAGATACAACGACTATGGTGAAGAAATGTTAAGAATTAAAGATCGTCAAGGTAGAGAGATGCTTTATGGTCCTACGAACGAAGAATTAATAACTGAAATTTTTAGATCAAGTATAAAATCATATAAATCACTTCCGCAAATGCTTTATCACATTCAGTGGAAATTTAGAGATGAGATTAGACCTAGATTTGGAATTATGCGATGCCGAGAATTTTATATGAAAGATGCTTATTCATTTGATTTAGATGAAGATCAAGCCAAACAATCTTACAATAAAATGTTTTATTCATATTTACATACGTTTAAAAGACTAGAACTTGAAGCCATACCAATGGCGGCAGATACTGGTCCAATTGGGGGTGATTTATCCCATGAATTTATTATTTTAGCCGAAACAGGAGAAAGTAATGTCTATGCTGATAAAAATATTTTTAAAATAAAATTAGAGGACTATAAATTTGATAATAATTCCTTAGAGAAAATGAGAAATGATTTTTCATCTTATTATGCGGTTACAGATGAAAAATTTAAAAAAGAAGAATTTGAAAAAAAAATTAAAAAAGAAAATCAAATTTTAACAAAAGGTATAGAAGTTGGGCATATATTTTACTTTGGAGATAAATATTCTAAACCACTTAATTGTTTAGTTGATCATCCAGATGGTAAAAAAGTTGCCGTTAAAATGGGTTCTTATGGCATAGGTGTATCAAGACTTGTTGGTGCAATTATTGAAGCTAAGTTTACAAACGAGATTATGAAATGGCCTAAATCAGTATCACCCTTCGAAGTTGTACTAATTCCTAGTATTAATAAAAATAATACTGAAAATTTAGAAAAAGCTCTAAAAATATACCATCAGTTAAAAAGTGAAAATATAGATGTACTTTTAGACGACGTAGATGAAAATATTTCCGCAAAATTCAAAAAACATGATCTTTTAGGCATACCATATCAAATTATAATTGGCTCTAAATCTGAAGGGGATAATTTAGAATTCAAAGAGATTGGACATAACGCCATAATGCAAACTTTAAATAAAATTATTAATACAATAAAAAATTAAATTGTTCTCATTAGCTGAAAAACTAATCGCCTATAGAAATTTAAGACCTAAAAAAAAAGAGGGTTTTTTAAAAGTTATTTCCACTTTTTCATTTATAGGAATAATGCTTGGAGTAGCAATTTTGATAATTGTTATGTCAGTTATGAATGGTTTTAGAACTGATTTAACTAATAAAATTTTAGGATTTAATCCGCACATTATCATTAAACCATACGAATCCTCAAAGATTGAGAATATTTTTATAAATCAAATTAATGATTCTTTTGAAAAAATTGAAGTAAGAAAATCATATACAGGTGAAGCCGTAGTAATGGTTAATGATTACACAAAAGGTATTTTAGCAAAAGGAATAGATACTGATAATAAAAAAAATTTAGATTTTTTGAAAAGTATTTTAATAGAGGGTACTGAAGAAGATTTTAAAAGTAATGAGTTGATAATTGGCAAAGAATTAGCCTTTGATTTAAATCTAAAAGTTGGTGATAAGATAAATCTTTTGTCATCATCATTAGTTAACACACCGTTTGGTAATCTGCCTAAACAAGAAAATTATGAGATTAAAGGAATTTTTAATAGCGGGTTTTATGAATTTGATAAAAATATTATCTTTTTAGAGCTATCAGACAGCTTAATATTCTTTGATAAGAATAATGACGATATCAGTTTAGAAATTTATCTAGAAAATCCTTTAGAAGCAGATGTATTTAAAGAAAATATTCAAAAAATTAATACTAATTTATATGTTTATAGCTGGATTGATCTAAATAAATCATTTTTTAGTGCTCTCAAAGTTGAAAGAAACGTTATGTTTATAATTTTGACTTTAATTATTGTAGTTGCTGCCTTTAATATTATTTCTGGTCTTACAATTTTGATCAAAAATAAAACAAAAGAAATCGCCATATTAAAAACTATGGGATTAACTAATAAATCAATAATTAAGTCTTTTTTTTTAACAGGTTTTGTCATAGGGCTTTCAGCAACTGTAGCTGGAACTATTCTAGGTGTATTGTTTTCCCACTATATTGAGTCAATTAGAATTTTTCTGTCATACGTGTTTAATGTAGAGATTTTTCCAAATGATATTTATTTTTTGGATAGAATGCCAAGTGAGATAAACCCTGTTTCTATAGTGATAATTTTTATTCTTGCATTAATTACTACTGTCTTAGCTTCCTTAATTCCAGCTATGGCTATTTCAAAAATGGATCCAATTAAAGCCCTTAAATATGAATAAAAACATACTAGAAATCATTAATGTAAATAAATCATATAAGCACAAAAATGGTGAAGTAAAAATTTTCTCAAATATAAGTTTAAGTATAAAAAAAGGAGAATTAATTGCTTTGGTAGGTCCGTCTGGATCAGGTAAATCTTCTTTGCTAAATATGATATCCTTTTTAGATGTGCCAGATTCAGGTGAAATTATTTTCCAAGATAAAAAACTAAGTGGTTTGTCCGAGCACGATAAGAATTATTTAAGAATAAATAAAATTTCATTAGTCTTTCAGAATAATAATTTATTAAACGATTTTACGGCTGAAGAAAATGTTGCTTTACCGCTAATTATTAAGAATGAAAAAAAAGATAAAGCTATCAAACATGCTCAAAAAATTTTAAAAGAATTTAATTTAAGTAATAGAAATTTACATTTTCCAGATGAACTTTCAGGAGGAGAACAACAAAGAGTTGCAATAGCAAGATGTTTGATTGCAGGTACAGACTTAATTTTAGCAGATGAGCCTACAGGAAATTTAGATTATAATACTTCCCAGGAAGTTTTTTCATATTTTTTAAAACTAAAAAAATTAAATAAAACTATAATTTTTGCAACTCATAATAGAGAACTTGCTAACAAAGCAGATTACAAGTTGAGTATTTCTAATTGTGATATAAAAAGAACTGATGTCTAACGTCAGGATTTTTAACCATTTTAAAATACATTCTCAATATTCTATCTGTGAAGGTGCAATAAAACTAGATGAACTTTCAGAATTTTGTAAAGATAATAAAATAAAAGTAGCGGGTCTTTGCGATAGTTTTAATTTATGTGG
>Ga0208917_1000485_pt1 | contig 20457 bp, 28 predicted proteins | sample DEB08_DNA_10_FD_185500 | JGI IMG/M metagenome (GOLD analysis project Ga0208917, IMG submission 185500) | Aqueous microbial communities from the Delaware River and Bay under freshwater to marine salinity gradient to study organic matter... | ecosystem: Environmental > Aquatic > Marine > Coastal ...
CATTCTAAAAAAATTCCAACGGAATTATTAAAATACGAATTAAGGAAAATGCAACTGAAAGTGTCTGAGGAGTCCCGTTCCTCCTTCCTAACTTTTGTAAAAAAAGTTTGGCCTGACTTTGTTGCAGGAGAACATCACAAAATTATTGCACAAAAATTTGAAGACATTTCACGTGGAAAGATTAAGCGACTTATTGTAAATATGCCGCCAAGACATACAAAGTCTGAGTTTGCTTCTAATTTGTTTCCTGCGTGGATGTTAGGACAAAAGCCAAAGCTAAAAATAATTCAGACAACACACACCGCAGAGTTATCATATAACTTCGGTAGAAAAGTGAGGAACCTTTTTGATCAACAAGATTTCAAAGATGTATTTCCTGAGGTTAGTCTATCCCAAGATTCAAAAGCGGCAGGACGTTTTACTACCAATTCTGGTGGTGAGTATTTTGCTGCTGGAGTGGGTGGCGCTATTACTGGTCGAGGTGCCGATCTTCTTATTATTGATGATCCTCATTCAGAGCAAGATGCCCTCTCTCAAACCGCAATGGACAATGCGTATGAGTGGTATACTTCTGGTCCTAGACAGCGTCTCCAGCCTGGTGGATCTATCGTTATTGTAATGACTCGTTGGTCCACAAAGGATCTTACAGGAAAATTATTAGCACAACAGTCAAACGAACACTCTGATCAATGGGAAGTTGTAGAGTTTCCAGCCGTCTTGAACGACAAACCGTTATGGCCAGAGTTTTGGAAAATCGAAGAACTACAAGGAGTCAAAGCATCTTTGTCTGAACAGAAGTGGCAAGCGCAGTGGCAACAAGCACCAACCTCAGAAGAAGGTAGTATTATTAAACGTGACTGGTGGAAAATATGGCCAAAAGATGACATCCCTAGTTTGATGCACGTGATACAAAGTTATGACACCGCCTTCAGTAAAAAGGAAACCGCTGACTTTAGTGCGATAACTACATGGGGTGTATTTAAACCCGTGGAACACGGCCCACCGCACATCATCCTCTTAGCGATGCGTAAAGGTAGATGGGACTTTCCCGAGTTAAAAGAAATTGCGTTAGATGAATATAAATATTGGGAACCTGAAACAATCTTGATCGAAGCGAAAGCTTCTGGTATGCCCTTAACACAGGAGCTACGTCAAGTAGGAATTCCTGTAGTAACTTATACGCCTAGTAAGGGCAATGATAAGCACGTACGTGTAAACTCCGTAGCTCCACTTTTTGAAGCGGGCCAAGTATGGGCAACCGATGATCGTTGGGCAGAAGAAGTTATTGAAGAATGTGCCGCTTTCCCTTATGGTGATCATGACGATTTAGTCGATTCAACAACACAAGCTTTGTTGCGATTCAGGCAGGGTAATTTTATTCAACTGGAGTCAGACTACGTTGATGAACCCATGTACATAGAACCAAGGAGATATTACTAATGGCAGAGAAAAAACCTTTTGGACAGTCTATTGATGACGCTATTAAAGGTGGTATTCGTAATATTTATGAAAATGAAAGCGCACAAGCTTTTGGAAGAGGGCTTATAAATAATCCTTTGAGTAAAGGGATTATGCAGTATGTCGTCGATCCTGTAGCAGAACTTGGAACACGTGCCGCTTCTGCAAAAGGTATTCTTCCTTTTTTACCTGAGTCAAGCTTGTTAAGTTTACTTACACCTGAAGTTACCATGGACAGACAGACAAGAGAGAGTATAGATGAAAACATTACTCAATACCCCACAATGGGTGAAAGACTTGAAAAACGTATGGATAGAACTCGAGCAGATATTGGTGCTTTTGGTGAATTTATTTTTGGAGATGTACGAAAAGCAGGGGAAAGCTTAAATCAAGGAGTAAAGTTTGCAGACCTACCGCCTGAACAAAAAATGGCATCGAGATTTTTCTTATTAGATATTTTACCCATACCTGGAGTTGGGCCAGCTACTAAAGCAGGAGCTAAAGCAACAAGAGAACTAGAAAACTTACAAGCATTAAAATCTCGAATGGTAACAAGTGATGGAAGTGTCGGCGCTGCGGCACCATCAGAGCTGATGACGGAACAAATTAGAAATACTGTAGGACCTATTTCTGACGAAGAACTGCAGTACTTATCGACAGCTTTTTTTAATTTTCCCGCAAAACAACGAAACATGGTTCACGGCTTATTGGATGAAATGGAGAAGGAAAAGTTTGCTGGATTTTTAAAAGAAAAAGCTACACCTGAAATGTTTCCTGGAAGAGTTAAAATTGAAAATGGAATAAAATATTTTAGAAATGATGGTGCTAAAGGTAATCAAACTTTTTTACCTGAGGATCAAATTTATATAAATATATTAGAGTCAGAAGGTAACAAAGGGATTATAAGATTTAATAGAGCAACAGAAGGACCCCCTCTTTTAAAAAATTTAAAATCACAGATGAACAAAAAATTAGAGGGCGTAGATCCAAAGGATTTAAATGCTATTCATAATATTTTTAGAGAAACTTATTTAAATACAACAGGCAGAACGATAGATAACACTCCTGGTGGAAAATCTACAGGAACTCATTTGTTAAGTACAATAAAAAAATATAATGCTACAAATCCTGAAGTTCAAATTCCTTTGGCACAAGATGCTAAGATGTATAGAGCTTCAAAAAGAGTAGGTTCAGATGTAGAATTAGCAGACTACTATGAGCAGAATATAACAGATAAAAAACAAGGTAAGGTTGCTCTTAGAAATGAGGACCCAGAGTATAGGTTTTTTTCTAATGTAAAAAGAACAACACCTGATCTTAAAACACCTCAAGAGTTTTTTGGTAGTTATAAGTTAGAGGATATAAGACCAGGAGGTAAACTTCATGATAAATTTTTACAATTTGAAGCTATTGATAAAATAAGATTAGACGCAGCAAAAGATTTAAAACCTATTTTACAAAAAATATTTAAACAGGTGAGGGAAGACTCTCTCAAAGATTTTCCTGTTAAAAGAGATATGGATATAAGAACAAGTTTAAATCTTGCTCATAAATTTGAAACTCAAGGTATTGCCAATAAATATGTATCCCCTGATAAGTACGGAAAAGGTGCTGATCCTGCTGAGTTATATATTGATATTTCAGAATACAACTCATTTATCCAAAGAGGTTACGAAGAAGAAGCAAGAAAACTTTATGCAAGATATGCGGATAAAGGAGATGAGATAGATTTTCAAAAACTTCAAGAAATAGACAAAGAAATGAAAATACTAGGAATTGAAGGTGAAATAGCACCTGGACAAAAAATTGGTCAAGCTATGCCCATAGATCAAAAAATTTCTGAGATAATGATTGAAGCGATGAACAAAAACTATGTAACCCAAACAGATGTTAATAAAGCAATAACAGCAGTAAATAAAATTGCTAAAACAAAAAAACAAAATGCTAAATTATTTGAAGGATCTGATATAATAGAAAAAGCACAAGGAGGCTTAGTGGAACCAGTTAAAGCGAGTACGGGCGGTTTCTTTTCTAAATTGTTTGGTAAAGCAAAGTTTAGAGAAGAAGGAATGGATGTTCCTGATATATACAATCCAACCGCGGCCCAACGAACAAAGCTCGAGGAGCTTTATCCTGGTATGGCTTTTCCTGAAAAGATAGACGGTCAAGTTTATTATTCTAATTTAGATACAGCACTTCGAAAACAAAACGCACCACAAGTTTTTAATACGCAAAAAGAATTAACAGATTATTTTAACGCAAGTGGGGTAGGTGTTGATGAAGTATATGATGCAAAACTAGATTCATACATCAAAGCAAAAACAGATCGAGGGTTGCCACTTCTATCAAATGAGATGTTGCAAATATCAAACGAGTCACCACTGCGTGAAGTATACTTTGATGCATATGGTTTTAGATCAGACAAGTATAATAAAAGCAATACTTTCAAAAACTCAAACTATGATCAAGGTTTAAACTCTGGCTTTGTACCGAATACATATAGAGAAAGAGTTTTACGTATTCCTTTCACCGCTCTTCGTGGTGATCCAGGAAAGTCTCCTGGTGTAGGATCTCATGTGTTTGGTGGACAATACGGCGATCAACGAGATAACTACATGATTGCTTGGTCGCGGCAAACGGACCGACCTGCTTTTATCTTACCAGGTGAAACAGTAGACGCGCAATCAGGTAAAATTGTTTCACCAAAGGGTGTTGCTGATAAAACAAAACTACAGAATATAGAAAACAAAATTCAAAAATTAGGTCAAGATCCTATCGCTACTTTAAATATCGTTGATGATGTTTTCGATGCTCGTGACACACAAGCCGTGATGACAGCCGTAAAGGACTTAGTAGAAAAATCAAATGGCAGAATTAATAATAACAGAGCGATGCAAATTATTTTAGGTCAAGCAAAAGAAAAAAAGAAACAAATAAAAAAACTACAAACACAATACAACGAAGAAGCTCAACGAATAGATGATTTTAAACCAGCAAAAAAACAAGAAGTAAAAGCAACAGTTGTAGAAGAATTACAATCTGATTTATCACAAGCCGCAACAAAAAAAGCAAGAGACCTCGCTTTAAAATTAAAAGTAATGGCGGATCAAAATATTCCGTTAGAAAGTATGAAAGATAATGAACTGTTAACATATTTTCAACAAACAAAAGATACAGGAGGATATGGTGTATCAAGACCTGTTGGAGCAAGTCGATTAGAGTTGCAAAGTCAATACGATCAGTTGATGGATCTCCAACGAGAGCTAACAGCTTTAGCGCGTCAACGACCATATCAAATGAATGCAGAGCAAATTAATTTTTATAGAGATAAAGTAAAAGGACAACAAACAGCGATAATTGACACAATGGTAGAAGCTATTTCAAAAGATTTAATGAGCCAGTTATATGCGGATGTACCGCTTAAAAATAGATTACAGTGGGCCGATGCTGTCTTTAAACAAGCGGTGGCAGAAGCATGGCATCGTAAGTTTGTAGAAAAAGATCCAAACGCACCGAGTTTTATTGGTATTCAAAGTGGAGTTAATAGACGCGGTATGTGGAGACAAGATGGAAGCACAGCCACTTCTATTGAAGATAGAGCAAAAGATAAAGCGTCACGAATTGAGAGTTTCACGAACGCTGTAGCGAGTGGCCGTGATGCGTCGTTAGATAGAACTCAATACCCTGGCGTAGGCACAGACGAGTTCTACGGCGGACCGTTGACCGTGACTCCTGAAGGCACACACTATACAGGCGTGGGTGAGTCTATTATGAAAAAACTAGCAAATGACTACAACTCAAGAGTCGTTATTTTGAACTCTGCAACAAGTAATCCGACCTCAACAAATTATTTTAAAATTATTAATCAAGATACAGGAGCTGATGTGGGCATCGGTGATACCTACCGACAAGCAGAAAACATTGCAAATGACCTTGTGGATAAAGAGGGAGGAAGATATAAGATTGAACGTACAACAGAAAAGGTATATGATACAGAACCTATCTTTGGTATAGAACTAACACCAGAAATGGGGCAACTGTTTAAGATATATAAATAAGGAAAAACATGGCAGTAGACAGACCAATTAATTACAATGGAACAGAGCCACAACAATCTGTTCCTGTTGATATAGAAATTCAAGACACAGGTGATGCAAACATTGAAATAATGGAAGACGGGTCGGCGATCGTTGGTAACGTACCAGAACAACCTGATATTCAATTTGGCTCCAACTTAGCGGAGTACATGGAAGAGAATGATTTAATTTTTATTTCAAACGAACTTCTTAGTAAAGTAGAAGACGACAAAATATCTAGAAAAGATTGGGAAGAAACATACACCAAAGGTTTAGACTTAATGGGTTTTAAATACGAAGAACGCTCTCAACCATTTCAAGGAGCAAGTGGCGTGACACATCCACTTTTAGCCGAGAGTGTTACACAGTTTCAAGCACAAGCATATAGAGAACTGTTACCTGCAGGAGGACCTGTTCGAACACAAATTATTGGAAAAGAAGATACACTAAAACAACAACAAGCAGAGCGTGTATCAGAGTTTATGAACTATCAAATTATGCATGAGATGGAAGAGTATGATCCAGAGTTAGATCAGATGTTATTTCATTTACCTCTAGCAGGGTCTGCATTCAAAAAAGTATATTTTGATGGCACACTAGGCAGAGCTGTTTCTAAATTTGTTCCTGCTGATGATATTGTAGTGCCTTATACGGCAACTGATTTACAGTCCGCAGAACGCGTAACACACATCTTGAGACGTTCTCAAAACGATATTAAAAAATTAGTAGTGTCTGGTTTTTACCGTGATGTATCTCTAGAAGTATCAACCGAACAAGATCGTATCTTAGAGAAAGAACGTGAAATATCTGGCATCGAAAAAACAAACTACGAAGACGATAACTACACATTACTAGAAGTACATTGCGATTTGGATGTGCCAGGTTTTGAAACAGAAAGTGGTGTAAAATTACCATACATTGTAACGATGGACGAAGGATCAGGTAGAATTTTATCTATTTACAGAAACTATAGAGAGATGGATCCTCTATTTAAAAAAGATCAATACTTTGTACACTTTAAATTTTTACCAGGACTAGGCTTTTATGGATTTGGATTAATTCATATGCTGGGCGGTTTGTCGCGAACCGCGACTGCTGCACTACGTCAATTGATTGATGCAGGAACGTTATCCAACCTACCTGCAGGGTTCAAGGCCCGCGGCCTACGGATCAAAGATGATGATTCGCCGTTACAACCAGGTGAGTTTAGAGACGTGGATGCACCGTCAGGTGATCTACGTGCAGGACTTTTACCACTGCCTTATAAAGAACCAAGTCAAACATTATATGCTCTTCTTGGTTTTGTTGTACAAACAGGAACACGATTTGCAACGGTAGCTGATCAAAAGACAGGAGAGAACTTAGGAGCAAACGCCCCTGTTGGAACAACAATGGCAATGATGGAGCGTGGCACTAAAGTCATGTCTGCTATTCACAAAAGATTACACTACGGACAAAAAATAGAATTTAATTTACTTGCAAGAATATTTGCTGAGTACTTACCAACAATGTATCCGTATGAAGTAGAGGGAGCACCACCACAAATTAAACAACAAGACTTTGATGGAAGGGTAGATATTTTACCTGTGAGTGATCCTAATATTTTCTCGGTATCACAACGTGTTGTATTAGCACAAACACAACTACAATTAGCACAAAGCAATCCAAAAGGTCATAATGTATACGAAGCATATCGACGAATGTATACAGCACTTGGGGTGACAGACATTGCTTCTATATTGCCTCCACCACCGCAACCATCTCCTGTTGATCCAGGTATGGAAAATGCGATGTCATTAAAGGCAATGAACTTACAAGCATTTCCACAACAAAATCATGATGCACATATAAACGCTCATAGAGGGTTTATGTCGTCTATTTTAGTTAAAAACAATCCTGTAGTGATGGGAATATTGCAATCACATATTTCTGAACACGTTTCATTACAAGCAAGAGAGCTTGTTCAACAGAAATACATGGAACAAATGCAGCAAATGCAGCAAACAATACAACAAACACCTTCTCCAGAGCAACAACAAGAGCTACAAATGCAATTACAAGCAATGCAAATACAAATGGAAGGTGAAATTGCACAGTTAATTAACGAAATGACAACGCAAATGATCACTGAAGAGCAAGAATCAATGGATAATCAGCAAGATGATCCGTTGGTCAAGCTAAAAGAGCAGGAATTGCAACTTAGAGCGATGGAAATGCAACGAAAAGATGCTGAAACAGACAAAAGATTAGAAGTAGAACGCGAAAGAATTGCTGCAACCGACAAAATTGCACAAGATCGCATCGATTCTCAAGAAGATATTGCACAATTACGTGCAAATGTTAATCTGAGTAAGCAAAATGATAAAAAACCTAACACCAACTGAAGTATTACAGGAATATTTTAACGAATTAGTAATATTTGGTGATACAGCTTGTGAAAATCAAGAACAACAGATCCTTTTAGCAGGTGCCATGATGGCTGTAGCAAAAATGCTATACCATAACAACTTATCGGAACAAGAATACTTAAATATTATGAACCACAACGGAAGAGACTTGCTAAATCTGTTAAAACCCACTATACATTAAGGATAAAACTATGAGTGTATCAATTAAAAAAAGTAAAAAAGAAGGAACTGGTCCCGTTGGATCAAATGTTATACCTACTTTACCTAAAGATGTAAAAGAAATGTTGAGAGGCAAATCGTCTCTTGGACCATCCGTGATTTCAAAAATAAGAGATATGGTGGGAAGTAATAAAAGAGTAAATATTGATGATATAAGAAGATATTTAAAAGAAAAACAGGGTACAGGCGAAACTCCTAAACTTATGCCTGAACAAAATTTACCAGAAAGAAAAGTACCTAAAGGTGAAAAACCAAATATGCTTGATGTAGCTGGTGGTGCAAGAACTTTAAATGTAAAAAATGGGGGCTTAATAAAAAAGAAAAAACCTAAAAAGGCTGGTAGACTCGCAAAACGTGGTTATGGAGCTGCTAGAAAATAATGGGTAAATATAAAGATATAGACTTAACGAATAAGCAGAAAAAATTAGTTGCAGGAGATTATGCTAATCTTCAATCAAATAAAAGTAAAGGGAACGTTATAAGTACAATTCGAACAATCGATATGGGTAAAATACTTGGTGCTTTTCCTTTTGTTAGTGGTTCAACTAGAACTAAAAATAATGCTAAAGGTGGCATGATGAAAAAGAAAAAGTTTCCTGATTTGAGTGGTGATGGTAAAGTCACTAAAAAGGATATTTTAATGGCTAGAGGAGTTATTAAAAAGAAAAAATCCAAAAAGAAGGCAAAAAAATGAAATTTAAAAATGCAAAAATGACTACTGTCGCTGCAAAAAACCCTTTTCCTAATATGAAAGTGGGTTCTGATGCTGCAATGACTTTCCCTGCTTTTGTGGTAAAAAACAACAAAGGTTCAGGACCAAAAGGTCAAACGAGCAACATGCAAATTAAAAAAGTAGCATTTAAAGGCGTAAAATAGTATAATCCTCAACTTAACAAGGAGGTAGTATGAATCTACTGAAAGATCTATGGGATCATTTGAAAGAATGGTCGGATTGGAAAATGAAGGATTGGATCAAGGCGGCTATTGTAGCTATCGTGGTCATCTGGGTAATTAGTTGGATGACAGGCGGAGCAGCATAGTGCTTAATCTTCTCGGTGGCTTACTTGGTGGCGGAAAAGGTGGAGCCTTAGAAACTATTTCAAAAGTTGTCGATGAACTTCATACGAGTGAGGAAGAAAAACTAGATAAAAAAATTCTAATGCAACGCTTACAACAAAAGCTTGCAGAAAAACAATTAGATGTTAATGCAAAGGAAGCCAGCCATCGCAGCGTATTCGTTGCTGGCTGGCGACCAGCTATAGGATGGTGCGGAGCCCTAGCTTTATTTTTCGCGTTCATCTTATCTCCCTGTATTGAATGGTATGCAAAATTCTCAGGTATAGATATTGTACCACCTGCTATAGAAACTGGGCCTCTTCTAGCAATTGTCACTTCAATGCTCGGCGTATCTGGTCTTCGCACTTTTGAGAAGGCACGAGGATTAACTAAGTAATGAGTTGGAATTTTAATGAAATGTTAGACAAGTGTTGGATGACAGCACTTCAACATGAACCAGAGGCAAAACTCTATCAAGGGTTTGCTACAAAAGAAATGAAATTTGTAAATTCTGTTTTTAGAGGAAAAAATAATACTACTCTTTTAGTAGAGTGTAATGACGAAGGAGAATCACATTTACATGATGTTGACAGTCCTTATATGGATGATTGTGTTATTCACCCACCTATAAAAATGTCACAAGAAGAGTCACTAAAAATATTAACAGAACATTTGGTAAATCCAGAGTGGTCAAATGTTGTTCTACGTAAACCTCTTGGACCAGAACCAATTAATACTTCTTATATTTATACATGTGTTACTGGTTATTGGGCCGTGGATACAGAAACAGGAGCCGTTACTAAATTTTCATGACATACGACGAATTAGCAGGTTCCGTAAAACTATCCGAAGGCTTCAGAGATCACGTGTACATAGACACGGAAGGATTTCGCACAATTGGGTGGGGTCATAAAGTAGTACATGAAGATAAGTTTGAAGATGGTAAAACATACACAAAAGAAGAATTACAAGAAGTATTTGATAAAGATTTAAATAAAGCAATTGGTCAAGCAAGAATGTTGATGGAAGAACATGGTGTAACCGATTTGCCTATTTTAGCACAACACACCATTACCGAAATGGTATATCAACTTGGAAAATCAGGCGTGTCCAAGTTCCGTAACATGTGGAAATGCCTGCAGAACCGAGATTTTAACGGCGCGAGTTTAGAAATGTTAGACTCGAAATGGAATCGTCAAACTCCTAATCGTTGTAAAAAATTATCGGATCAAATGAAATCATGCGCATAGAAAATTTTTTTACTTATTATAAAAATCAATTATTAAATAGACAAACAGCAGTAGAACAAGCTATATTGCAAGGCGTTTCAGATTGGAACGAATATAGGTATTTAACAGGTAAGTTACATGCCTTACAACAAGAAGTACAGGAACTCACGGACCTGCTAAAAAAACAGGAGCTAGACGATGACTAAACCAAAACTAATAGTCCCAAAACATGTTTGGGATGGCAAACAAGCAGAACAAAAAAAACAAGAGCTAGAAAAGATTCCTGAACCAACAGGCTTTAGAATTGTTCTATTTCCTTTACGATTGCAAGGTAAAACAAAAGGAGGAGTTCTTCTTACTGATGACACAATTCAAGAGTCACAAATAACAACAAATATATGTAAAGTTTTAAAAGTAGGCCCTAGTGCTTACAAAGATAAAGAAAGGTTTCCTGATGGTCCTTGGTGCAAGAAGGATGATTGGGTTTTAATTACTAGATATGCGGGATCTAGAATTAAAATAGATGGGGGCGAATTAAGGATTATTAATGACGATGAAGTTCTGGCAGTTGTTGATGATCCAAGAGATATACTGCCAGCTAATATTTTATAAACATGGAGAACTCTATGCAAAACGCAAGTGAAAAAATGGTTCCAATAGACACATCAGGTGATCCCGTTGAAGTGGAACTTAATGAAGATAAAAAAGAAGAGGGTGTTGAAGTTCAACAAGAAGAGCAAGAAACCAATAACCTTGTTGAAGAAACAGTAAAGCAAGAAGAGCCTAAAGAACTTTCACGTGAAAAGATTGAACCAGAAGTTCCTACCGATCCTTATGAAACAGGAGATCTTGATAACTATAGTAAGGGAGTAAAGAAAAGAATTAACAATCTCGTAGGAAGAATGCGAGAAATGGAAAGACTTTATGAAACTACTCAAAAAGAAAATGAAGAGCTTAAAAAGAAATATAGTAGTGTGGGTAGAGGTTATGTATCAGAATTTGAAGGTAGAGTTACATCTTCAGTAGAAGCTGCTAAATCCAAACTTAAAAAAGCTATAGAAGATAATGACACGGAAGGACAAGTAGCTGCGCAAGAACAATTGGCGCAAGCAAAAGCAGACTCTGTGCGTTTAACTAATTTAAAAGCTAATCAAAAAAGAGATGAAGAAGCTCAAAAAGCTTTTCAACAACAAGCGCAAATGCCTCAACAAGAGCAACCTTATCAACCTGTCGATTATAAAGCAGAAGATTGGGCAGCAAAAAACACTTGGTTTGGATCAGATAAAGCTATGACTGCTACTGCAATGTCTTATCATGATGAATTACTGCAAGAAGGGTTTGACCCAACAAGCGATGAGTATTATAATGAAATTAATTCTTATATAAGAAGCGAGTTTCCTCATAAGTTTAAAAAAGCTGAAGAGGAGAAACAACCCGAAACGAAACAGCCCGTTCAGACTGTTGCGTCGGCCGTACGAAAAACTAAATCTGGACGCCGAGTCGTGAAGCTCACACCTTCACAAGTTGCAATAGCTAAAAGACTTAATGTGCCACTAGAAGAATACGCAAAACACGTGAAGGAGGCGTAAATGACTGAAACTAAAATAAACAAAACCTCACGCAAATTGGAAACCCGTGAAAAGGATACTCGAAAGAGGGGATGGGTTCCCCCTTCGAATCTTGAAGCACCTGAACCACCTGAAGGTTATCACCATCGGTGGGTAAGAGCTGAATATCGTGGTATGCAAGATGAAAAAAACATCATCGGTAGACTACGAAGCGGATATGAATTTGTAAAATCAGATGAATATCCCGATAGAATGGATTTACCATCTATCGCTGACGGCAAATATAAAGGTGTAATAGGGATAGGTGGATTATTACTAATGCGTTGTCCTGTTGAAGTTAAAGAAGACAGAAATTCTTATTTCAGAAACTTAACGGATTCAAAGACACAGGCAGTAGAAAATGATCTCCATAAAGAAGAGCATCCAGCTATGCCAATCCATCAGGAAAGGCAAAGCAGAGTAACATTTGGAGGCAATAAGAAATCTTAATGAGTAAGATCATTTATGTCTCTGAAAAATTTAGGAGACTACTATGGCTAACATAGATCAAGCTTTCGGTTTAAGACCGATAGCTAAAGTTGGTTCTGCCCCTGGTGGAACAACTGGTACGACTAAATACTCTATTACAAGTGGCGCAAGCGCAATATTTACAGGAGACCCCGTTAAGCCAAAGGCTGACGGATCAATTGAGGTAGCAACGGCTGGCGACCCTATTAGAGGTATTTTTTTAGGATGTTTCTACACAGATCCATCCACAGGCAAACCTAGATATAACAACACTTTCCCCGACGGTACGGTGGCAAGTGATGCTATAGCTTTTGTTGCTGATGATCCTGACCAATTATATATTGCTCAGCAAGATTCAGTTGGAAGCAATCTAGTAGCAGCTGACTTAAACCAAAACTGTGATCTAGTTTTTGGTGCTGGTTCTACCACTTCGGGTATTTCTGGTGTAGAAATTGATTCAAGTTCTAAAAATACTACTGCAGCACTTCAGGTGAAGTTGATTGATTTTTATGACACACCGAGTAATGACGCTACGGCTAATAACTCTGTTCTTGTTATAAAACTTAACAACTCTGATATGAACGGTGGTACTGGAACTGCAGGCGTATAGGAGTAGATTATGGCGATTAATAGAGCGCAACTCGCGAAAGAGCTAGAACCTGGCCTTAACGCCTTGTTCGGTATGGAGTATTCTCGTTATGAAAACGAGCATGCTGAGATTTTTGACCAAGAAACAAGTGACAGAGCTTTTGAAGAAGAAGTAATGTTAGTTGGCTTCGGTGAAGCTGCAGTCAAGCAGGAAGGTTCTGCTGTACAATTTGATACAGCTCAAGAATCTTTCACTGCTAGATATTCTCATGAAACTGTTGCATTAGCATTCAGTTTGACTGAGGAAGCAGTCGAAGACAACTTGTACGATACTTTATCGGCTCGTTACACAAAATCTTTGGCACGTTCAATGGCATACACAAAGCAACAAAAAGCAGCGAACATTTTAAATAATGCATTCACAACTGCTGGTGGTGATGGTGTTTCATTAGTAAACACAGCACACCCAACTGCTTTAGGTGGCACATTCTCAAACAGAAGTGCAACTGATGCTGACTTGAACGAAACCTCATTAGAGCAAGCGATGATCGACATTGCAGGCTTTATCGACGAAAGAGGGCTAAAAGTTGCAATGCAAGGTAGAAAACTAATTCTTCCTGTAAACATTCAATTTGTAGCTGATAGAATTTTAAATTCTACTCTAAGAGTTGGTACTGCTGATAATGACATCAACGCACTTAGAAACATGGGTATGCTACCTGATGGATACGTGGTTAACCACTACCTATCAGATACTGATGCATACTTCATCAAAACTGATGCTCCTAATGGATTCAAACACTTCGTAAGAGCTGCCCTTGCTACTGGCATGGAAGGTGATTTCGATACAGGAAACATGAGATATAAAGCACGTGAAAGATACAGCTTTGGTTTCTCAGATCCTAGATGTGTATACGGATCTCAAGGTTCATAAGAATTAACTAAATCTTTCTTAGGTGAAGAAGGCGCTTGTAAGAGCGCCTTTTTTATTTTATAACTTATGTACCTAGATTAATTAAGTTGTGTAGACTGACTAGGCAGACGGTATAGAGACTACATGACGAGGGCTATACACCATAGGAGGTTATTATGGCACAAACGACTTTTCAAGGGCCAGTTAAATCAATTAACGGTTTCATAGGAGCAGGTGTTGGAAACGTAGTAAGCTTAACAGCGGATACAACTCTAACAGTTGCAGACCACGCAGGTCGAATTTTAACGTGTAATGATGCAGACGGCAAATTTACTTTACCAACGATTGACGCTACAGCTGATGCTAACGGCACAGGACCAGGCAACGATCCAAACAACACTAACAACGTAGGCGCTACTTTTACTTTTATTGTAGAAACAGCAGCTACTGATATGGACGTGTTAACTGATGGTACCGATAAATTTGTTGGTGGTGCTTACATTGGTATTGATGATTCAGCAGCAGGTAAAACTTTTATCTCTGGTGCAACTAACGATGTTATTACACTAAACGGAACAACAAAAGGTGGACTTGCAGGTAGTATTATTAAATGTACTGCAATGGCTGATAATAAATATCATGTCGAAGCACAGTTATTAGGTTCAGGAACTCTAGTAACTCCATTTGCGGATGCGTAATGTTCGGTCTTAAAAATAAAGAACTAACTTCGAGCGGACAAGTTACGACTAAAGTCTCTGCGGGCACTAACACTCTTAGTGCCCCCGCTAGAGTTCTACAGTTAAGCATTAGATGCGGTACAACTTTAGGAAGAGTGGATCTAAGAGATAACGGTTCAGGTGGAACTGTTAAATACACAGTTCCTACTCCTGCAATCGGCGCTGGTGAAGATGAAGTAATGACGATTAGTTTTCCAGATTTAGGTATTAAATTTGATACAGATCTTTACGTTTTCTTTAACCAAGCAACGCACGTAGAAGTTTTGTACGCATAAGATGGCTAGGCTTGTCACATCAATTTCTAAATTAGGATCCTCTGAGCCATTTGAACTTCAGGTGGCTCAGGGACAAATCGCTTATCACAAACATATTTACAAGTTTGGACAAAATTCAGTCGTTGGAAATAGTGTAGAAACTATCTGGCAACAAGGTGGTTTATATTCTTATCCACCAAGTGCAACTACAATGACGGTATCTAGTTCTAATACAAATGATACATCAGCAGGAACAGGTGCAAGAACAGTTTTAATTTCTGGATTGGACGGAGATTATAATGAAATATCTGAAACTATAACACTAAATGGTCAAACAGCTGTTACTACTACTAATTCATTTTTACGAGTAAACAGAGCAATAGTTTTAACCGCAGGAAGTGGCGGGGCAAACGCAGGAACTATTTATGTAGGAACAGGAACAGTGACTACAGGTGTACCTGCCAATGTTTATACAACAATTAATGGAGATGGCACAAACCAAAGTCTTCAAGCATTTTGGACAGTACCCGCAAACTATAACGCTTATATTCATCAAACAAATATCTCAACAGGAAATAGTTCAAATACTCCCGCTGTTTTAAAAACTTTGTTAGTGGCAAGACCACATGGTGGAGTATTTAACACAAAAGAAGTAATTGTATTAACAGATGGCAATCATCTACAGAACTATAGTTTTCCCATTACATTAACAGAAAAAACAGATATTGAATTTAGAGCAGAGTCAAGTTCAGGATCTGTAAGCTTTAATGTGTCTGCGTCTATGAATATTTTATATGTTAGAATGGGAAGCAGTTTATAATGGCTGATAAGCAACCACGTAGAAATAAAAAGAATTTCCGCCCTACTGAAAAGGGGGCGGGAATGACTAAAGCTGGGGTAAAGAAATATAGAGCAATGAACCCTGGTTCTAAATTAAAAACAGCAGTTACAGGTAAAGTTAAAAAAGGATCTAAAGCTGCTAAAAGAAGAAAATCATATTGTGCAAGAAGTGCAGGTCAAATGAAACAATTTCCAAAGGCTGCTGCTAATCCAAATTCAAGATTACGACAGGCTAGGAGACGTTGGAAGTGTTGAGAGTTTTATTAATATTATCAATTTTATTATTTTCACAAAAAATTTATGGAGAAACGAACACCGTGTCTTCGACGGTGGTGACAAATTCGACACCGCCAACTGCTTCGGCGCCAAGTGTTGTTGTAAACAATTCTGATATTTGTAAAGTAGCAACGTCAGGCGCCATACAAACAAATATACTTGGTTTGGCTACAGGCGTTGTAGTGGACGATGAGCTGTGTCAATTGCTCAAGCTCAGTAGGCAGATGTATGCTGCAGGCCTAAAAGTTGCGGCGGTGAGTATATTAGCACAAGACTCAAGGGTGTTTGACAGTTTAGTGATGGCAGGAACACCACCTCCGTACATGGGTTCTATTGGCAGTGAAGCTTTAGAGAAATGGAAATCAAATCCACATATGATACCAGAAGGTAGCATGGTATTTAAAGATGATGTTTTAAAAATTAATATAAATGAGGATGTAGATGATGGCGAATTCAAAAAGTTTTTATTTTTGGCTATGGCTATGTATATCGGTCTCCCTATCCTTTTCTAGTAAAGCACAAGTAGATTGCTCCACAACAACTGTCGGTTTATGTGACGAGGTTGTTGATCAAGTTATTATTGAAACAGTAACTGAAACAATTGAAATGAAACCCGATGGTATTCTAACTACCACAACCACCGAAAAAGATATTACAACCACCACCGTCGAAAACAAAGATAGTGGTGATATTCTTGATAGTGACAACGGATATGTAGCGACTTCGAAGGACGGTTCAATGGGCTCAGACTGGGGTGGCCAAGGTCCCGCTAGTATGCCTACAGGAACTTATTGTGGTGATTTAGGAACTGATAGATGCGCTGAAATTACAGGGTCTGATAATAATACAAGCGCTATGGGTGTTGAAGGAATGGGAACCACCTTTATACAAACAGTTGATGTATCTGAACTCGATATAAAATATGGAGGTAGAACTAACTATTCTATCAAAGTTGATAAGCAAGATGCTCAAGATAGAATATATATGCATATTACAGGAAGAGACGGAACTACTGAGGTATTTAGTGGTACTGATATTTTATCGGAGTCGGGTGTTAATAGTGGTTATCAAGTATACGAAAGTGGCTTTGATTTTTCAGGCACCATTACAAATTTAATTATAGAGGTAGGCGGACGTGATGTGAATTTAGCCGTGGGCCCAGTTTTTGATGACGTAAGCATTCGTGTGTTATACAACACTATTTCTACAATAGTACAACAAACGATTACATCTGTAGAAATGTGGGTTGCTTACGGTGGTAGTACCGAAACAGAAGTTATAGATATTGTAGAAGATTTTTTTGATCATAATGATTTTGTAGAAAAACCAGGTGGTGAAATAGATATACAACCAATTGAAGAACCAGATACAGAAGTTTCTTACGAAATGGTTGAAATGGAAATGGAAATAGAAATGCCTGTCATGGAGGTAGAAATACCAGAGATGGAAATGGAAATGCCAGAAATAGAAGTGGCGAGTGTTGAGACAGAGATAGAAGCAGAGATGGAAATGGAAATGGAGATGCCTGAACCAGAGGTAAATGAGCCAGATCCACAACCAGAGGAGGTACAAAATGAACCTACTGAAGAAGATACTACAGAGCCTGAACCTGAAACGCAGGAGGAGCCTAAGCAGGAAGAAAGCGCACCAGAGGCTACTGAAAATGAAACTAAAGAAGTTGAGGTTGAGGAAGTAGAAGAAAAAGAAGAACCTAAAGAAGAGCCTAAACAAGAGGAAAGTAAAAAAGAAGTGGCGGCGAAAAAAATATTAGAGAAGATGGGTGATAAAGGTAGATATGATTCAGCAAATCAGTTAAAAACATTAATTGTGATGCAAGTATTAGGTAATTCAAAATCATTCTTTGATTCACAAAAACAACTGAATGATATTGAAGGATTTTTTACAGATCAGTTTATTCCTGATGCTGAACTTACAACAAACAATATAGCACAATATTTCTTGTTTGCAGGAAGTGATGGGCTAATGAACGAAATGGTAATGCAACAGTGGCAGAATTAGAATTTGCGGGTTTAAAGTTTAAAGGCGGAAAGATAGTCGTTGTCTTAACAGCACTAGGTACATTGCTTGGTGGTGCGTGGGGCGCGTTTGAATTTTATAAGGATTATCTAACGATGAAAGATACCATATCTCAATATGTCAGCCCTGACCTTTCAGGCTTTGATAAACGTATAGATTTAGTACAACAAGAAGTAGAAATGCTACAGAGTGAAATGAGTATGATTCTAGAAGAAGTTGGATTAGTGGCAGATGTAGCTAAAGAATTAAAAAACGATTTAAAAGGTGATGTGAGACGTATTGAAACAATTGTTGAGGATGTAGAGACAAGAGTAAAAGAAGATTCTAGATCAAATGAAAAAGACTTAAAATTAACGGTGGATGGTATTGAGTCTGATATGCAAAAATTAGAAAATGAGCTAAATGAAGCTATGACAGAATTACAAGAAAGCATTGATAAACAAATTAAGCTAACTCTCGCTAATCCTTTATCTCAAATGAAGTAATGGTAGCTAAACTCCCAAATAACCAATACTTTACACCTATTAAAAAAAGAACTAGTATAGGTAATTCTTCACGCAGTAGGCCGAAGAATAAAAACAAAAGACGTCAACACGTTAAATATAGAGGTCAAGGTCATGGGTAAATTATGTGCTAGAGGAAAAGCTGCAGCTAAAAGAAAATTTAAAGTTTACCCTTCTGCTTATGCAAACATGTATGCAAGTGCTGTGTGTTCTGGAAAAGTAACACCAGGCGGTAAAAAGAAACCAAAGAAAAAAGCTAATGGAGGAATGATTAATAAAATTTCTCAACAACGAAAAAAGGTATCCAACTATAATCAAGGAGGCATTGCTAAAGGTTGTGGTGGTATTATGGAAAATAAACGTAAAGTAACCGCAGTAACATAAATGTCCTTACGAAAGTGGGTAAAAGAAAAATGGGTAGATATAGGTGCTCCCAAAAAGAATGGTAAGTATCAACCTTGTGGTAGATCTAAAGGCAGTAAAAGAAAATATCCAAAATGTGTTCCTATAGCAAAAGCTAAAAGCATGACAGCAGGACAGAAGAAATCTGCTGTTGCTAGAAAAAGAGCTGCAGGCAATACAGGACCTAAACCAAAGAATGTCGCAACATTTACAAAAAGAAATAAAAAAAGACGTACGTAAGTGGTCTGAACACTTTCTTGAGATACCTAATAAACATTTAGGTGGTTTTCCCGCATGTCCTTTTGCAAAGAAAACATGGCAGAATAATAAAGTTATTATTGAAGTAAAGAGAAAGAACAAATGGTATAAAACACAACTTAACGCTCAATTAAAACAATTAGATTTTCATATCCATGAGATATTGATATTTTGTGATCCATACTTTAATTATTCTCTAGAGGAATTTCAGGATATTATTGATGCATACAATGATTGGTATAATGAAAAGGATATATTTTTTATGGGTTTTCATCCCCTCAATCCAGCCAATGAAGAAGAACAAGAGTTTCTGGTTACTCCAAATGGGGAGACCCCACTTGTAGAGAGTGATCTTATGTATTCTATGATGTTGATACAAAAGTTCTCGCAATTACAGGAAGCTTCTGATAAACTACATCGTCAAGGTTACTATAAGAAGTGGCCAAAAGGGTATTATAAAGACGTCGTAGTATCTAGACAAAAAACCTTTAAACGAATATTCGGAGGTCGATATGATGGGTAAGAAAAAATCAGTTCCAATGAAACGAGGTGGCGTTGCTAAAAAACGTGGCGGTGGCATGATGATGGAAATGAAACGTGGCGGTAAAGTCATGAAGGGTAAAAAGAAAAAAGTAATGAAGAAAAAAGGCAAGAAAAAATAGATGCCTACGTATTCTTCGACAGCAAGCTTTGATCTCTCTATAGATGATATAGCAGAGGAAGCATTTGAACGATGCGGTCTACAAATTCGTAGTGGCTACGATGTAAAGACCGCACGACGTTCTCTTAATTTAATGTTAGCTGAATGGGCTAATAGAGGTTTAAATCTTTGGACAATTCAAAAACAAGAAAAAACATTAGCGGCTAATACAACAGCTTTAACTGGAACTAATTTATTTGGATCTGGTGCAGATGATAGTCAACAGATTGTTGATATTACTGATGTCATTATTCGTGATTCAAGTAATAATGATTTCTCAACAACCAGTATTAGTAGAGCTACCTATTGGAACTATACCGTTAAAACGACCAGCGGACGACCAACTCAATACTATTTTGAACGTACGATAAACCCAACACTATATCTATATCCTGCTGCAGATTCAGCATACACTCTAATATATTATG
>Ga0208917_1000493_pt1 | contig 20382 bp, 37 predicted proteins | sample DEB08_DNA_10_FD_185500 | JGI IMG/M metagenome (GOLD analysis project Ga0208917, IMG submission 185500) | Aqueous microbial communities from the Delaware River and Bay under freshwater to marine salinity gradient to study organic matter... | ecosystem: Environmental > Aquatic > Marine > Coastal ...
AGATTTAGGTAAAGAAGAATTTTTTGACACAATGACAGATAGTATTAAAGAAGAATTTGGTGAAGACTTTGATATGGGTGGTGATGACTTTAAAGAAGACTTAACAACCGAAGGAGGCCCTAGTGACCTAACTGAAAATACCGTTGAAGAAGAAACCGTTGAAACAGAAAATAATATTACTGACTTAAAGGAGTCCAATGACACAACTACAGAAACGAAAGTTGAAGAAGAATCTAATGAAACAATTTCGGAATCAAAAGATAGTGAAAATGTATCTAATGAATCAGATGTGGATAAAAATACGGAGACAGAAAGAACGGAGAAGACGGAGAACAATGAAGAAACTGTGGATGCTAAGACAGACACAGATGTTAAGACAAACAGCGGGTCGTCAATTGACACTCGTAGCATAGAAAAGAAAGTAGAAAGAGTTATTGCAAAAGTTTTGGCAAAATTAAAAAAAGTTGACCAAAAACTACAGGCAGTACAATTTATAACAACACAAGGAATAAAATCAGGTGAGGCAGACATTTCAAATTATATAAATAAGAGAATATACGGCAATCAAAACTTGTATAGTAATGTACCGTTCTATGAAAATCTAAATATATTAGAACAGCAACAAATATACAACGAGGTTAATTTAAATACCTACACAAGTAATGACCCTATTGCTGTAAAACAACGCCTAACGGTGGAAATAGAATCTGAAATCAGTCGTATTCAGGCTGAATTATATGCCCTTAAACAAAAGAGAGGAAGTTAATGATTGATAAAATTAAAAATAATCTAACAGCATTAATTGCTACAGTAGGATTAATTGGTACTATCGGAACTGGCTTTGTCAAGTACGGAGAAATTATGACAAAGATTGATTCGATTGATCCAGACAAATTTGCTGCTACAGTAAAATCATATGACCAAAAAATGGCAAAGTATGAAACTAACATTTTAATAAATGAAAAAGAAATTGAATTACTAAAAGCACAAATTAAAGAATTAAAAATTAAACAAGGCAATCCTTTATCTAACTAATGGAAAACGGTACAACTGATATAAAGGTTCAATTAGAATCATTAAGAAAAGATATAGAAAGTGTTAACTCTATTCAAGGTCGTTTAGATACGGCAATAGATAAATTAACAGACGTTTCTACATCTATTAAATCTATGTTGGCTGTACACGAAGAAAAAATCCAAAGACAAGAACAAATAGACGAAGTCATATTTAATAAACTCAAAGATAGAGCAGATGAAATAGACAACGTTTATAGAGACCTACAAAGAGAGATTAGTCAGACTGAAAAACGACTACTGATTGAAATTAAGTCATTAAAAAATGACATAGGTAGTAGAGTAGGTGTACTTGAAAAGTGGAGATGGTTGATATTAGGTGGGGCAATTGTTATAGGATGGGTATTATCCAAGAATTTCTTGCATATTATTCAGATGATCTCAAATTAGACTTGACTTTTTAGCGTATATATAGTATATTACTATTATTGCTATGTCGAGTTATATTGATTTAAAATTTATTAATGATGTTTCCAGTAGATTAGAACAGTTTAAAAAGAAAACTGACTATCTCTACAATTTTAGATGTCCACATTGTGGTGATTCTAAAAAGTCTAAAACAAAAGCAAGAGCATATATTTACAGAATAAAAAATGATATGTTCTTTAAATGCCACAATTGTGGTCAAGGTCAAAACCTTGCAAATTTTTTAAAATTTGTAGATCCTAGTTTATATTCACAATATATTTTAGAGAGATACAAAGGCTCGGCACCTGCGACACCGACACCAAAGTTTGAATTTGAACCTGTAAAGTTTAAAGATCAAACAATACTGGATAATCTAAAAACTATAGAAGACTTGCCTGAAGATCATCCTGCTAGATTATACTGTGTAAAAAGAAAGATACCTGAAAAGTATTTTGATATTTTATATCTATGTGAAAAGTTTATGACTTTAGTTAACAAAGTAAAACCAAATACTTACAAAGTTACTAAAGATCATCCACGTTTAATTATACCATTTTATGACACGACAGGAAAGTTTTTTGCTTTTCAAGGTCGTGCTTTCGGTAAAGAACAACCAAAGTATTTAACGGTAAAAATAGATGAAAGCAAACAAAAGATATACGGACTTGAGCGAATTAATTTTACCAAAGAAATTAAAATCGTTGAAGGTCCGATTGATAGTTTATTTATTGATAACTGTCTTGCTGCTGCTGGGGCAGATTTATTTTTAAATAATAAAATTTCTAATGAAAAAATAACATACATATTTGATAACGAACCAAGAAATAAAGAGATTATAAAAAGAATGTATAACGTGATTGAAAAAGATTATAATATTGTAATATGGCCAAATGATATTCAACTCAAAGATGTAAATGATATGATAATGAATAATATGTCCATACCTGAAGTCGAAACTATTATAAGTAAAAACACATATAGACAATTAGAAGCATTAACAAAATTAAGTTATTGGAAGAAAGTTTAAGGGGGACGAATGGTACAAGAACAAGTGATAAATGTAATTAAACGTGGTGATAGAGGCAAAGAACCTTTAAACATTGAAAAGATACACGAAATGGTAGAGTATGCCTGTGAAGATATAACAGGTGTTTCATCATCTCAAATAGAGATGAATAGTGGTTTACAATTTTATGATGGTATGACCACAGATGAAATTCAACAAATTTTAATTAAGTCAGCAGCAGATTTAATTTCACTTGAAACTCCTAACTATCAATATGTTGCTTCACGTTTACTTTTATACTCATTAAGAAAACAAGTCATAGACAAACTTTGGGATCACCCACACATTTATAAACACGTACAAAATTGTGTTGACAAAGGTGTTTATGATTCTGAAATATTAAAATGGTATGATAAAAAAGATTTTGATAGAATGGAGAACTGGTTAAACCACGAAAGAGATTATACTTTTACATACGCTGGTTTAAGACAAGTCATAGACAAATATTTGGTACAAGACAGATCAAACGGCGATATATTTGAAACACCGCAGTTTATGTATATGATGATTTCGGCAACACTATTTGCAAACTATCCTAAACAAAAGAGAATGACATATGTTAAAAAATATTATGATGCTATTTCACAATTCAAAATCAATATTCCAACGCCTGTTATGGCTGGTGTTCGTACTCCTATTAGGCAGTATGCTAGTTGTGTACTTGTTGACGTTGACGATACTCTACCTTCTATTTTCAGTAGTGATATGGCCATTGGGCGTTATGTGGCACAAAGAGCTGGTATCGGTATCAACGCAGGTCGAATTAGAGGAATCAACAGCAGAATACGAGGCGGAGAAGTACAACATACTGGAGTTATACCATTTCTTAAAAAGTTTGAGGCAACGGTTAAGTGCTGTACTCAAAACGGAGTTAGAGGAGGTTCGGCAACTGTTCACTTCCCTATTTGGCACCAAGAGATAGAAGATATTATTGTTCTTAAAAACAATAAAGGTAGTGAAGATAATAGAGTTAGAAAACTTGATTACTCAATTCAAATATCAAAACTATTCTATGAAAGATTTATTAATGAAGAAGATATAACTTTATTCTCACCACACGAAGTACCTGAACTCTACGAGGCGTGGGGTACACCAGAGTTTGATGATTTATATTTAAAGGTAGAAAGAAAACTATCTGTTAAAAAGAAAAAAGTAAACGCACAAGAATTATTTTTTAACATACTAAAAGAACGTGCAGAAACAGGTCGTATCTATATTATGAATATTGATCATTGTAATACTCACTCATCATTTAAAGATAGAGTAACAATGTCAAATCTATGCCAAGAGATTACATTACCTACTGATCCTTTACAACACATTGATGGTGAAGGCGAGATTGCATTATGTATTTTATCAGCAATCAACGTAGGTTTAATTAACAAAAGAGATGAATTAGAACCATTATGTGATCTTGCAGTTAGATCACTAGAAGAAATTATAGATCATCAAAACTATCCTATTGTTGCTGCTGAAAAATCTACAAAGGCAAGACGAAGTTTAGGTATTGGTTACATAGGACTTGCACACTATCTTGCTAAAAAAGGATATAAGTTTGATCAAAAACTTGCGTGGAGACAAGTTGATAAACTAACCGAGGCATTCCAGTATTATCTATTAAAGGCAAGTAATGAAGTTGCAAAAGAAAAGGGTGCTTGTGAATACTTTAATAGAACAAAATATTCCGATGGTATCTTACCTATAGACACTTACAAAAAAGAAGTAGATGAGATTGTAAACAATCGTACATTTACATATGATTGGGAGTGGTTAAGGAAAGAAATAAAAGAACACGGCCTAAGACATAGCACACTCTCGGCCCAAATGCCATCAGAATCATCTAGCGTGGTTTCTAATGCCACAAACGGCATAGAACCACCTAGAGATTATCTATCAATTAAGAAATCTAAAAAAGGTCCTTTAAAACAAATTGTACCTGACTATAAAAGACTTAAAAATAATTACACATTATTATGGGATATGAAATCAAATGAAGGTTATATAAATGTAGTATCTGTAATGCAGAAATATTTTGATCAGGCAATATCTGGTAATTGGTCTTATAATCCTGAAAACTATGAAGACAATCAAGTTCCTGTGTCAACAATGGCACAAGATTTACTTACAACATATAAGTATGGTTGGAAAACGTCATATTATCAAAACACATATGACGCTAAAAAAGATGTTGACGAACCACAACATAACATAGACTACGAAACTCCAGTTGAAAACACACCTAAAGAAGTAGAAGATGAAGAGGCGTGTGAAAGCTGTACAATTTAAAAAGGTAATAAATAGAACGAAATGGTAAAAAGTGTATTCAATAAAGATAAAGGGTTAGACGCAACAAAACAACAAATGTTTTTTGGTCCTGATTTAGCAGTACAAAGATATGATACAATGAAGTATCCTATTTTTGATAAACTGACACAACAACAATTAGGATATTTTTGGAGACCTGAAGAAGTATCTTTACAAAAAGATAGAAACGATTACCTTGAATTAAGAGAAGAACAAAAGTTTATCTTTACTTCTAATTTAAAATATCAAACAATGTTAGATAGTGTACAAGGTAGAGGACCTTGTCTTGCATTTTTACCTTTCATATCATTACCAGAATTAGAAGGTGCTGTTGTTGCTTGGGACTTTATGGAAACTATTCATAGTAGAAGTTACACATACATAATAAAAAATTTATATTCAAATCCTAGTGAAGTATTTGATACAATTATACAAGATGAGAAAATTGAAAAGAGAGCAGCAAGTGTAACAAAAACTTATGATGATTTAATATCTATGGGATATCAATGGACAATTGATCCTAAAAAAGTAGATATGTATGAATTAAAGAAAAGATTATATCTTGCTATGGTATCTGTAAATATATTAGAAGGTTTAAGATTTTATGTATCATTTGCTTGTTCTTTTGGATTTGGTGAATTAAAAAAACTAGAAGGTTCAGCAAAGATTATATCTTTTATTGCAAGAGATGAAAGTCAACATCTTGCAATGTCGCAAAGAATAATTAATAACTGGAGAGATTACGAAAACGATAAAGACTTTACAAAGATTATTAAAGAAACTGAAAAAGAAGTTTTACAAATGTATGATGATGCTGTACAACAAGAGAAACGTTGGGCAACGTATTTGTTTAGTAAAGGATCAATGATTGGTTTATCAGAAAAACTATTACATCAATTTGTAGAGTATATGGCAAATAGAAGAATGAAGGCAATACAATTAACACCTGCTTATGATCAAAAAACAAATCCATTGCCTTGGGTTGAACATTGGTTGAATAGTAGATCAACACAAAATGCACCACAAGAAACAGAAATAGAAAGTTATGTAATAGGTGGTATTAAACAAGACGTTAAGAAAGATCAGTTTAAAAAATTCAAACTATAATGACATTAGAAATTAAACTAGACAAAGCAAATAAACATTGTTCCAATTGCGATACTAAATATTCTGTAGAATGGAATACGGAAGAACAAGATTTAGAACCATTAACTTGTCCTTTTTGTGGATATGAGGTAGAGATTGATGATGTTGAAGAAATTGAGGAAAGATATGAGTCTAGTGAAGAAGACGATAGTTGGAATTGATTATAGTTTAACAAGTCCTGCTGTTTGTATAAACATTGATGGCAATGCAGGTTTGATGTTTTATTATTTAACTAATAGAAAAAAGTGGATTGGTAATATGAGTGAGGATGTTGTTGGTTATGAACATAAAGAATATAAAACTCCTATACACAGATTTTCTCAAATTTCAGATTTTGTTTTAGATATAGTTACAAATCTAATTAATCCTATAGTCTATATCGAAGGTTATTCTTTTGGATCAAAAGGACAAGGTATATTTCAAATAGCAGAAAACTGTGGCATACTCAAATACAGATTACAAGAACTAAAAATACCATACGAAACAATTGTACCTAGTGTAGTAAAGAAAGGTGCAACAGGTAAAGGCAACGCAGATAAAGATATGATGTATGAATCGTTTGTTAAAGAAACAAAAATAGATTTAAAAAAGATATTTGATACAGATAAGGTAGGTAATCCTATATCAGACATTGCAGATAGTTATTTTATACAAAAGGTTGGTTATGAAAATAGTACAGTTTGATAAATCAAAAGCAGTAACTTCTATTACACACGCCCTAAAAGAAAAACACGAGATCATAAATTTATCTAATACAGACAGTTTTAATTATAAAGATTTTTATGATATGAAAACCTGTGATTTCTTTTTAAATAACGGTACTTTTGGTAGTCAACATCCTAAAAGACAATGGTTACCTAACGCAAATAATCATAAGATGGCAGTTATGAATCATAGAAACGATTTAGTTAATATGTTTGCTTACCATTATAATAAAAAAATTATTCATATAGAAAGTGCTACATTAAGTAGAATGAAGTGTAATTATATTAATAAATTCTACAAAGAAATACCACCTAGATATTATAGAATGGGATTAAATCATTGGGTTTATAGTAAAACAAAGTGGTGTAAACCTATTAAAGGACGGTTAGAAAAGACTATAAAACTAATAGAAGAAGCAAATAATATAAAATTTACAAATGTACATAATCATCAATGGAAAAACAATAAAGACGGTTATATTTTAATTTTACCTGGTTTAGAAGACGACCCTACTAGCTCTGTGCCTGTTGCTGAATTTGTTGCACAAACAGTACATTGGATTAAACAAGTTACAGATAGAAAAATTGTTGTTAAGGCACATCCTCATAGTAAACTAACTTATAGTGATTTAGATGTTGAAGTAATGGTAGGTAATAATAAAATTGTTGACATTGCAAAAGATGTTTACTGTGCTATACTAGATAGTAGTACAAGTATTTTTGAATTAACTGAATTAGGAATACCTACAATTACAACTGAACATAGTTTTGGTGTAGGATTAGGTAATACAGATTATAGAAAAGTAGAAAATTTGCATTATGCAAATAGTAATGAAGTTTTAAAATGGTTTGAACAAATGGCGTCAACAGAATTTTTAATGAGTGAATTTGATAACATAGATTTTATTCTACCAAAAATTAAGGAGTTACTAGAATGAGTAATATAAAAGGTTTACCTAAACATTTAGGTGGTCACGGTAATATCACACACATAGATACAGGTTTGTTAGCATTTGCAATTAATCATTTAAAATGTAAATCTATGCTAGATATAGGTTGTGGACCAGGAGGTATGGTTTACGAAGCAAGAAGATTGGGATTAGACGCAAGAGGTGTTGATGGCGACTTTGTAACTACAAGAGAAAAACCAGAGTTATTTGAAATACACGACTTTACAAAAGGTAAGTTAGAAAGTATTAAAATGAACTTTGATTTAATATGGTGTTGTGAATTTATAGAACACGTAGAAAAAGAATATGAAGATAATTGGATGTCATTAATGCAAAAAGGTAAATACGTGTTTGTTACATATTCAGAACCAGGTAAACCAGGTCATCATCACGTTAATTGTGAACCATTAGAGTATTGGTTAGAACTATTTGATAGATATGGATTTAAATATAGAGAAGATTTAACAAAACAATCTAAAGAAATCTCTACAATGAAAAGAGAGTTTTGGAAAGAAACAGGTTTAATATTTGAAAGGAAATAATGAAAAAGGCGATTATAACTGGCATAACAGGACAAGACGGATGCTATCTAGCAAAATTATTATTATCTAAAGGATATAAAGTTTACGGCGCTCAAAGAAGAAACACAGGTAAAAGATATTGGCGTTTAGATGAATTAAATATAACAGATCAAATAGAATTTGTTGATATTGATTTAGGTGAACCATACAATATAGAAAAAGTATTAGACAAAGTACAACCAGACGAGTTTTATAATTTAGCAGCACAATCATTTGTAGGTCTTTCATTTGAACAACCACAAGTAACAACAATAACTAACTCACTAGGCGTATTAAATATACTAGAAGTTATAAGAAACAAGTATCCAAACATAAAATTTTATCAGGCATCCACAAGTGAAATGTATGGTAAAGTAACAGAAAATCCACAAAAAGAAACAACAAGATTTTATCCACGTAGTCCATATGGATGTGCTAAAGCATATTCACATTATTTAACTGTAAACTATAGAGAAAGTTATAATCTATTTACTTGTTCAGGTATATTATTTAACCACGAAAGTCCTATGAGAGGTGAAGAATTTGTAACAAGAAAGATTACAAAAGGTTTAGTACATTGGTTGAAAAACGGTAAACCTGTAGAGTTAGGTAATTTAGATTCAAAAAGAGATTGGGGACACGCTGAAGATTATGTTGAGGCAATGTGGTTAATGTTACAACAAGATAAACCAGAGGATTATGTAATTGCAACAGGCAAAACATATTCAATAAAAGACTTTATACAAAAGTGTTTAAATAGATTAGAAATTAATTTTTATAATAATGGTGATGAATTTTTAGATAATCACGGAAATTATATTATAAAAACAAATCCTAAATTTGTAAGACCTGCTGAAGTTGATTTACTAGTAGGTGATTCTAGTAAGGCAAAAAAAGAATTGTTATGGAAACCTAAACACAATTTAGATAGTTTAATTGATGATATGATACAGGCAGACCTGAAAAGATATGGATAAGATATTTGTTACAACTTTTAATAAAAGATTATATGATGAATATGCTCATCAACTATTAAAAACATTTGAGATAACAAATCAAAAGATACCTTTATATGTTTTTGTAGAGGATGATATAAAACAATATCCTAAATTTGAAAATGTATATTTTTTAGATTTATTTGAACACGAACCAGATTTAAAAAAATTTATAGACAGAAATAAGAATATAAAAGTAGAAAGTTTTTTTAAAGACGCAGTTAGATTTTCTTATAAAGTATTTGCTCAAAACGCTGCTAGAAAATATGGTGATAAGATATTTTTCATAGACGCAGATTGTGTGTTTGATAAACCTATACCTATAGATTGGTTTGATGAATTTTTACCAGACGATACTTTTGTATCTTTTTATGATAGACCACAACAATATACAGAAACAGGATTTTTAGCATTTAATGAAAATAAATTAATATCAAAAGCATTTTTTAGTTATTATTTAAATCTATATAAGGAAGATAAAGTGTTTGAATTAGATAATTGGACAGATTGCCATACTTTTGATTATACAAGACGTTATTTCAAAGAAGATATACACTATAAAGAATTAAGTAAGGGTGATGGCAGAAATGGTCATATTATGGCAAGAGATAAAATTTTAAATCAATATATAGATCATAGAAAAGGCAAAAGAAAACAAGATGAACATAGTCCAGAATGGAGGAAAAATAGATGAAAGCAGGTAAAATATGGGGTCAAACAGAATTGATACACGCAAATGGTGTTTTAGAATTTCATAGAATAGAATTTAAAAAAGATGTTGCTTGTTCTAAACATCAACACAAACATAAATGGAACGGTTTTTTTGTAGAGTCAGGTAAGATGTTAGTTAAAGTATGGCAAAAAGATTATGATTTAGTTGATGAAACTATTTTGAAAGCAGGTGATTTTACAAGAGTTAAACCAGGTGTCTTTCATCAATTTATAGGATTAGAAGATGGTGTGGCATTTGAATTGTATTGGGCAGAATTTGATCACAATGATATTGAAAGAGAAACAGTAGGACAGAAAGTTAATCAATGAACGGATTAGAATTTTTATATCATATATTATTTGTAGAAAAAGATGCTGGGTTATGGGGTATTATACTAATGGGTATAATTTTTGCAATTTTAAGTATCGTTGCAGATTACGGATTTAAATCAGACGAAGGTCATTAAGATGATTAATATTTTTATTGGTTATGATAATAAAGAAAAAGTAGCATTTAATGTGCTTTCATATAGTATATTAAAAAACTCGACTAAACCTGTTGCAATTACACCTATTGCATTAAACAATATAAAAGACGACTTTGTAAGAGAAAGAGGCAATCTCTCATCAACTGAATTTTCTTTTAGTCGTTTTATTATACCACACTTAATGAACTATCAAGGTTGGGCATTGTTTATGGATTGTGATATGTTAATGAAAGCTGATATTGCAGAATTGTGGCGATTAAGGGATGACAAGTATGCAGTACAAGTATGTAAACACGATTATGTACCTAAAGAAAAAACAAAGTTTTTAGGTCAAGTACAAACTGCCTATACTAAAAAGAACTGGTCTAGTTTTATGTTAATGAATTGTAAGAAGTGTACACAACTTACACCCAATTATGTAAATAGAGCAAGTGGTTTAGAACTACATCAATTTAAATGGTTAGAAGGTGATCACCTTATAGGTGAAATACCTTTAGAGTGGAATTGGTTAGTAGGTGAATATAATTATAAAGAAGATGTAAAGAACGTACATTATACAAAAGGTGGACCATATTTTACAGATTATAAAGGTTGTGATTATAATTTAGATTGGTTTAATAACTATAATGAATGTAATAAAGTTGATTTGTAATGTTAGTTGGTTTTGGTACTAGAGTTGTATTAGACAATGTTGTAAGACCTTTTGTTGAAAACGAAGGTGGTAAATTTTGGAAACCACAATATAAAGGCGGACATCACGTAGGACCGTTTGAACAATCTGTATGGCCTGGTTTTGATATGAATGAATTTTTAAAAGAAAAAAATGATGTTGCAGTATTTGGTATATTAAGAGGTACAGAAAACTGGTTATACAAATGTAAACAATTAGGTTTAAATTATTATTATTTTGATCACGCTTATTTTTTTAAGGCACACGGTCATAAACGTAATCACATATCAGATATACAATCATATAGAATAACTAAAAATGGTGAAAATCTAAACAAAATTGTTGAATTAAATGATGAAGATAGAAACAGAATACAAAAGTATAAACAGTTTAAAGAAACATTTAGATTAAAAGATATAAGAAAAGGTAAAGATATATTAATCATACCACCTACAGAAGCAGTTTGTAGATATTACAAAATAGATTTAGATACTTGGATTAATGAAACAAAAAATACAATTAGAAAATATAGTGATAGAGAGTTTATTATAAGATATAAAACTGACACGAGACCACTTGATGAAGATTTACATAAATCACATTGCGTTGTAACATTTCAATCTACGGTAGGTATAAATGCTATATTAAAAGGTTTGCCTGTAATATGTAATGAGGTATCTATGTGTAAACCTGTATCAATTAAATATGATGATATAGAAAAAGAATACATAAGAGATAATGATTTAGTTAACAAATGGATAGATAGTTTATTAGCAAATCAATTTTCTATGATAGAAATACAAGACGGAACAGCAAAGAGAATAGTTGACAAATATGATAATAACACACAAACTAGCTAAAACAGATTGTTTATCACACCAAATATTTCCAGCAATTGAAAAAGGTTGGCAAGACGAAGATAAACCTATAAACTTTTTTTGGGGATTAGGTGGAAATAATGTATCTAAAATAAAAGAGTGTATGAATAAAAAAGAAGAATGGTGGTATATAGATGTAGGTTACTTAACACAACAAATAACTAGATACCCTAGTCCTATAATACACGATTATGATAAAACTTATTTTAGAATATGTAAAGGTGGTATACATACAAATTATGGTAGAGTAGGTAATGGTCAAAGATTAGAATACTTACGTCATCAAGGAATTGACGCAGAATTTAAGGGATGGAATACAGGTGTTACTAAACATATTTTGCTCTGTCCGTCATCACAAACTGTAACGTTTCATATGAATGGTATATCACAAGACGAATGGGTAAAAATTGCAAAACAAGAAATTAAAAAACATACAGATATGCCTATTGTCTTTAGAAATAAACCTAGACCAGGTAACGAATGGTGGGAAACAGATATTAAAGATCAATTAAAGTATGCTCATTGTTTAGTTACAAATATGTCATTATCTGGTGTTGATGCCCTAATGAATATGGTACCTGTATTTGCTGAAGGTAGTAGTATAATGGGACCTGTATCAAGTAGAGATATAAGTAAAATAAAAAAACCATTAAGACCTGGTCGTAAGACTATGGAAGAGTGGTTAAAGTTTGTTGCAGAAAATCAGTTTACAATAAAAGAAATAGAAAACGGTACAGCATATAAAATACTAAAAGAACAAAATGAAAATTAGATATTATAAAAAGATAGATGGTTGGCGTTGGTTAGGTTTTTTATTAGCAATGATAGGTGCGTTTGTTTTATCAAATGCAAATCCTGATACACAATGGATTGGATGGGCGATTGCCACATTTTCTTGTAGTATATGGATTTATATGGGTATCAAAGATAAAGATATACCTAGAGCATTGATGGAGTTTATGTATCTATTACTAGCATTAAGGGCGATATGGAACTGGTTAATGTAGTATGTTTATATTGGGGCAATAAGTATAAAACGGATTACGTAAAAGTCCTTTATAATATGGTTGAAAGACATTTAACCATACCACACAAATTTATCATTTATACTGATCACGTTAAAATGCACAAGTTAGTACCAGGTGCAAACGTAGAAATAAGAAAGTTACCTTTTCATACATACGAAGGTTGGTGGAACAAACTCACATTGTTTAGTCCAGAGGCAAATCTACAAGGTACTTGTTTCTACCTAGATTTAGATGTAGTGATATTAGAAAACATTGATTGTTTTATTGAATATGAAAAAGATACAAAGTTTATAGGTATGAATGATTTTAATAAATCAACTAAACTATTTAATTCTAGTGTTATGAGATTTAACAATGATATTATGACAAAATACGTATGGCAAGAATATCAGAAAGATAAAAAGAATTTTGATAAATTACAAGGTGATCAAAATGTCATATCACAGACAATAAAGAAAACAACTTACTACAAAGCATATCCAGATGAGTGGACTTTTTCAGCAAAATGGTTTGATAGAGAATCACCTAGGTTTCATAGAGAAAAATGGACACTTGAAAGAAAGAGTGGTACTAAAATCGCAGTATTTCACGGTAAACCTAATCCACACGAACTAATAGACTTACATCCACACGAATCATACGACAAAAATACCATAGAATGGGTCAAAAATCATTGGAAATAAAGGGTGTTCTCTCTTTGTTCTTTTAAAAAGTCAATAAAATCAACGTTTTTTAATGCTTGACTTTTAGGTTAGGTATGATATTATAATAGTATGAATAAAACATTAAAACAAAGAATACAAGAGGCAAGACAAAGAAACTACTTGACATTGCTTCAAATTTTTGATATACTAATGATGAACAAAGGAGAAAAACACTATGTCTAAAACTAAACAATACTATTCAGATAATGCAGAAAATCAAGTTGACAAAATAATTGCTTGTATGAAATCAGGTCAAATTGATGAAGACAAGGCAAAAAAAGAAATCTTAAATGTTGATAATGTAAATATGTTAGATATTGATGAACACAACATTGATGATGTAATTTATTATAGTTTAAATGGGTAACACAAATATGAAATATCATTTAGTTTACGGTAGAGAATATTATGACTCTAGTCAAAAGTATGACCCATACTTTTATTCTTATTCAACTATCTTTAGAAATGTGTCAGCAGATTTAGTACCGACTTTAATGTCTTTTAAAGATAAAATCAAAAACTATTGTGATAAAAATTACAAAGAAGAAGCAACAAATTTTCAAAATAGAACGATTGTAAAAATTTTATCAGATAAAGAATATTATGAAACTTATAAAGATGTTTACGGTGAAGAAACATTACTTAATGATACTGATAATTTATTTAACGATTATGGTCAAAGATATAACACAAGACAGTTTTTTAAATATGACTTCGATCCAAATATTACAGAAAAATATTCGTTTGAAAACTTAAACAAGAAAGTGAGTTAATTATGAAATACAATGAAGATAAAATTATAAAAGAAATTTCAGATTATATAAAATCAACTTATGGTGAACATTACAGTACCACTAAAGATGGTTTTCAAGTACAAGATATGCTAAGACAATTAGGTATTGATAAAGATTTCTGCCAGGCAAATGCAATTAAGTATCTATGTAGATACGGTAAGAAACAAGGCAAGAATAGAAAAGACTTGCTAAAAGCAATTCACTATATTGTTTTATTAATGAGTAGTGAAGATAACAAATAATTAGGAGGACTATACTATGGCAATTGATACAAACATAAGTTACTTTAAAGAAGATGTAGGTAAAAACCTATACAGAAAGAAAACTTATTATACACTTGTGATTGAACAAGAAGTATTAGCAAATGATAAAGACGAGGCAGATGTAAAATTTAGTGAATGTGGTATTGACCACTCACAGATTAACCACGAGATAACTGAAACAAAAGATGGTGTTGAAACTTATATGGTTGACGCTAATTATTCAGATAGTGGTGATACAGAATATGTTGCTAAAGTGGTTTATGATTTATCGGATCCTTATGCAAAAGAAGAAGGATATGTAGAACTTGATTCAGATGCTGAAGAAGTTTTAAAAACACCATATACATCAGGCGAAGGAATTTAACAAAGGAGAAACTATGATAGAAACAATCGCAACAATTGATATACTAAATTTAGCAGTAGATCAATTAGATGAAGGTAGAACTTTAGATTGTAAAGATACCTTAATTACATATAGAGATAAACTTCAAAAAGAAGTTGATGAGTTTGATGAGTGGGCAAAAACACAATCCGACATTGATACACAATTAGAACTTGAAGTGGAGGGTAAATAATATGGAATGGACAATACTAATATTAATTATATTAATGTTTGCTATTGCTATCGCTTATGCAGGTGAGATTTACTTGTTTTTAACCTTATCATTAGGGTCGTTAATTAGTGATATTAAAGATAAGTTTAATTCAACCAAAAGTAGAAAAAAGTAAGTGATGAACTACACGTGGACAGGTCGAATCGTCAATCCTCGGTCATCCTCGGACGATTAATATGCACAAAAACACAGTAAATATGCGAATTTTTAATAGCTTGACAAATACATCAATTTATGATACTATTAATGAATAAACTAACAAAAACTATGAAAGGACAAATATATGTCATTTAGATACGATAAAGAAAACTTGTTTAAAGAGTTTTACGTTGCAAAAGATAAAGATATTGCTTTATCAAAAAAAGATACACTTGAAGAAAAAGAGGTAGATTATTATACTAATCGTATTCAATTCTTCAAAGATCACATAGAACTTAAAAAACAACATCCAGAGTATTACTCTAATGTTGATATTAATTTTGAGAACTTGTTATCTTGTTACTTAACTACAGAACCGAGAGAAACTTTTTATCAAAAGATTTTCGGTAGATCATTTGCTGAAGTAAGAGCAGATTCTATACCAACTTCTATTAAAGATTTTTAATGAAGACAAAAAAAGAACTATACAAAATAAGACTAGACCATTATAAGTGGTTAATATCTAAAGGTATCAAAACTACGTTTGAAACGGTTTGTAAATTTAAAAGACCTAATATCAAATCTAGTGGTGAAACTTTAGACTTGTCAATGTATAAAACAGACTATCCTATACCGTGCAGTAATAATATCGGTGGTAGTACAGCAAAGAGAGTTTATGCTACACAACTTCCTGCTGGCAAGACAATTAGTGTGGCATACAACAAAGGTCCTTATATGGTGGTTGACGCCAAGGACTTTAAAACTATGGGGAGAAAAGTATGAAGAAACTATTGTTTCTAATTTTATTAGTTTTAGCATTTAGTTTTCAAATGTATGCTGAGTCATTAGCAGATGAAAACAAAACTGTAACACCAAGTGAACTTGTTACAACTTTAGGTGAAGTGCCTTCTAAAGTATCTAATTCATTAAAAAATGAATGGCAAGATATTAAAGAATTTCAAAAGACATCTTGGCAAGAAGGTAAAGAACAAAATGCTAAAAATTGGGCAAAGATTAAATCTTTCTTTTCTAATTTAACTACAGGTACTAATTAATGGACTTTCATTTAACTAGTAATAATGACGGTACAACTTTAATTAGACCTATTTCTGCTAGAGGGCATACCTTCTGGCAGGAAAAGAATTTTAATAAATTTGTGGTAGATAATACCGCAGAACATTATGTTATATTAACTGAAAATCAACCAAAAATTTGTGATGAGATACGTGAAAACAATATGGATTTTAGCAATTAGTTTATTGTTAACTAATTGTGCCGCTAATAGAAGTCAAACTGGTGCCGTGTTAGGTGCAACTACAACAACAGCAACTTGTGTAGAAATGGGTGCAAGTCATCCTGCTGTAATTGCTACGTGTGCTGTAGGTGGTGCTTTTGCAGGTGCAGAAATTATGTACAATTCAGATTATGATGTACACAATGCAGTTTTTGTAGATCATTTAAACAATGGTCCTGGTGGTTCTAGTTATACAAACTGGTACAATCAAAAGACAGGTAACTCTGGTGTGATTAAAGTTACGAGATCATACCTTGAAGGTCCTTTTAAGTGTAAAGATTATGACGCAACAATAGATATTACTAATCAATGGCCGTTGATCGGTATTGGTAATGTTAATAGAAACGTTGTGTTTGGTACGGCGTGTCAAATGCCAGATGGTAAGTGGGTTGAAAAAAGATGATGAATAAGAAAAGAATTTTATTTTTAATATTTTTATTATTAGTATTGATACCAATGTTTATGGAAAAAGCAATATCAGGAGAACAAATATTACATAGTAAAATTAAATCAATATCGCCAGAAAAAACTGATGGTCAATATTGTTTTGTTAAAGTAGAAATTAAACAAGTGGGTGATACCATTGTGAAAGAAGAAATTTTGGAGTGTGCAGACGGTAAAAAAGGTATAGAAACACCAGGTTATTGGGAGTTATTTGCTCAATTTTACTATAGGGATGTATCTGCTCCAGAATATTGTAGGTACTATAGTAGACCTAACCACGTTTTTAAGTCGTTCGGAAAGACGTGTCTAAAAGTGAACGGTGAATGGGAGGTCCAATGATTAAAAACTTAATCATTATCGCTCTTATAACTATTGTTGTAACTCAAACCGATATTGGTTTTACTGATATTTTGAACTATGTTCAATTAGGGCTTGACAAATTACAAGAAATAGTATATACTATGAAAAGGAGTGTGTAAAATATATGATGAAACAACTAAAAGTAATATCAGTATTAATTGCTAGTTTATTACTAACAAATTGTGCTGGTTCTTATAAGATGAAATCAGAAAAAGGTAAAGTCTTAAATACCGTACCAAAATGGTATATGGCAGATTTTTCTGAAAAGAAGGCGTGTGATACACCAACCTTCGGTAAAGACAAAGATAAAATGTGTATCTTTGGTGTCGGTACTGCTGTATCGCCAGACTTATCATTATCAATTGAAAAAGGTATGATGTTGGCAAAAGCAGAACTTGCCGATATTATTAAAGGTGAAATGAATAAGTCTTCTAAACAATTCATAACAGAATTAGGAAAGACTCATACTAAAACTACTGTATCCGAAGTTGAGAGTACGATTGTAAACTTGATTAAAGATACACCTGTTAGAGGTTATGAAATCTTTGCTAAAGATGTAACTATAACTAAACAAGGTTATTATAGAAGTTGGATTGGTTTAAGATTGCCAATGGGTGAATACAATAAGATGTATAACTTTACCATTGCAGAAGCTGTTGACGCTTACAATGTAAAAGAAAAGGCACAAATAGCATACGACAACTTAATCAAAAAAGAAGAAAATGAAGATAGTAATTTACAGTAAAAATAACTGTCAGTATTGTACCAAGGCCAAGCACCTTGTAAAATCACTTGGCCTAGAGTACGAAGAAATGAGTTTTGAAAAAGATTTTAACGGTGATGTAGATAAATTAGTAGAACACGTTGGTAAAAAAGTTAGAACAATGCCACAAATAAAGATTGATGATGTACTAGTTGGTGGTTATAATCAACTAATTGAATACTTTGTAGAAAAGGGAAAGGTAAATTTTAAAGGTGAGATTATTAGTGAGTGATGATAAGATAATACATTTTCCTACTGAAAGAATTGTTAATCAACGTAGTAAAGAACTTGATGAACAAAGACGTAAAATGGGTGAAAAGGTTGCCAAAGAAATACAAAAACAACAAACAAAACAATTTGTTGAAACGGCAGTTGATGATATTAGTATGGACTTATTAAAAAGATTTGTAGATTTAGCAATGAAAACACAACAACCACAGTTTACAAAAGACTTAGCATTGTTAGTTGATATTATGAGAGGTATGATTTATAGAGATTTTGGATTACAACATCCTGCTCAAAAGTTATCAGACAAAATGATTAATTTAAAAACAAGTAGAAATGGTAACCTATCAGCAAAGATTGATTATTCAAAAGTCATAGATGTACCAACTAAATCGCCACAACCGATTAGTACAGAAATTAAAAAAGAATTAAAGGATCTAAATGATACCGCAGGTTTCTTTGAACCAGACGGAGATTTAGATGACTAAAAGAATTGCAAATGCAATCGCCTTCACAGGTTGTAAAATAGTTAACGTGAAAGGAGTTTAAACAAATGTTTAAATTTTTATTTAATAATAAAGGAGAAGATAAAATGGCAAGAGCTAAACTATCTAAAACACAAAAGGTATTAAACCTTTTAAATTCAGGTGCAGAAATCACTTGGAAAACATTAAGAAACAAATTTGATTTACAATCACCAACTCAAATGATTGGTAAATTGAGAAATCAAGGTGTGATGATTTACACAAACAGATCATCAAAAGGTGTTTCTTATAGAGTAGGAACTCCATCAAAAGCTGTTATCGCTGCTGGTCAAAAAGCAATATTCGGTAATACTGCTTACGGTGCATAATTAATAGGGGCGCTTCGGCGCCCCCACCACACTATGACAGAATTTAAAAACGGAATTTATAACACATTAAGAAGTTTGATAGGCACAAGTATTGGTCGTGCCTTCATTTACACTTTAGGTCATATAGTAATTGCTATGACTTGTAATAGATTAATTACAGGTGCAGAATGGAAACTTGCAGGTGTTGACGCAATTATAGAACCTATGATCAATGGTGTTTGGTATTATGTACTAGACAAATCTTGGAGTAAATATGGTAAGTAAAATCAAAAAAGAAGATTATCAATCTTTAGCAGATTGTATTAGAAGTGATCAAGTACCAGCAAATCACATAGCAGAATATTTTGAAGATAAAGATTTTTACAAATGGTATAAAAAGAAATATCTATGATACTTGTAGACCTTAATCAAGTTTTAATATCAAACCTTATGGCACAAGTTAGAGGCAAAGGTGATGTAAAACCTAACAAAGAAATGATTAGGCATATGGTATTAAACTCATTAAGAGGTTTCAATGTAAAGTTTAAAGAAGAATATGGTACAATGGTATTGTGTTCAGACGCAGGTGATCCTTGGCGTAGAGATTTTTATCCACACTACAAACACAGTAGAAAGATGGCAAGACAAGATGGTCCTTTTGATTGGGATAATATCTTTAATGTTATTACAGAAATTAAGAATGAATTAAAAGAGAACTTTCCTTACGTAGTAATGTATGTAGAGAACTCCGAAGCAGATGATATTATTGCTACATTAGTAAAACAACAAACTGAAGACAAGTATTTAATTGTTTCAGGTGATAAAGACTTTGTACAACTTCAACACTATGGTAATGTATATCAATGGTCGCCTTTATTAAAAGGTTATATAGGTGAAAACGAGGATCCTGTAAAATTTTTAAGAGAACAAATTATCAAAGGTGATAGATCAGACGGTGTACCTAATATAT
>Ga0208917_1000496_pt1 | contig 20339 bp, 31 predicted proteins | sample DEB08_DNA_10_FD_185500 | JGI IMG/M metagenome (GOLD analysis project Ga0208917, IMG submission 185500) | Aqueous microbial communities from the Delaware River and Bay under freshwater to marine salinity gradient to study organic matter... | ecosystem: Environmental > Aquatic > Marine > Coastal ...
CAAGGGCAAGTAGTTCAGTGGATCAGAACAGCGCACTTCTAATGCGTTGGTCGGGGGTTCGAATCCCTCCTTGCCTGTTGGAAACTTTATGTTTCCTTTAATCCCGTTTAGCACAGTTGGTAGTTGCGTTGGACTGTTAATCCGAATGTCGCTGGTTCGAGCCCAGCAACGGGAGCCTGCCTCTAAAGCATTGTGGTGATGCACCGCTCTTGTAAAGCGGAGACGACAGTTCAATTCTGTCTAGAGGCTTGACAAGGTTACGATCTTGTCTTATGATACTCCTGTCCGTGTGAGGGAGTGCGTTGGGGGAGAAATCTCCCACCACCTGCGGAGTTAATTCAGTGGTAGAATGGCTGCCTTCCAAGCAGTTCGTCGTCGGTTCGAATCCGATACTCCGCTTCGGGAATCCGAATTCCCGTTGTTGTAAAACTTAATAAATAAAAATGTGATGAAGCCTCAACTACTCGCCTAGTCACAAAGTAAACAGAGACTTGTCGAGTCTCTTTCCATCCGCAGGTATATTACTCTGCGAGAAAATAACGAGGTATCAAAAATGATTAAATCCGCATTCGCAGTACTCGCTACTGCTCCCCTTTTCGCTGGTGCTGCAATGGCAGGACCCTACGTTAACATTGAAGCCAACTCTGGTTTCACTGGTAGCGATTACTCTGGCACCACCACCGACCTGCACGTAGGTTACGAAGGTTCGACTGGTGCTCTGGGTTACTACATCCAGGGTGGTCCTTCGGTTGTCTCCCCTGACGGTGCTGCTTCTGACACCGTATTCTCTGGTAAGGTTGGCGGTTCTGTTGCTGCTACCGAGAACCTGGGTGTCTACGGTGAGTTCTCGCTCGCAACTGGTGCTAACGGTGGCACCAACTCCTACGGCACCAAGGCTGGTGTTAAGTGGACCTTCTGATTCACTGAATCCGTGCTATAATACTGGGGACTTCGGTCCCCTTTTTTTATGCTTAAAAAGATTCTCCTTCATCCAGTTACGCATTTCAATCTTTTGGTTGTTGGATTTTTAGCTTTGATTCAATCTATGCATACTCACGTCCATTACACAATGGAGATTGATGCTGATAGTTATGTCTACAACTTTTGTAGAAAAAATGTAGAGAAGTGCAAAAAGATTATTGACAAATGACTGTACCATTTTTTGTTGAAGAACCTTACACTTGGAAAAAAGTAGAAGTTCCTTATGATATCGTCCAGTATTGTGATGCTTTCACTCTTGACGCGGATCGTGAAGACCTCCGATATATTGATTGTGTGTGGATGCATATGGGATATTATGGTGTTCCAACGCACGTTATGAAAGCAGTTCGTGATGAGTTTCATGGTCTTCCTGTAAAACCAATTTTTGAGTAAGAATATATAAGACAGTCTAGAAGGTATTATGAAAATAAATCTCTGGTACTCAAAAAGCATGGAACAATGGCGTTGGACTTTATGTGAAAGTAAAAAAGGTGTTTGGCAAGAATCGGGACAGAGACCAGATCTCCGTGATGCGATGAATGATGTGGCAAACACAGTAGAATATATTATGGAGAAAAAACATAAATAACTGAAAAACTGAAGAAGTAGAACACATTATACTGATGGATAATATAAAAATCAGATGCCGATCCTGTGGACGGGAGTTAGAGGGGCATCAGAATAAAACCGTAACATGCGGTTGTCCAAACATGGCAACGATTCGTGGTGATAAAGTTTCAGCAGTTGACTTATCCGAAGTTATTATGCTAAACTCTTATCAATCCCAAAATAAAAAGGGAGTCCTGACTCAGCAAGATATTCAGTGGCAGGAACAAAGACGACAAAGAAAAGTTCGTAAACTAGACTTTGAAGTTAGATAAAATTGGAAAGGTGGCCGAGTGGTTTATGGCAGTTGTCTTGAAAACAACCGTGTTAGTAGCACCGGAGGTTCGAATCCTCTCCTTTCCGTTTCTTAATATTTTCTTCAACACTTTGTTGATACCAACACAATATTGACGTTTTGAAAGTGCTTACTATAATAGCTAGTAGGTATTTTAAACTAATCAAATGGATGATCACACCTACAATAACTGGGTGAAGGTAAAGGCAGTCTTTGAAGAGTCTGGTAATACCGATAATATGTTCTACAAAAGGGCAGTAGCAATCGTACAAACTAGAAAAGATCCCTTGGCAAAATTTCTTGGAGATGAAAAATAATGTTTAAAGACTGGGGTAAGGATATCGAACCTCCAGACAGGTTGAGTCGTGAAGAAGTTCAGGAGATGATTGACGATGCCATACGAAAGCACAATCGAAATGCTTCGATTATCAGTATGTGTGTTGGTTGGGTTGTTCTTGCACTTTTTGCTGAAGGTCTTCTTCGACTTATCGGAGTAGTACCTCCTCTTTTGCCATGGTTAAAAATTACTTTAAACTAATGTCGGAAGAAGACTACGAACGGTTACAAGAAAAAGTTAAAGAACTTCGAATAGCATTGTTGTTCGAAGAACCTTGTCCTTTATATGAGGAGGTCGAAGATGAACTGGACTGAGTTCATCGAGTTCATTGCTAGTGTTTTATACCTTTATATTGCTTGGTTAAGTGGTATTTTACTTGGATATCTTATTGGTAGAAGAGATGGAGGAGATTAATGAAAAACTGAATAGGATTCAACATTTTCAAGAACTACATAAAGCAATGGAGATAATCAAATGAAAGTAGGAATGATCGGACTGGGACGAATGGGGGAAGGAATGTCCCGTCGTCTCATTGCACACGGACACGAAGTATGGGGTTACAGGAATAACTATGCAAAAGCTGAAGAACAATATGAAAAGGGTTATATCAGTGGATGTACCACTTCTGTGGAAAGCCTTGTTCAAGTAATGCATAGTTACAAGTCTGTTTCTGATAAGAAACCAGCAGTTTTTATGATGGTTGTACCAGCAGAAACAGTAGAGGAAACGATCAATGGGTTACTACGATTATGTCGTGAAGGCGATATTGTTATTAATTATGGCAATAGCAGTATTGAGGACTGTTGGAAAAGAGAAGAGTATTGTTCAAAATTGGGCATCGCATATCTTGACTGTGATACTAATCGTGATGTTTGTGATGTGGATGGTGGATACAACTTTATGGTTAGGGGTGGAAATACTGCAATCGCCACTTGTAAAGGCATTTTTCACGCAATCGGACAGTGGGACTATACCACCAAACATTCATCTATAATCTAATGGAACACTTGTTAGGAAAAGCACTCATTATAGTTGCAATACCCTTTGTAATCACTACAATCTATTTCGGTTCTAAGAAGGGGCACTACTATGAATCCGAACACTATAAGGGCAATGGCACCGCACACTAGAATGCGGTTTCATTTCGCAGCATCATCTTTCTCAAGAATATATGGAGTCAGTCACGTTTCATCAGATATGATTGACTTTTGCTATGAATGGGCACTCCAAGAGGAAGTGGCACCACTCGATTGTTTAAATCACACAGATCGATACTTTAGAGGACTATGGATAGAATACAAGAACTAAAAAGAGAAAATATGTGGCTCAAAGAGGAGATTCGAAGACTGAGGTATCAGTTATCTCAGAAAGAGGAAAGAGAATGGGCACATCCAGAATCATGTTTGCATAACTGTAACCCCTGGGAAACATGGAAGTCCAACTAGGGATTCTATTTTTTATGTGTATGTTTGGTGTATTTTTATTTGTAGTTTCTATCTTTTCAGAATAATGGGACACTTCGCACGGTGGGCATTAGAGACACCAGTTACATTAGGATTTCTTTGTTACCTTTTAGTTGTGGTGCCTATTCTGGGTATCTATCTTATACACAAATACAACTGGCAACACTGGGAACCATTTGACAAGGGACACAAGAAGTAGTATAATTAATTCTGTTGGGAGGTAAGACCACTCAACGCAACGGGGATTAGTAAAATGGTATCACGCTGCGTTTGGGACGCAGAAACGCAAGTTCGATTCTTGCATCCCCGATAGCCAGTTTTCCGACTGGCACACTTGACTACATAGTCACAACACCTTATAATAACTAGGTAAACCAAAAACAACAATGGCACTGACTGAAAAATTCAAGAAAGACATTAGCACTCTTCGTGCTGCTGCTAATGGAGATTTTTATCTTGATGTAAAGAATCCGAAACTTTACAAAAAAGTCCGTCGATATTATGAGTCAGAAGGAGTAGTATTCTCCGGTGACCCTCTTGATGATTATGAAATTCTTATGGAATATATCTATCAAGATCTTGAGACTGTTGAGGTTGCTTGATGAAAGTTGTGAAAAAACCAACTGTTCTTATGGAGCAGTTTCCTTATCGTTATGTTCAGGTTGGTAAGTTGGAAATCAACGGAAAACCAGATTGCCGTATTCAAAAAGTAGATTCTTATACTGGTCGTTATCGAGATATGTATCTCTGTGATAATGAAATGCAACTTATGACTGCAATGGAAGATTTTGAGTACACCAAGTGGTTGGACCCAGATATGGTTCCTTGTTATGTCAAGGACGATGAAGACACGGATGGTCTATAACAGCACTGGTCGGTTGAAGTATCCCCTTCATTCCCGAGTCTTGGAATGACTCTAAACTTACCCTGGTGGAGTCATTAGACCCTATTATGAGTTTCCAATCTCTCTCAAGGATTGGTGGTGCGGATGGGATCTCTCTCCCGCCCTGTTTCTTGCTTCAGGTTAAAGAGCAAGTGGCGTGCATGAAAAGACCGTATGAAGCAGGGTTGCATAAACTCTGCTTTTTTAGTATAATAGATACTATGTGAATCTTTAGTTTTAATGTCCGACTATAAGAAGACGGCACTCGTGCTCGGTGCTGGTGGATTTATTGGAAGTCATATGGTCAAACGACTTCGGCAGGAGGGATATTGGGTTCGAGGTGTAGATCTCAAACTTCCCGAGTATTGTGCATCTCATGCAAATGAGTTTATTGTTGGTGATCTGAGGGACACACGTTTTGTTGCTCGGTGCATTCGATATGCTGGAGAAACTGGTAACTTCTACGTCAGTATCGTAGATAAGTTCCTGGAACCCTTCGATGAGATCTATCAGTTTGCTGCTGATATGGGTGGTGCAGGTTTTGTTTTCACTGGTGAGAACGATGCAGACATTATGCACAACTCTGTGTCTATCAATCTAAACGTTCTTGAAGAGCAACGCAAATGGAACGAAATTACAGAGCAGAATAAGACAAAGATTTTCTATTCTGGATCAGCATGTATGTATCCAGAGCACAATCAACTTGATCCTGATAATCCAGATTGCCGTGAATCATCTGCATACCCCGCTGATCCAGATAGTGAATATGGATGGGAAAAACTCTTCTCCGAGAGACTTTACCTTGCTTACAACCGTAATCATGGGATCCCTGTTCGTGTTGCTCGTTACCATAATATCTTTGGTCCTGAGGGAACCTGGAACGGTGGAAGAGAGAAAGCACCAGCTGCAATCTGCCGTAAAGTCGCTTACCTCCCGGAGCAAGGTGGATCAATCGAAGTGTGGGGAGATGGTCAACAAACTCGTTCCTTCCTGTACATTGACGAATGCATTGAAGCAACTCGAAGATTGATGGACAGTGACTTCCTTGGTCCTGTGAACATCGGTTCTGAAGAGATGGTTACTATCAATCAACTTGTGGATACTGCTGCCAAAGTTGCAGGTAAAACTGTTGAAAAGAATCATATTGATGGACCTCTTGGTGTTCGTGGTCGCAACTCTAATAATGATCTGATTCGTGAAAAGTTGGGTTGGGATTATTCCCAAACTCTTGAAGAAGGTATTCGTAAAACTTATTCGTGGATTGAAAATGAAATTAATCGCACACAGAGGTAATCTAAACGGATCTGATCCTGATACTGAAAATAAACCAGATAAAATCTTGGAATGTATCGAACAAGGATATGATGTTGAAATTGATATTCGTTATGATCCAAAAACTGATGCCCTTTGGTTAGGGCACGACGAACCTCAATATATGGTCAACTGGTATTGGTTAGCAGGAAAGCAAGATTATCTTTGGATTCATTGTAAAGACATTGCAACCCTTCATGAGTTTTCTACTAAGACGGGTGGATATAACTACTTCTGGCATCAGGAAGATGATTATACCTTGACTAGTAAGAATATTATCTGGGCATATCCAGGTAAAACTTATTCAACTAATACTGTAATTGTTATGCCTGAATGGAATAATCCAAATTGGGACAACTTAAAAGTTACTAATTGTTATGGAATTTGTACCGACTATGTAGAAAAACTCACATGAAAATTATTATAACGGGTGCTGCTGGACAAATTGGTTCAAGTTTATCTTGGAGACTTAAGGATAAACATGATTTGGTTCTTGTAGACAATTTAAGAAATGGACACTTCAATAAAATTGAAGATCTTGAATGTCCTTTTTACAATGTGAGTGTAGCATCCCCAGACTTCTTTAATATCTTCTCTGGCGACTATGATGCTATCATCCATCTTGCTGGTGTTACAACTCTTCCTGATTGTGAATGCAATCCTGTTGATACTTTGAGTTCTAATGTCCTTGGCACATCTAATGTCTTGGACTTCTCTAGAAGAAAAGGTATACCTCATGTAATCTTTGCTAGCACGGCAGCAGTATATGAACAGAATAAAGAAGATGTATTAACAGAGGATCTTGATATCAACCCAAGGTTGTACTACTCATTGTCCAAGAAAATGTGTGAGGAGTTAATTGCGTCTTACAGAAAAAACTATGGATGTAACGTCACGACTTTAAGGTTCTTTAATATCTTTGGTCCAGATGGTGATAAGGAGAGACTCAATCCTCCTCTTATCAGCTATGTTCATAGAGAACTGATGAAGGGTTTACCTCCAGTATTGTGTGGCGATGGTGAGCAAGTTAGAGACTTTATCTGCATTGATGATGTTCTAGCAATGATTGAACTTTGTTTGGATAAGAAACCCAATGACACCTTTAATGTTTGTACTGGTGTGACTACAAGTGTCAATCAGATTGCAAAGTGGGTGGCTGAAGAACTGGGACTAGAACATCTTGGTATCAAGTACAGAAAGAGTAATCAACTATGGGATACATACCCAGATCTCTTTGAAGGTCAATACCCATTTGATAAAAATATTGTTGTAGAAGAGACAGAGAAATATACCAAGGGATCGTATGAGAAGGCAAAGAGAATCCTTGCATGGGAACCCAATACAGATATTGAATCTGAAGTTAAGAGAGTGGCGAGGTTGATTAAGTGAAGGTAGCTCTATTATTATGTGGTCAACCAAAGTATCTGGATGACCCTCGTCCTTACCATTTCTTTAAAGAGAACATCATTGATAGGTATGACACTGATGTCTATTGTCAAGCCTGGTTTGAAAAGGGTGCTGAGTATGAGATCACTGCGTTTAATTTAAACGCTCATAGGTTAGATTCATTTACCTCACTATCTGTTCAATCTCCTGTATTAGATAACTCTGATCAAATCATCAAGGAGATTTATAAACCAAAGAAGTATTCCTTTGAACCTCCAAGGAATTTTAGATTTGAGAAGACTGTAGAGGCATGGTTGGATCAAAGGTATACTAACAGGTATGTAAATGTAGGTGTCTGGGATAGGCACAAGTATAGTTGCATCCTATCCTTCTTTAAATCACAACAGGATGTATTGAGTCTGGTCAATAAAGATGATTATGATTTTTTCGTGCTAAGTAGATATGATATCACCATAGATAACTTCTCCTCTGTCATCGATATATCTACACTCGATCCTGAGAAGATGCATCTCCAAAACATTCATGATTCATTTCCTGATGGGATGTATATCTTCTCTAAAAAGTATTTTGACTGGTTCAAAAACTTGTACGATGAGATTCAGACCCTGGATATATTGAAGAGGGTTCCTCACCCATCATCAGAACGATTGAAGAAGGCATCTTTTGGTTTACATTATGGAATGAATTTTGTTCAACCTCACCCCATCAGGATTAATATTCTCAGAGCATGATGAAGACAATTAAAAGAGATAGGTGTGTTCTTGCTGGCACCGATGACTTGACAGAGGTCTATACATTCAAAGACTTCCCTGTATTCTGTGGGTGTGTTGACTCAGAATTGGAGGATGTGTTGTGTGATATGTCATGGAGTGTGTCTGAGTCATCTGGTATCATTCAGTTAAATCAACTTATCCCTCTTGATTTTTTATATTCTGTAGGTCATAACTCAGGCAACATCGGTAAGACCTGGAGAGAACATCATAAAAACTTTTCTGAGTTTATCAAACGAGGGAACTATAAAAATGTATTGGAGATTGGTGGCGCAACAGGTAATCTATTCAATAATTTTCTGACAGAGACCAAGTATTTTACCTGGAATATTTTGGAACCTTGCTCTGAAGTAAAGGTAAGAGATAAAAGACTTAGAGTACATAGAGGATTCCTTGAAAGATATGATTTTGGTGATGAAAAGTTTGATACTATTATCCACTCTCATGTATTGGAGCACACATACAATCCTCTAGAGTTTATTGAAAAGATATCAGATCTAACAGTACTGGGAGGAACACAATATATCTCTATCCCCAATATGAGATATGCTCTTGAGATGGGATATATGAATATGTTGACCTTTGAGCATAGTTACTTTATTGATATTGACTTCCTTAAGTGTATATTAGCAAGAAAACAATTTGTTGTTGATGAGATAGTAGAGAACAACCACTCTATCTTCATTAAAGCAACTAAGGTTGATTACACTCCAGAGTTTGAAGAGTATTTTTCATCACACAAAGAATTGTTTGTCAACTATATTGATAAGATTTTGAAAGACATTGAATCAATTAATCAATCAATGCACTCTCTAGATAATGTATTCTTATTTGGTGGACATGTCTGGTCTCAATATTTGCTATCGATGGGTCTATCCAAAAACATTGTCAATATTTTAGACAACGATGTTGATAAGCAGGACAAGAGACTGTACGGGACGGATCTTATTGTAAAAGACCCAAAAGTGTTGTATAATTACACTGAACCAAAAGTTATAATTCGTGCTGGAGTTTACTCTGAGGAAATCAAAGCACAACTTCTTAGCATCAATCCAACAACGAAGTTTTTATGAAAAAGATATTAGTATGTTTTGTTGGCACAGGAACTTATCTAGAGTTTCTGCCTCAATACTATGAGAAAGTAATGGAGAACTTTTGTCCAGGGTATCTCAAAGATATTCTGGTTCTTACTGATGGTGAACTATCAGATACTCCAGAACACATTATTCTCAGAGAAACAGAACACAAAGTATGGCCTTACATTACTCTCGAAAGATTTAACATTATTCTAAAGCATAGAGATGTTATTGAAAACTATGATTGGTTTGTATTCATGGATGCAGATACGATTGTAAATCAAAGAGTGGAGTATGATGAGTTCTTTGATGAAAGCAAAGATTATCTTGGGGTTCATCACCCTTGCCATTATTTGAAATGGCCTCCACATAATCAACCGTATGGATCGTTTGACAGAACTAACTCTAGAGCAAGAGTTGGTGATGATGATGATCTGAGTACTTATTGGCAAGGTTGTCTGTGGGGAGGGAAGGTTCCTGAAATATTTGCTATCATGGAGGAACTAGATAGTAGAACACAACTTGATCTAAATGATGACATCATTGCACTTTGGCATGATGAAAGTCATTTGAATAAAATATTCATCGAGAACAAAGATAAGGTTAGAACACTCCCCTCTGATTATGCCTATCCAGAATCTTTTGATGATCTTGTAAAAGATCAACTTGAACCAAAGATTGTACATCTTGCAAAAAATAATAGCAAATATCACTCATGACAAAACTTGTTATCTTTGATTTGGATGGTGTCCTTATCGACAGTAAAGATTATCACTATGAAGCACTGAACCAAGCATTAGGACCAGAATATGCAATCAGTAGAGAAGATCATGTAAGCATCTATGATGGTTTGCCAACCAAGGCAAAACTAGAACTTCTTACCAAGAACAAAGGTCTTCCAGTAGATCAGTATGATAAAATCTGGAGAGATAAGCAAGAAGCAACTCTCAAGATTTTTAATGAGTGTGTTGCTAAAGACTATGAATTGATGGGGTACTTCCAGCAGTTGGTGGACTGTGGTTACAAGATTGCCGTTGCTTCAAATAGTATTCGTAATACTGTTAAGATTATTCTTCTTCGTTTGGGATTGCTTGAGTTTGTGGACATGTATGTGTCCAACGAAGACGTTGTTCGTAATAAACCATTTCCGGCAATGTATTGGAAGTGCATGACTGCATTGGGTTCTTTACCTAATGATACGGTCATCATTGAAGATAGTCACATTGGTCGTCAGGGAGCTTTGGATAGTAAGTGCCATCTTGTCCCTGTAGAAAATAGAAAAGATCTTAATCAGAGTAAGATTGATCGAATCAAAAAAATTCTGAATGGTACTAAAGCAAAGGTTGCATGGGAGAGTAAAACAATGAATGTGTTGATTCCTATGGCAGGTGCTGGTAGTCGATTTGCTAGTCAAGGATATACCTTTCCTAAACCTCTGATTGAAGTTAAAGGTAAACCTATGATCCAAGTCGTCGTAGAGAATCTCAACATCAAAGCAAACTATACTTTCATTGTCCAGAAAGAGCATTATGAGAAGTATAGTTTGAATTATCTTCTTCCCTTGATTGCGCCAGGATGTAATATTGTTCAAGTTGATGGTATTACTGAGGGTGCTGCCTGCACCACACTTCTTGCCAAAGAATTCATTAACAATGATGAACCTTTAGTAATGGCAAACTCCGATCAGTTTGTTGAGTGGGATTCTAATGAAACTCTTTATGCCTTCCAGAATGGTGAGGTGGATGGTGGTATTGTTACCTTCCCTGCAACTCATCCCAAGTGGTCTTATGCCAAACTGGGAGAGGATGGATATGTTGCTGAGGTTGCTGAAAAGAAACCGATCTCTGAGCACGCTACTGTTGGTATCTACTATTGGAAGAAAGGTTCTGATTATGTGAAGTATGCGGAGCAGATGATTGAGAAGGATATTCGTGTCAATAATGAGTTTTACGTCTGTCCTGTTTTTAATGAATCTATCAAAGATAAAAAAAAGATTAGAATTAAAGAGATAGATAAGAGTGGTATGTGGGGTATTGGCACTCCAGAGGATCTTAATTATTTCTTAGAGCATTATGATGGAGAGGTTTGAACGTGGATTATCTGGTTGTTTCATTAAAGCTTTAAATCAAAGCACCATTAGAAAATCTAGTTGTAAAGAATATTCTAAGAGATTAATAAGACAAGCAAACAAACAGAAGTATTTTTCGAATTGTAGTCTGACTACTATAGATGTTCCTAAGGTATATGATATAGGTGAGGATTACTTTGATATGGAGTATATACCTGCAGAAACTTTTGATTTGTTTTTTGAAACTTGTGATACCAATAAAGTGAACTTCACACTTAATTGTTTGTTTGAGTATTTTGATTTTCTTATCTCTACCAAAAAGACATTTAAGGAATGTGAAGTAAAAAATAAAATGTCAAGAAAGATTGAATCTTTATCAATCGATAGTAAATTCAAAGATTATCTGTTACAATATAACTACAGTGCTGTGGGAGTACCTAAAACTTTTTGTCATGGTGATCTAACATTCTCAAATATTTTATTCAATGGCAAAAGAGTATTCTTTATCGACTTTCTAGACAGTTACATTAACACTTTTCTTGTTGATTTAGTAAAACTCAAACAGGATCTATTTTACTTTTGGTCTATCAAAGTAAACAATAAGAAATCTCTTAGACTTTATCAATCTAAGAGATTTATTTGGAATAAACTATACGAGAGATATAAAGAATATATTGATACAGACTTATTTAATCTGTTGGATGTAATCAATCTCTTGAGAATACAACCTTATTTGAAAGATAAAAATCATAAGGTGATACTTAAAAATCTACTGGAATCGACTACTCTTTATGAAAAATTTAATCATACCTATGGCAGGGAAGTCATCTAGATTTCCTAATATGAGACCTAAGTGGATGTTGACACATCCAAAACAAAATAGATTTATGGTGATTGAGTCTATTGCCGGAATCAATCTCGACTTCTTTGACAACATCTATTTTGTTGTACTCAAAGAGCATGAAGAGAAGTACCAGTTCAGTGATGGACTGCTCAAAGAGGTGGATGATCTTGGAATTCTTGATAAGACAAAGATTTCTTATCTTGATGAACAGACATCTTCTCAGTCCGAGACTGTATACCAGGTAATTAATAAGGAGAGTATCGAAGGGTTTATTTTTATTAAAGACTCTGATAACTATTATGAATGTGAGATCAGCAATACGAATAATCAGGTTGTATACGTTGATCTAAATGAGAATGAAGATATCAATGCCAAAGGTAAGAGTTACATAGAGGTAGATGATAATAATATACTCACTAATATTGTTGAGAAGAAGATTGTAAGTTCTACATTCTGTTGTGGAGGTTATGGTTTTTCAAGTAGTGATCAGTTCTGTGAGACCTATGAGTCCCTCTCTGATATTGAGGAAGAGTGTTACATCAGTCACATTATCTTTGAGATGATGTTATCTGGTTCGTTGTTTGATTCTACACAGGCATTTGTATACAAGGATTGGGGAACACTTAAAGAGTGGAAGAAGTATAAGGAGACATACAAGACTATCTTTTGCGATATTGATGGCACACTTGTCACTAATACATCACACCAGTTTCCACCATTCATTGGTGAAGGTAACCCCATCCAAAGTAATATAAATTATTTACGTAAACTATACGAATCAGAGAGAGTTTACATTGTTCTCACTACTAGTAGACCTGAACAATATAGACAAATAACTGTAGATGAGTTAGAATCAAAGGGTATATGTTACCATAATATTATTATGGGACTCCCACATTCTCAGAGAGTTTTGGTAAATGATTTTGCTGACTCCAACCCATTTCCATCGTGTATTGCTATCAACATTCCACGTAACTCTGAAAACTTAGAAAAATATTTTTAATATCAAATGAAAATTGCAGCATTGAAGTGTAGTGGCGGATTGAATCAAGGAAATGATTTCATCAACTTTGGAGGACAAACTGTATTAGAAAAACTTTTTCCCAAAGATGAAATAGAATATTTCGAATTTTTTGATTCATTCCTTCCCCACTGGAAAACTAAAGAAATTCTTACCCAATCTACTATTGATTATATTAAAGAAAACTTTGACATAATTTATGTGTTTTCTGGATCTGCAGGATCTCCTGTTCTCTATGAGTATCTCTTCAAAAAGATAGACTCAATCGGCATTCCTTTTGTTTCTCTTGGAATTGGTTGTGGTGGTCAGTATGATGCATCAGAATCTAAGGCAATGAATGACATTTACAACTTACCTAATTGTAAGTATGTAATCACTAGAGATAGTAAGACCTATGAGTTCCTTGAGGATAATGAGAAGGCATTGTCAGGTATGGATATGGCATTCTTTGCCAGAGATACTATCAAACCAAGAAAAGAAAACTCTTCTTTCAACTATGCTGTAGTGAATTATGAACCTGGTGGAAACCCTACAGACGTTGGTGCTGCATATGATTTGAAAAAACAACTAGAAGAAATTTATGATAAAGTTTATATTGTAGAAAACAATGTAAATCCATCTTCTACAGGAATCGATAACTATGTTCAAATTGGATATGCTAGTGATCTTTGGAATTTCTATGCAAACGCTTCTTATGTCGTAACCACTAGAGTTCATACTTGTGTGTGTTGTGTTTCGAGTGGAGTTTCATTTACATATCTTGGAGGAGATAGTGGAGGTAAAAAAGGAAGAAACTGTTTATTTAATGAAATTGGATTGACACTAAAGACAGAAGAAGAGTATATTAGTGAAGAGTATTCTGATAAAATAGATGAGGCAAAGAAAAATTATTTGAATAAACTTGAGGCATTTTTGAATGAATAAAGATATTCTTTTGTATGTTCACAATCCACTTGACGAAAAACTTCTTGATAGATGTTTAGAAAGTCTTATTCAAAAACAATCTGAAGATCTTAGTTGGAATACTTTGTATCTTTATAATGCAGGTACGATTATTGATAATGATTTGATAATCGAAAAGTTGCAAAATATTGAATCTAAAAATTTCTTTTGTGAAGATTTGGTGGTTGTTCCCTTCGATGAAAAGACTCCAAAGTCTCTCTCTGCAGATTTAGAATATTTTTCTAAGTACTGGAATTCTGTCAATGAAGATCCGTCTCAAATACTTTTTCTAAAAATTGATTATTCACTATCAAAAAATTTCCATAAAGCCGTAAAAGAATTGGAAAATCATAATGATTTTTTAATGAGTCTCCCTGTTTATAATTGCAAAGAATGGGTGTCTGAAAATGACTTCTGGTCACTTCTGGACAGTGATCAATATCTTCCGACTGGGAAGGAAATTTATTATAGGGGAGGTGATGTTGGGGGTGAAGAGGGAAATCCTTTTGATGAGCTTAGAGAAGAAGTTAAGTTTATATCTTATGATGGATCATTTGATTATAACTGTCATTATCTTTCTTCCGATAATCTAAAATATTTTATGGGAGGAAACAAAAATAATGTTTCTGTTTCTGATAAATTGACCAATATTGGTAGATTTTCTAAGGTATATAAAACCAAACAATGTTTTGTTGCACATACATGGCATCCTGTAAAATGGCATGATGATAATGTTATTTTTAGAAAACCTGATAAGAATAATTATCGTCCAGATGACAGGAAAAATATTACGGGGCAAAGGTACTGATGTTTGTTATTCCATGCAAATACACCACAAATAGTCCTGTAGTTGATTGTGTCAGAAGTATTCGAAAAAGATATCCAAATGATTTGATTGTAATTGTTGATTCCGATTCTGATGATAAAAGTTATTTTGATTTGGTTGAGGAATATGATGTAGTCATAGAAGACATATCAAATAAAAATTTTTTGGATGGTGCTCTTTGGTATTGCTTTGAAAAATATAAAAATGAGAATTTCTTCTATCTAATTCAAGATAGTATGAAAATCAAAATGAATTTTGATTATGTTGAGGATAGTGATTTTACATGCATATCTTCTTTCCCAAATACTTGTTGGGCAGAAAATTTTGAAGGAGGATCAAAAGCACAAAAAGAATTTGCTAAAAATGCATTATCAAAAACTAATTATGAATATCTTGAATCAGAAATAAATTGGCATCCCGTCTTTGGTATTAGTTTTTTTATTTCTAGGAAACTTCTTGAAAAATTAAAATCTAATAACTTGCATAGATACCTTCCATGTAGTAAAATGGAAATGGAAGCAAGTGAAAGAATATGGGGAATGGTTTTGTATCAAGAAGGAATTGATGTTTTAGATTCTTGTGTAATGGATGTTCCTTTTCATGTAAAATCAAATCCAATAATTAGTAAAGTATTTTTGAGGAGAAAATGAAAATTTTAGTTCTTGGATCTAGTGGTCAGATTGGTGCATATCTTACTGAGTATCTTCGTGGTAAAGATCATGAGGTAACTGAGTTTGATGTCGCTCGTGATTATGATGAAGATCTAACGCAGATTCCTAATCATAATCTCGATCGTGTCATTAAGGATGCAGACTTTGTGTTCTTCCTTGCATTTGATGTTGGTGGATCACGATATCTAAAGAAGTATCAGCACACCTTTGACTTTATCAATAACAATACTCGTTTGATGGCAAATGTCTTTGGTCTTCTAGAAAAGTATAATAAGAGATTTGTATTTGCATCATCGCAGATGAGTAATATGAGTTACTCTCCTTATGGTGCATGTAAAAAACTTGGAGAACTATACACTACTGCACTCAAAGGACTGATTGTTAAGTTCTGGAATGTGTATGGTATCGAGAAAGACCATGAGAAAGCACATGTCATCACCGATTTTATTCGTAGAGGATTTGAGGAAGGTGAGTTTGAGATGCTGACTGATGGTACAGAAGAGAGGCAGTTTTTATATGCCGAGGATTGTTGTGAGGCATTGGAGATGGTGATGGAGAACTATACCGACTTCAAATCAGAAGATCCTCTCCATATTACTTCTTTTAGATCTACTTCTATTAAAGAGATTGCCGATATTATTCAGGGTCAGTTTCACTTGATTGGCAAGTATGATGTAAAAATCAAACCAGGACTTGCTAAAGACAGTGTTCAAATGGATAAGAGAAATGAGGCAAATACATATATTACTGGATGGTGGTTACCCAAAACCACTATAGATAAAGGAATTGCAAAAGTATTTGAGGCTATGAAAAGTGATTGGATTTAATCATATTGGAACCATTGGAAGATTTGGAAATCAAATGTTTCAATATGCGGCACTAAAAGGTATTGCTGCTAATCGTGGATTTGATTATATGATTCCACCCGAAGATCCTAGAGTTCAAATTGATAACTATGGATTGTTAGAGGCATTTGAACTTACGACCAATAAGAATATTGGTTGGATTGAAACTCAAAATATTTTGCAAGAAAGACATTTTCATTTTGATGAAGAGATTTTCAACAACTGTCCCGACAATGTAAGTCTTCATGGATTCTTTCAGTCGGAAAAATACTTCAAGCACATTGAGGAAGATATTCGTAAAGACTTTACCTTCAAGGATAACTGGTTAGAACCTTGTAAAGAGTTTCGTAGTCAGATGGGAGAAGAAGTCATCTTCCTTCACGTCCGTCGTGGAGATCCTGGACTTGCTGATAAGAGAGGTTTTAAGTGGGCATATGTAAATCTTCAAAGTACTCACCCCGTTCAACCTTTGGAATACTATGAAAAGGCACTTGCAGAGTTCGACGATAGTCTGCCCGTGGTTGTGTTTTCTGATTCAATTGAATGGGTGAAGGAGCAATCATTTTTCCAAGGTGATAGATTCATGTTCTCTGAACCAGAAGACAAGCATTCTGATGGAGCATTGGTTCCTTATCTTGATCTGTGCTTGATGTCTCTGTGTGATCATGCTATTATTGCTAATAGTTCTATGTCATGGTGGGGTGCATGGTTGATTCAAAATCCAAACAAAAAGGTAATCGCGCCAAACATGTGGTTTGGTTCTGACTACGCCGATAAAGATACTAAAGACTTATATTGTGAAACATGGAAAAGATTTTAGGGGATAAGAATAAGGCAATCCATAAGGCAAAGGGATTGCCTCCCATATATTGCATCAACCTTGATGAAGAACCCAATAGATGGGAATATATGGTCGATCAATTTGATTATTGGGGAATAACTGACTACACTCATATCTCTGCTTATGATGGTAGAGATGGTAGAGATTTGGGAGACATTTTAAAAGGAAGATATCCAGATAATATGTCTTCTGGTGAAGTTGGATGTACTACTTCACATCTCAAAGCAATGAAGCATTTCTTGGAAACTTCCGATGCTCCTTGTGCTTTGATGATGGAAGATGATTGTGATATCTCCACAATGACATATTGGCAGTTTTCTTGGAAAGATTTTTATAGAAAAGTTCCATATGATTATGATGTTGTTCAGTTGGCGGTCATTAATCCAGCATCTATACATATGAAAATTCATCATAGATTTATCAATGATTTTTCTACAGCGTGCTATATGATCACACGTAGGCATTGTCAGAAGTTGATTGACCTTCATGTACGTGGTGATAAGTATAAGATTGATAATGGAGTTAAACCGAGAGCAGTTGCGGATGATTTGATTTATAACTCTGGCAACACATATGCGATTCCATTGTTTCTTTACAAACTTGAACTTGGATCATCTATTCATCATGATCATGTTGACGTGTTTCACAAATCTAGTCATGATGGTCTCTGGCAATTCTGGAAAAATCAATCACCAGACCTGAAGTGGGATGAAATTTTTGAGTATGACCCATATTTGGGACGGTTACCTCCAGGATTTGAAAAGAAATGAGTATAAATCACTACAGAGGACCCTTGACACAGGTCCTTTTTTGCTATATAATATGTAAAGATTTACAACAGAATGTAAAATGACTGTAACAACTAACGATCGAGGTCAACAAAACATGTGGGCAACTGAACCCGCAATGTACATGACTGATGAAGATCGTCTTAAGTACGGACTTGAGTCTCATGCAGAACGTGCAGAAAAAATGAACGGCCGCTGGGCAATGATGGGATTTGCTGCTGCAGTAATTTCTTATGCCACAACTGGTAGCCTGTTCTTCTTTGGTGTATTCGGTATCTGTGGCACTTGACAATGACTTCAACTTTGTTTACAATAACTAGCATTGCCTTCTTTGTATTGCTGGCATACTCTGTAGAACAATTATCTGAAACATACTAATGACTTTTAATGTTACTCTCCGCACTCCCGACGGCACCGAAACTACCGTTACCTGCGAAGAAGATCAGTACATTCTTGATGCTGCCGAAGAGGCAGGTGTTGATATGAACTACTCCTGTCGAGCAGGTGCTTGTTCCTCGTGTGCAGGCAAAATCGTCTCTGGTACGGTAGATCAATCAGATCAGTCATTCCTTGACGATGATCAAATTGATGAAGGATTTGTCCTCACTTGTGTTGCCTATCCTACTTCTGATGTTACGATTGAAACCGACCAAGAGGAAAATCTTTACTGATGATTGGAAATCTTGAACCCGAAAATAAGGTAATGGAAACACCATCTGTATATGAACAAGTTGCTTCTCTTGCCCAAAAGTTTGGGTGGGAAGATGGTGATGAGATTGTAGTTGAAATGGCAGGAACTCAAGTATCTGGTATTGATGTGGGTGAAGAATATAATGAAAAATGGCAGTCTCCACTTGGTACTAGAAAGTATAATAAAGATGCTTTTATCGTAATCAAAAATCTTTCACGTACACCATTTCAACCTAGTCAACCTAACCCAGAACTTAAAGCACACCATGCCGAGTAAATTTCTTCTATTCTCTAAGGATTCTTGTGGTCCTTGTATGCTAGTTGAAAAGTATATGCGTTCCATTAAGGATGAACGCACCAGTCTTCTTGAAAAGGTTGACCTTGAAGATGTAAGTGATACTCCCATTCCACAAGAGAACCTTGACCTCGCAAAGCGATATGGTGTCACCGCAACTCCTGTTCTCATCATTGCTGATGAGGAAGGAAATAAACTAGAAGAGTTTACTGGTGGTATGGGAATCACCCAGAATATTCGTAAAATGTTTGATCAGTATGCCTAACGAAAATGCCCTCTGGGAGGATATGAGAAAGTTGAACTCCCTTTATGAAGAACTTTGTTGGGGGCACGACGACGAACTAGTCTTCACCCACGACGGTGAAGAAATCATTATCTACAACAAATCAAAGGAGAAAAACAATGAACGAAAAAGCAGAACGTATTAATGGTTGGGCAGCAATGATTGGTGTCATTGCCGCAATGGGCAGTTATGCCGTTAGTGGCCAAATTATCCCTGGTATCTGGTGATGTTGGTACTAGCAACTTGTATGCTAGGTGCCTTTATAATTCACTCAGCATTTAAAAATATTGATGCTGATGATGACGATGACATGGATGGTGGTATGATGATACCCGCATATAACCCAATATAGTTTCAAACTCTGCTCTATATAAAGGGCAGAGTTTTTTAGTATTATGCCTCGTGGTCAAATCGATAAGGATGAGATGAAGTGTTATGTTCTTAAGTTGAAGTATCAGGTGGACAGTGATGAGGGATATCCTGGAGAGAAGGCCATTGCTCAAAAATATCTGAACATGGTACTGGACAAAATCGAGGAGTATCGTCTATAATAGTCAGGTCTTCGGGACACACCACACCTCACACGAGGACTTGACAAGTGGTGGAAACCGTAGTATGATAAATACATCAACACGTTAAGGAATGTAACGTTCTTTAAACTGTTTGTAACACACTTGCTGAAACGGGTCTAACCACCTTACCGAGGCTAAGCAAGTAAAAGATGCCTCTCATGTCTCTGTCTGAGGGTGACAGAGAAATAAGTATCTCCACCATTTCCCTGATGGACCTACTTACTAGTACAAAACAATGACTGCTACACTTTCACGTCAAAAACAATCGAATACTTGGGAACAGTTCTGCAATTGGGTCACCAGCACTGACAATCGTCTGTATGTTGGTTGGTTCGGAGTCCTTATGATTCCTTGCCTCCTTGCTGCTACAACTTGTTTCATCATCGCATTCATCGGTGCTCCCCCAGTGGACATCGATGGTATCCGTGAACCCGTTGCTGGTTCACTCATGTACGGAAACAACATCATCTCTGGTGCTGTTATTCCTTCGTCCAATGCTATTGGACTGCACTTTTATCCCATCT
>Ga0208917_1000498_pt1 | contig 20283 bp, 18 predicted proteins | sample DEB08_DNA_10_FD_185500 | JGI IMG/M metagenome (GOLD analysis project Ga0208917, IMG submission 185500) | Aqueous microbial communities from the Delaware River and Bay under freshwater to marine salinity gradient to study organic matter... | ecosystem: Environmental > Aquatic > Marine > Coastal ...
AGCAAGGTCGTTATCAGCCGCCTTAGCCGCTGCAAGGGCTGTCTCACGGTTTAGGTGAAGATAGCTGAGGGTGAGGTGGTTCAGGCTTTCTGAGCGGTCGAAGAAAGCTTCAGTTGCCTCAACCGATGAAATCTCTTTTGACTCAATGAGCTGGGCAAGCTCACTAGCGGATTTGGTAATTAGCTCGCTCAAGGGTTAGTCCTCGTCCAAAATTGCAGCTACCCTGAAACGGCCCTCGGCACTGTCTGCCGCTCCAGAAAGCGCCTGTTCCTGCGTCAGGGATTCAGCGACCTCATCCTCACGAAATACGTTGCTCATTGGGATGGGGTGGCTGGTTGGCACAACATCGCCGCTCACGGCCTTGTTTACGGTGGCAACCGAGTCGACTATCACACCGAGCTCTCCCGCTAGCTTCTCTACCTCGTCCTCGGTAACCAGGATTCGAGAGAGCGATGCGAGGTGCCGCACAAGATCAGGAGTGATTTCGGACATGGCCGTGCTCAATTCTTAGTTTTTGCGTTGTCAAAACACCAAGTCTAGTTTGTGACGGACGCCAACCTGGCAACAAAGGCGCTCTCATCGATAACCTCAACGCCGAGCTCCTCTGCCTTCTGAAGCTTTGACCCAGCCCCTGGCCCAGCCACCACGAAAGAGGTCTTTTTGGAGACCGAGCTCGCTGCTTTGCCACCCAATTCGATGATCTTTGCCTCAGCCTCGTCCCTGGTCATCTGGCTAAGTGTTCCCGTTACAACAATCGACATGCCACTGAATGGCCCCTCGGCGCTCATGGAACCAGGCCCCTGGTGACCTGGAATGGAGAGAGCTACACCTGCCTTGCCCCAGCGGTCCACAATTTCCTTGTGCCAATCCTCTTCCCACCACTGTTTGATTGAATCTGCAAGCGTTGGACCGACGCCTTCAACCTCGGCAAGCTCGTTCTCAGTCGCTGCAAAGATTGCCTCCAGCGAGCCGAAGTGGTTGCAAAGTGCCCGCGCTGCAACCGGTCCAACGTGCCGTATTGAGAGTGAGACAAGTATTCGCCAAAGGTCTCTTTTCTTAGCTTCCTCGAGGTTTGCAAGAAGCTTTAGCGCGACCTCACCGGGTTCCCCGTCTTTTTTGCGGAAGAAGTCGGTGACCTTGGGGTTTCCCTCCCCATCGTGCTTTGGGAGGCCCGTGTCGGGGTCAAGCACATAGCTCCGTATTGGAAGCAGTTGCTCGATTGTCAGACTAAATAGGTCGGCCTCAGAACGAAGCGGAGGCTCCTTGGGCTCGATTGGCTGAGTCAGGGCAGCTGCACTTACATAACCCAGGGCCTCGATATCCATTGCCGAGCGCGAACCTATGTAGGCGATGCGCTCTCTTAGTTGAGCCGGGCAGCTACGTGCATTCGGGCAGCGGAGGTCTACATCACCTTCACTTGCGGGAGATAACTCAGCTAAGCACTCAGGACAATTTGTTGGCATTTGGAATTGAGTTTCAGAGCCTGTTCTAAGGGCCGTCACCGGGCCCAAGATCTCCGGAATCACATCGCCAGCCTTTCTCAAGACGACGGTGTCCCCGATCAGTACACCCTTAGAGCGAACCTGGTCCTGGTTGTGAAGGGTTGCAAACTCAACCTCACTACCGGCAACCCTGACTGGCTCCAAAACTGCAAATGGTGTGGCCCGGCCGGTGCGGCCAATAGAGACACGGATATCTAGGAGCTTCGTGTTGACCTGCTCAGGTGGGTATTTATAGGCAATTGCCCAGCGCGGAGCTCTGGATGTTCTACCTAGTTCACCCTGGCGAGCAAGGTCGTCTACCTTGATCACCACACCGTCTATTTCATGCTCAATGGAGTGCCGATCACTCTCGAGCTTTTCTACGTACTCGCTGGCCTCTTTCGCGTCTGAGGCAACGTTGAAGCGCTTGGTGGTTGGAAGACCCCAAGAGCTCAGCAGCTCATAGACCTCGCTCTGCGAGGAAAGACTTGACTGCCATGCTCCAAAGCCGTGCACAAGCATCTGAAGTGGCCTAGAGGCTGTGACCTTGGGATCCTTTTGGCGCAGTGAACCAGATGCCGAGTTTCTTGGATTTGCGAAGGGTTTTCCACCGGCTGCGACGATGCCCTCATTGAGCTTGGCAAAATCCTCAAGTGGAAAGAAGACCTCCCCGCGGATCTCAATTTGCTCGGGGTGATTGGAGCCCGAGAGCGCATGGGGAACTGACCCAATAGTCATGACATTGGCTGTCACATCTTCGCCAACCTCACCATCACCGCGAGTTGCAGCTGAAACCAGCTTTCCCTTTTTGTAGGTAAGCGAAACTGCGAGACCGTCAATCTTTGGCTCGCAGAGGTATGGACCGCCTCCAACCCTCTGGTCCCATGCCAACAGCTCCTCCAGGGAGAAGGCGTTATCTAGCGACAGCATTGGTTCTAGGTGCCGATGCGGGGCAAAGAGGCTGCTTGCCGCTCCCCCGACCTTCTCGGTTGGTGAGTCGACAATTAGCTCAGGGTTCTCTTGCTCAAGTGCTCGAAGCTCTCTTTCTAGATCGTCGTACTCACTGTCTGAAACGAGAGATTCGTTTTCTAGGTAGTAGGCGTTGCGATAGCGATCTATGAGAGCCCTAAGCTCCTGGGCGCGCTCGGCCTTAGACAACTGCCACTTCCGCGCTTACGGTTTGATCAATCGTGGTCTGGCCCAAAACTCGGGTTCCGAGGTAGATAACTGCCGTTTGACCAGGGGCAACGCCGTATAGGGGCTCCTTGAGCCTTATAACCAGCTCTCCCTCGACAACGGCAGCTTGCGCTGGCACCGTATCGCCGTGAGCGCGAACCTGCACCTCGCAGTCAAAGAACTCATCGGGGCTCTTGGGTGCCCTTCCGCACCAGGAATACCGCTCACCTGATAGCTGAGTGATTTGCAGAGCAGCCTCAGGGCCCACAACAACCTCTGCGGTCTTTGGCCGAATCTCAAGCACATACCTGGGCTTTCCATCTGCTGCCGGCCTGCCAAGCCTCAGGCCCTTGCGCTGGCCTATCGTGAATCCGACGTGACCGTCGTGCTCACCGAGCTCGGTGCCTTGCTGGTCCACAATCTTGCCCGGGCTCGAGGGAACGAAGTCCCTTAGCCACTCCCTAGTGTCACCCTCCGGGATAAAGCAGATGTCGTAGCTGTCTGGCTTATTGGCGACCGTTAGTTCTCTCTCCGAGGCCTCCTTGCGAACAAGGTCCTTTGAAGCAGTTGCCCCGAGCGGAAATAGGGCGTGGGAGAGCTGCTCTTGGGTTAGGACTCCAAGGACATAGCTCTGATCCTTTGCCATAGCCAATGACCTGTGAAGCTCTAGGTTGCCTTCATCGTCTTTGATAATGCTCGCATAGTGGCCAGTACCAACAGCATCGAATCCGAGAGCCAGTGCCCGCTCTAGCAGCGCTGCAAATTTAATCCGTTCATTGCAGCGCATGCAGGGGTTCGGGGTTCTCCCGGCCTGGTATTCAGCGACAAAGTCATCGACCACGTCGATCTTGAAGCGCTCTGAAAAGTCCCAAACATAGAAAGGAATGCCTAGTTTCTTTGCAGCTCGCTGAGCATCCATCGAGTCCTCGATTGTGCAGCAGCCTCTAGAGCCGGTGCGAAGGGTTCCCGGCATCCTCGAAAGCGCTAGGTGAACCCCAACAACCTCATGACCTTCGTCAACTAGGCGCGCAGCAGCAACGGCGGAGTCAACTCCGCCACTCATGGCCGCTAAAACCTTCACCCGATAAGTCTAATTTGCGCTCTGGGTGCTCTGGGAAGCCACCAGCGCTCCGGGGTGAATCTTGATGATTGCCTCGATGAAGCGCTCGGCATCGGATGCTGTGGTGGTGTGTCCGAGGGTAATCCTCAAACAGGCCGAAGCCAGATCCTCGGAGTGGCCCATCGCGACTAGCACGTGAGAGGCCCCCAAGACTCCCGCTTGACAAGCACTGCCAGCCGAGACGCTAACCCCCTCCTGATCAAGTAGAAAGAGCAGGTTGTCGCTTTGGGTTCCGGGAAAAATAAGGTGTGCGTTGTGCTCCACACGGTCGGCGTCCTGCGCCGTTACCACTGCACTCGGGATAGCTCTGAGAATTTCGGACTCAATGAGGTCTCGAAGTACCTTCAATCGTGACTGCCGTTCGACGCGGTCTGAAACTGCCTCCTGGCAGGCTGCCCCAAGTGAGGCGGCCAGAGGGTAATTCATGGTTCCAGACCTAAGGCCGCGTTCTTGGCCACCACCGTGCAGCAGGCTCACTGGAGAAAAATCTCTCGCAACCACCAAGGCACCAACTCCAATTGGGGCTCCGACCTTGTGCCCGGAGATGCTCATTGCTGTAAGCCCAGATTTGGCAAAGTCAACCGGCACATGACCAATTGCAGCGATCGCGTCGCTGTGAACAGGGATGCCATATCTTTTGGCCAGCTCAGTCACGCGAAGGATTGGGGTGATAACCCCGGTCTCGTTGTTCACCCACATCAGGCTCACAAGTGCGATTTCATCGCTCCTTGATGACAGGATCTGCTCTAGGTCCTCAAGATTGACCATGCCGCTGTTTGTAACCGCAACATTTATCACCTCGGCACCCTCGTGCTCGACCAGCCAGTCAATGGGGTCAAGCAGTGCGTGGTGCTCGGTAGCTGCGGTAACAATGACCTTGCGGGCCCTGTCTTTGCGGTTTTGAGCCCAGTAGATGCCCTTTATAGCCTGGTTGTTCGACTCGGTTCCGCCTGATGTAAAGACAATTTCGCTCCGGTTGGCGCCCACAGCATGAGCGACCTGGTCTCTGGCGTCTTCAAGAATGGCTCGAGTATTTTGGCCGTGCCCATGAACTGATGAGGGATTGCCGAGCTGCTCTAGGGCGCCATTTAGCGCCTGCAGCGCAACCGGCCTGCATGGCGTCGTGGCGGCATGATCTAAGAACACGGGCATGCCAACCAGTGTATTTGAGCGTGCAGGAAAGCAAAGACCTATAGCCTTTGTTGAAAAGGCAGTATGTTGGCGCAAAAATCACAAGACCTCGCACCCCTGGGCATGAATCTGCTCGATGGCGGTGGCGTCTTTGGGGTCTGGTCAGATACCGCGAGCGCCGTCAAGCTTCACATTCTCGATCCTGAGGACACCTCCAAGACCCTCCACGAGATTCCACTCGAACAATCAGATGGTGGCATCTGGACCGCGGGAGATGATCGACTCCAGCGGGGCATCAAGTATGTCCTTCGAGCCGAGGGTCCGGAGGGACAAAGGCACGCCTTCAACCCAGAGCGAAACCTACTTGACCCCTATGCCAGGGGTCTGGTGCGCGAGAGCCCCAAGGACTACCACTGCGTTGCTATCGATACCAGCTTCGACTGGGAGGGTGTGGAGAAGCCTCAGACAGCTCTGGGTGAGAGCATCATCTATGAGGCCCACGTTCGGGGCCTGTCTCGGGTAAACCCGGCTATCCCCGAGGATATTCGTGGCTCATACGCCGCCCTGGGTCACCCTGCAACGATTGATCACCTAACCTCTCTGGGTATCACGGCGGTCGAGCTACTACCCATCCAGGCGTTTATCTCAGAGCCCAGGCTGGTAAACCTTGGCCTAATCAACTACTGGGGCTACAACACCATCAACTTCTTCACACCTCACATGCGCTACGCATCAGAGGCCAAGCGGGCTCAAGGTCCTGAGGCGATGCTTTTGGAGCTAAAGGGAGCAATCAGAGAACTTCACAAGGCAGGTATTGAGGTCATCCTGGATGTTGTCTACAACCACACGGCCGAGGGCGGGCACAAGGGCCTCACCTACTCCTATCGCGGACTAGATAACTCGAGCTACTACCGCCAGGACGATCAGGGTAACTATCAAGACACCACAGGATGTGGCAATTCGCTTAACTTCGGTAAGCCAATGGTGCAGCGACTCATGCTCGATAGCCTCCGCTACTGGGTGGAAGAGCTGAAGATTGACGGCTTTCGCTTTGACCTCGCCGCCACATTGGCAAGAGACGTGAATAATCACTTCAATCCGCGTCACGAAGTCCTGACTGCCATGCAGGAGGACCCTGTAATTAGTTCAGCAAAACTCATAGTCGAGCCATGGGATGTTGGCATGGGAGGCTGGCAGACCGGAAACTTCCCTCCTGGTTTCCCCGAATGGAACGACAGGTTTAGAGACTCCGTAAGAAAGTTCTGGCTTCAGGACGTTGCGTCCTATCGAAACTCCGGCAACCACCACAACGGAGTACAGGAGATGGCAAGCAGAATTTCTGGGTCTCAAGATGTTGTCAGTGAAGGCTCTCCCCTTGGCACCATCAACTTCATCACTGCCCACGACGGCTTCACACTCTGGGACCTTGTTTCTTACAACGTCAAGCAAAACTCCGCCAACGGCGAGGGCAATCGCGATGGCGGCAACAACAACCTGAGCTTCAATCATGGACATGAGGGCGAGACTTCGAACAGCTCCGTGAACTTCGCTCGTCGCAAGGCCGCGAGAAACCTCATCGGCACGCTGCTTCTCTCTGCAGGAGTTCCCATGGTTACCGCCGGAGACGAAAGACTCAAGACCCAAAGCGGCAACAACAACGCCTACTGCCAAGACAATGTGATTACCTGGCAAAACTGGGATCCAGATATTCATCGGATTAACTTCCAAAAGACCGTCTCTGAGCTAATCGCGCTGCGCAAGCAGCTACCAGCCCTCCGGCCCAGGAGCTTCACAAAGCTCGATGAGCCAACCCCGGAGCACGATCAAATGCTTTGGTTCTCAGGTCGCGGTGATGAGATGAGCATTGAGGACTGGCACAACCCAGAGCGTAGAACGATTCAGCGGCTCACCTATCACCTCATGAATGACGGCACCAAGCAGGGTGTGCTGCTGGTTGTGAACGGCACCGAAGCTATCAAGAACGTCACACTTCCAAGGCACGCGGGCGCTGGGGGCTTCGAACTGCTTTGGGATTCGGCGCTCGAGCTGCCTCCTGAGCGGCAGCTAGTTTTGACTCCAGGTGCCAAGGTGAGAACGGTGGAAACCAGCATTCAACTCTTCAGCGTTGTGCAGACCTGAAGCTTTTAGTTGGGTTATCAAGGGTGGCCTTAGTAAATTGGGCGTGTGGATAAAGCTGAATACCCGGTCGGACGCTTTCCGATAGTCAAAACCTGGCCGGTCGTTGACGGCGGAAAGTTCCCAGTCAAAGCCTTTGAGGGTGAAGTAATTGACTTCGGGGCCACAGCCTTTCGCGAGGGCCACGACAAACTCGCTCTTGAACTGGTTCTAACCTCCCCCAGCGGCAAGACCACCCGCCACCCAATGCTCCCGGGGCAGCCAGGCCTCGACCAGTGGGTCACACGTCTGCAGCTAACTGAGGTTGGCAGCTACAGCTACCAAGTCTCAGCCTGGGACGACGAGTATGGCTCTTGGGTCCATGCCACCTCAGTCAAGCTGGCTGCCCAGGTCGACCAGGAGCTGATGATCCTTGAGGGCAAGAGGCTTCTCGAGAGGATGTCTAGCGGCAAGGCCAAGACGATAGCTGCAAAGTTCGAGGCGTCCCTAAAGATTCTTGATGACAAAAAGCTCTCCCCCGCTGAGAAGTTTGAAAAGGTCATCGCCAGCGGACTGAACGAGTTGGCTGCAAAGCACCCGCTAAGGGAGCGAGAGACCCTCTCGGAGGCCGTGAGCATCAATTGCGAGCGCAAGCTTGCCGGAAGCGGCAGCTGGTATGAGTTCTTCCCGAGATCAGAGGGCGCAAAGCAAAACCGAGACGGCAGCTGGGTCTCAGGAAACTTCAAAAGTGCAACCAAGAGCCTCCAGCGCGTTAGCGACATGGGCTTTGATGTTCTCTATCTGCCGCCGATTCACCCGATTGGCACCACTCACCGCAAGGGCAAGAACAACACTCTCGTTGCCGAAAAAGGCGACCCCGGCTCACCTTGGGCAATCGGAGCGAAGGAGGGCGGCCACGATGCCGTCCACCCAGATTTAGGCACTGAGAAGGACTTTGCTGCATTTGTGAAGGCTGCAAACAAGCTCGGTATTGAGGTTGCCATGGACCTCGCCCTGCAGGCCTCGCCAGATCACCCGTGGGTGAAATCAAACCCTCAGTGGTTCACCTCCAGGGCCGATGGCACCATCGCCTATGCGGAGAACCCTCCCAAGAAATATCAGGACATCTACCCCATCAACTTCGATAACGACCCTCATGGTATTCACTCCGAGGTTCTCAGGATTCTAGAAAAGTGGATTTCGCTGGGAGTGAAGATCTTCAGGGTCGATAATCCCCACACCAAAACAGTCGAGTTTTGGCAGCAGCTGATTGCTGAGGTGAATCAGAAACATCCGGAGGTTATCTTCCTAGCCGAGGCCTTCACTCGCCCAGCCATGATGCACACTCTCGGAAAAATCGGCTTCCAGCAGTCCTACTGCTACTTCTCCTGGAGAAACACTAAGGCGGAGCTCACCTCGTACCTAAATGAGCTTGCAAAGGAATCTGCCGACTTCTTTAGGCCAAGCTTTTGGGTCAATACTCCAGACATCCTCACCGAATACCTTCAGTTTGGTGGACGCCCTGCCTTCAAGATCAGGGCGACGATAGCCGCTACCGCAGGACCCAGCTGGGGAATGTACGCAGGCTTTGAGCTATATGAGGCCGTAGCCCGAGCCGGAAGTGAAGAGAACATCGACAACGAAAAATATGAATACAAGGCCAGGGACTTTGTGGGCAGTGAGGACAGAGGAGTCAGCCTTGCCCCGAGAATAAGGCTGCTGAACAAGCTCCGCAGGGAAAACCCCGCGCTAGGCCAGCTGCGCAACATCACGAGCCATTACAGCGATGATGAGCAGATACTTGTCTATGCCAAGCGACTTGCTCCCGAGTTCAACGGCGGCAAGGACAATACGGTGATTGTGGTGGTAAACACCGACCCCCACTCCGTGAGGGAGACAATGGTGCATCTTGATATGCAGGCCCTTGAGCTTCCCCACAGCTTTGAGGTTGAGGACCTAATCACGGGAAAGAAGTTCACATGGGGCGAGCACAACTTCGTTCGCCTGGATGCTTTCACCGAACCGGCACACATCCTCAGGGTCATTCGATGAGGTTGGATGAGGCAACCTACGAGCAGCTAGCCCATGGTTCTCACCACTCGCCGCACGACTACCTTGGACTCCACCCTGAGGGCAAGGGTTGGGTGCTAAGGGCACTAAGACCACTTGCCAAATCTGTGGTAGCAAAGAGCAAAACCAAGAAAATCCCCCTTGAGCACGTTCACGCCGGTGTCTGGGAGGCAAGAGGAAAGACCAAGACTTTCGACTATCGGCTAATCACTGAGTACGACTCGGCGACCTGGGACACCGCAGACTCCTACAGCTTCCTGCCAATGATTGGCGAGCTTGATCTGCACCTCATCGCTGAGGGCCGGCACGAAGAGCTCTGGAAGGTTCTGGGCTCTCACGTTATCGAGACTAAGGACTCACTAGGAAAAGTCATTGGAGTTAGCTTTAAGGTCTGGGCCCCGAACGCTTCTGCGGTCAGAGTGGTTGGAGACTTCAACTCGTGGGATGGAACATCGCATGCCATGCGCTCGCTGGGATCAAGCGGTATCTGGGAGCTATTCGTGCCAGATCTAGGACCCGGAACACTCTACAAGTATCAAATCAGAACTCGCCACGGCAATTGGATCACCAAGATAGACCCAATGGCCCGCAGCTTCGAGATCCCACCCGCCACTTCCTCAATAGTCGAGACTTCGAGCTACAGCTGGGGGGATGCAAAGTGGCTCAAGGCGAGAGAAACCCGCAATGCGCTTCGCGCACCGATGTCTACATATGAGCTTCACCTGGGCTCCTGGAGAGGCGCTAAGAACTACCGGGACCTGGCTCCTGAGCTCATTGGGCACGTGAAGTACCTGGGATTTACTCACGTTGAGTTCATGCCGCTTGCCGAACACCCCTTTGGTGGAAGCTGGGGCTACCAGGTAACCGGGTACTTTGCGCCAACTTCTCGTTATGGCTCCCCCGATGATTTTAGGTATCTAGTTGATCAGCTCCACCAGGCCGGAATTGGGGTGATCATGGACTGGGTGCCTGCCCACTTTCCCAAGGACGATTGGGCGCTGGCAAGGTTTGATGGCGAACCGCTCTATGAGGATGCCGACCCTCGCAGGGGTGACCACCCTGATTGGGGCACCCACGTATTCAACTTTGGCCGCACCGAGGTCAAGAACTTCCTGGTGGCAAATGCGCTCTATTGGCTGGAAGAGTTCCACATCGATGGCCTCCGCGTCGACGCGGTGGCGTCAATGATCTACCTCGACTACTCCCGCGAGGATGGTCAGTGGCTGCCTAATGTTTTTGGCGGCAGAGAGAATCTCGACGCGATTCAGTTCCTACAGGAGACAAACGCAACCGCCTACCGCAGAAACCCGGGCATCATGATGATTGCCGAGGAATCCACCGCATTTGCCGGGGTCAGCTCCCCAACTGACACCGGTGGCCTAGGTTTTGGGTTTAAGTGGAACATGGGCTGGATGCACGATTCGCTGCAGTTCATTGAGCGCGACCCGATGTATCGCTCTCACCACCACGGCGAGATCACCTTCTCCATGCTCTATGCCTATGACGAGAAATTCGTCTTGCCAATTAGCCACGACGAAGTGGTACACGGCAAGGGTTCGCTTTTGGCAAAGATGCCAGGAGATCACTGGCAGAAGCTTGCAAACATGAGGGCATACCTGGCTTTTATGTGGACCCACCCTGGCAAAAAGCTTTTGTTTATGGGGCAGGAATTTGCGCAGCCCTCAGAGTGGAGCGAATCCAGAGAGCTTGACTGGTGGCTCACCGACCATGCCCCACACCGCGGCATTCAGCAGCTGGTTGCCGACCTAAATGCCCTTTACCAAGCACACAGCGCCCTCTGGGAGCTAGACAATGAACCATCCGGCTTCCGATGGATTGATGGCGGCGACGCCAATAGAAATCTGCTGAGCTTTATTCGCGAGGACCTAGCGGGAAACCAGCTCGTGGTCGTGGTGAACTTTGCCGGTAACCCACACCACGATGTTGTGCTGGGTGTTGACCAGCCAGGAGAGTATCGAGAGCTCCTAAACACTGATGCCGAGGTCTATGGGGGCTCCGGACAGGGAAACCTTGGGAAGATTTCTACCAGCGACATCCAGTCCCACGGCAGCGCGCAGTCTTTGGTGCTGAATGTTCCGCCTCTTGGCGCGCTGGTGCTTGAGAAGATCTAGAACATCAACGAGGCTAGGCGCCTGCGGGCCTGAAGCACCGCAGGGTGATCGTTACCGAGAATCAGAAACAGCTTTAGCAGTCTCTCCTTGATTGCTTCTCGATCATCGATTCGCTCTGCAAACAGCCCTAGGAGATGCTCGAAAGCGCCTGCTGCGTTGTTTGAGGCAATTAGCTGATCCGCTCCAAGCATCGCGGCCTCAAGCTCAGAGGTTTTCTCCTGGCCCTGCAGCCTAATCATGAGCTCTACCTGCGCAAGTCCCGCATGGGCCTCTTGGTCGTTTGGGTATTCAACAAGAATCTTTTCGTAGTTGGCCTTAGCTCCTGCAAAGTCTCCACGTTCAATTGCGGCGAAAGCCTCTTGATGTTCTGGGCTCAGCGGTTTCTGGGGCTCAGATTCCTTTTCGGGCTGGGCTCCCAGCTTTACGGTGCCGGTGATTTTGTTTTGCTTTGCCAGCTTGAGCACCTGGGAGAGCACCTGAAGAAACTGCTCCTGGGCGATGTTGCCCTGGAAGAGTGGTGCAGGCTGCCCGGAGAGTATTGCCAGCATTGCAGGAGCCATGCTCACGCCTACTGCTTGGGCCAGCTGAGGTGATGCTGTCATGCTGATCTCAATACCCGCGAAACGGCCCTCGCTGGCCTCCAGGGTCCTAGTTAGCAGGTTCTTCACCTCAGCAGAGTCTGCGCTGTCGTCACTGATGAGCATCAACACGGGAACCTGTTCGCTGAGCTTTAGGTAGCTGCGGAGAGTTTGCTCATCGCCGCTTACAAGCCAGGCGCTGATGGTGATTCCACCCTCCTCTCCCGAGAGTTTGGAGAGGTCAAAAGCGTTGCCAAATTCAGTCATTACGAACCCAAGGCTACCGCGGTCAAAAGCTGTTGAGTTGCCCCAAGCAGTCTCACCTGAGCATCGCCTCCAGTGACTGGGATGTGGAACAGCAGCATTGCGCCATAGCGAGTCTCTATGCCCGTTGCAGATCCACTGGTTCCGAGCAGCACAGCCTCGTCGCCCGCAATGGCAACAGCATCGCCGGGCTCCTTGGGGATGATTGTGTAGGTGTCAATCATGTAGATGCCAACAAGTGCTCCGCCATCAAGGGATGACAACAAGACCATTGGGTCCTCTGTCTGCTCATGCTGGAAGTCCAGATTTGCATTACTGAGAGTCTCGGCCAGACCGCGCTGAACAGAAGCGACGTCCTTGATGTAGTCATTGTTTGGATCAACGATGTCCACCCACAAGGAATCTGCTCCATTATTGAGTAGGTCACCCACTGCTCCACCAAGTAGCCGGGGCGACATTAGCAAGAACTTATTGTCGGGGTTAAGCGAGCTCGCACCCGTGAGCTCAGATGCCACATCCGGGAAGTCGGCGCCGGGCAGAAGCGACATGAACTGGTAGAGCTTGTAGTTCTCTCGAACGGTTTCTTGTCTGAGCACCAGCATTTGAAGCTGCTCTGCACCAGTAACCACCATCACGTTCCGAGGCCAGCTGTCTGTCGCTGGAGGCAGGAAGAGTTGAATCGGGCCAGCCAGCAGAGGCTCCAGAGAGCTCTCCTCCTGATCAAGTCGAGAAATTAGGTTGTAAGCAAAGCGCCTCATCTCAAGTGCTGGGCCGGTGACCCTGGTCTCCAAGGACTCGCGGTCGTTGTTCTCGTCCGCAACCCTTACTACCTCAGCGATGTCGAACAGAATCTCGCTCACCTGGTCCCGGGTCAGTGCGGGAGTGAGAATTTCTGGACTCGAAAGTGGGCTGGGAGAAAGAACTGGGTTCTCATACTCCGCCACACAGCCACTAAGCAGCGCAGTGCTAAGTCCAATTGCGATGAAGGCGTTTGGCCGCATGGCTCTTCTGCCGCGCCTTGGTCCGGCTCCAGCCTGGGATACGGCCCTCCTTGGGCTCTTTCGCCTCGGGGGCCTTGGGCCTCGACGCCTGGATGAGCGGTACTTGTTGGCAAAACCAATTGCAGCCCAGAGCCCAGCGATTGATCCGAGTGCCATCAGCCCAACGCCAACATAGGTAATTGGCGGTATTTCGATCTCTTCATCTGCAATATCCCATTCAATCGCGATGCTTCTGGGGGCAAGTTCCAGCCCGTTTGAGGCCACCAAGACTGCCGTCTGGTTGTCCTGCTCTATATTGAGCGTGACCTGTGAGCGACCGTTGATCTCTTGCCTCCAAATGTCTGCGCCATTGGGGTCGGTAAGGTTCCCGCTGCCTGCCACCAAGACCTCTGCAAGTTCGGCAGTCTCCCGCGCAACATCAATACTTAGCCTTAGCTCGACATACGGGCTTCCCTCCAGCCAAGCCTCGATGTCGCTCTGGCGCCCGGTTGCAACAAATATCTCTCCGCCTCTAAAGGTGATCTTTGGGCTTGCGCTGTAGGCGGTGAGGAGCTTGTTTGGGATCATCACATAGGTGGTGGGCTGGTCAAGCTCCTGGGAAGCGATGATGGTGTCTATTGGGGTGTTTTCAACCTGGTTTACCACCCCGACACTGCCCGCTCCCAATCCGCCTACGAATAGGACAAGGGCAAGCCAAAAGCGCATGTGATTAGCTCCGAGTAGACTTTGCTAGCTCGCAAAAGTTTAGTCGCACATCGGGGGTTATCTCTTGGCAGCAGATTCTCGCTTCGAGATTGTCCGTCGCGGCTATGACCCGCAGCCTGTCGAACGAGAGCTCAAGGCCCTCAGCGCAGAGCTGGTGAGGCTCAAGGAACAAAACGCCGAACTTCAAGCTGAGACGCTCAGGCTCAATCAGCGTTTGCAGGAGGCCGAACAGGAACTTGGCCTAAGAACTCAGCCCAGCTACTCAGCCCTTGGGGCAAAGGCATCCGCTCTTCTCTCCACGGCCGAGCAGGTTGCACTTGAACTCGGTGAGAAGGCCCGGCAAGAGACCCAGGAGCTCGTCGAGAGTGTCGAGGCTGAGTTGCTTACAAAGACCGAAGAGGTCGAGAGGCGCTATCAGGAACAGCTAGATGCGGCAGAGCGCCGCTCAGCTAGGCGCATCTCAGAGGCCAGCATTGAGGCCGATCAGCTCATCGCAAAGGCAGAGCGCAGTGCCAAGGACATTATTGGTGCAGCCGAGGCTGAGGCAGGCAGGCTCAGAGGCCAGGTGGCCACGGAGACTGCGGCTGTGCGCACAAAGGCAAAACGAGAACTCGAAGCAAGGCAGCAGGAGCTAGAGGCAAAGTTTGCCTCTAAGGAGTACCTGCTCAGCTCGGAAATTTCGGTCGAGGACAAGGTCCGGGAGAAGTTGGTGGCCGAACTTGAGGCCCAGATTGCTCAGCGCAGGAAAGAAGCAGAGGCCGAATACCTTGCCAAGCACAACGAGGCGGTGCTGCAGACTCAGCAGTATCTCGAGTCGGCCCAAAAGGATATTATTGACCTGAAGCAGGCTGCCAAGACCCTCAGGCTCCAGGTCGAAACGCTCGAACTTGAGACCTCAAAGACACAGTCGCGCATGCTTACAGAGGCCAGAGAGAAGGCCGAAGCACTGGTCAGGTCCGCCGAGCTTGAAGCGGTTGCAACAGGCTCTAGTGCCCTGGCTGAGGCGGCAGAGCTCGTGAGAAATGCCAAGGCAGAGCTTGCCGAGCTTGAGAACAAGGTGCTGTCAAGCAAGACTTATCTGGAAAACCTGCGTAGCGTGGTTGCAGACCTAGAAAAGGAATAGCGCGATGGAGCAGCGGGCGAGAGTCACAAATGCCTTCCAGGTTGGCCTGGTTGGTGGACTCGGCGTGCTCACGGCAATCCTTATCGGTGCTGCGGTTACCCAAACCGCAACCATCCTCACCTACATCGGAATAGCCCTCTTCATTGCACTTGGCATGGATCCGATAGTACGGGCTTTAACCAAGTGGAAGCTTCCCAGGCCACTTGCCGTCATTATCGTTATCGCGGGCTTCTTGGGCGCGGTGGCACTCTTGCTCTGGGCGATTATCCCAACGGCTGTGACCGAAGCGGGAAAGCTTATTAATCGGATCCCAACCATCGTGACAAACGTGGTTTCCAACGACCTAATCTCCTCTTGGGATGCTCAGCTTGGTGGAAACATCACGGCAGCCGCTGACGGTGCACTTGAATTCTTGACAGACACGACGAACTGGCCAACGCTTTTAGGTGGCGTGTTGCAGGTTGGCTTTGGGGTGCTAAGTGGTGTGGTCGGGTTCATCATCGTCGTCATTCTGAGTATCTACTTCATGGCCTCTCTAGAGCCAATGAAGGAGTACCTCTCCAGACTTACCGCGGCCTCGAAGCGTGAGCGGTTCAAGAAACTTACTGACCAGGTCGCACTCTCGGTGGGACGTTGGGTTATGGGACAAACCTCAGTGGCGCTGCTTCACGCCACCGTTCTGTTTATCTTTTTGACAATTGTTGGCTCTCAGTACTCACTTCTTCTCAGCCTTGCTGCCTTCTTGCTGGCCCTTATTCCGCTAGTTGGTCCCGCATCGGCAGGCTTGCTGGTTGTTGGTGTGAGTTACCTCTCAGGCTCGAGCTATGCTCTCTGGGCGGTTATCTACTACCTGGTTTACCTCCAGGTCGAGGCCTACCTAATTAGCCCAAGGGTCATGAAGCGTGCTGTTTCGGTACCGGCTTCCATAGTTGTGATTGCCGCCCTGATGGGTGGCACGCTGATGGGAATCCTCGGGGCGCTAATTGCGATTCCAGTCGCCGCATCGATCCTGCTGATTATCCGCGAGGTTTGGATGCCTACCCAGCAGCTGCGCTAAAAGCTTGTAGGGAGAGTTCCAACCGAGGGGTTTACCTCTTGAACAATCTGGTTGAGCACCCTTCTGGTCGCACTCTCCCCCACCCAAAGATGTTTTTCTCCGTCGAATGCCAGCACCTTGGCATGCGGGACTAGAGCGAATCGCTCAGCCGCCTCCTTTGGCTTCAGGAACTCATCCAGCTCCGGCACAAAGGCAATTAGTGGTCTAGCAAACTCATTCCAGCGCAATAGATCCGCTTCGCTTGCTCTATGAAGTGGTGGTGAGAGCAAGATTGCGCCCGAGATTTCGTGGTCTGGTCCGTACTTGATCGCAAGCTCAGTGCCAAAGGACCAACCAACGAGCCATAGGTTCGTCAGCCCTCGACTCTTGGCAAATTCAACCGCGGCCGCGACATCGTGCTGCTCTAGGACACCTTCGTCGAAACTGCCGGTTGAGGCTCCTCGGGGCGATGATGTGCCGCGGGTGTTGAACCGAATAACTGCAAGGTTTGCAAGCTTAGGAAGGCGATTAGCGGCTTTGCGGAGGACGTGAGAGTCCATAAACCCGCCGTGGGTCGGAAGCGGATGCAAAGTAATGAGCGTTGCCGTGGGGGTTCCAGACTCGGGAAGGGCCAGCTCGCCAACCAGGACCTGGCCATCTGCGGTGTGAAGTTCGATGTCTTCTCGCGTTGCCGGAAGGACAGTGTTTGAGGTGATCTCCATCAGGGAAGAATCCCATCAAAGAGCTTCCAGCAGTGGTTATGGAAGTGGCGCCTGGATTGAACCCCGCGGTGGATATCCCAGGCCACGGTGTGAACAACCCCTGGCTCTATGAGAACCACACAAACTGGACAGATCCAGGTCTTTCCCTCTTCGGCGTTAGAGCCCATGGTCTGCTGGACTTGAAACTCTCCCCCACGCTTTTGCTCGGTGTGAGGGATGGACATTCTCAATCTCGTGACATCAAGCTCTTCGTATTCGCGCTTTGGAGCTCCGCGACGTTTTTTGCCCCTAGCCATTAGTACCAGTTGTGCTCGTCAGAGTGCACCAAGGCTGCACAAGGCGATCCATACCTGCCGTCGATATAGCCAATGCCCCAGCGAACCTGGGTTTCAGGATTTGTTCTCCAGTCAGCTCCCGCCTTTGCCATTTTGGTCGCCGGAAGCGACTGCGGGATGCCGTAGGCACCGGAGGACTTATTTGTGGCATTCCAGCGCCAGTTGCTCTCGCGCTCCCACAGCTTTACAAGGCAAGAGAACTGGTCATAATCCCAGCCCTTTGATTCGACCTGGCTCAAAGCAAATCCCTTAACGCTCCCGGTCTCTGGAGTTGGCGCGCGCTTGACAGTGATCGGACGAGCTCTTTCACCTGTGAGGACCTCGAAGCTGCCTCGTCCATAATCAACCGCGCTCAACGGGACTAACTGGAGGGACTGGTAGGTAACCAGTGGCTCGTCGTAGGTATCAACCGAGTTCGCAGAAGCTATCGTTCCGGAGTAGGGATCGACGGCTGAGACCATCACCAGGGAGGCTACGAAAAAGTAGCCAAGGACAAATAAACCTCGTCCTCGGCCTCTAGGTACCTTTGCGTGCTTAGCCATTTGCCTCCAAGAGACTTAAGCCTATTCGCTTCCGGTCTTTACCGCACTAGCTCCTGGCGCTGGATGACACTAACAACAATGCCCAAAAACTCGTTTACTTCAAACCTGGCCGGCCCGCCATTCTTTCTTCCAAGCGGTGCGGTCTTGAGTTCACTGGGGCTTGGGGCACTCAGCAGACCGTCCTGCACACCTAGCTTCCTAAGAATTTCGCGCACTCGCTTTGGGTGGTAGCCGTTTCTGGCCGGGCTGAACTGCTTTTTCTCGTCTTGGCTCAAAACCTTGACGATCGTGCCGATCAGGCTTCTTGTCTCGGCTCTAAAACGCTTGGTTCCAATCCGTTCCAGTCGGGCTTTGAGCTCGCGGTGTTCAAATTCAATCGCGACCTCTGCCAAGGCAGCATCGGTCTGGTCGATGCGATAGCCGCTCGGGGCCAGGTCGAACTCCACCGCGGCTAGCATCGCCGGGGTGATGATCCTGCTCTTCGGTTTCTCGTATTGCCTGCGAACTCTGTCAAGCAGGGCATCTACCTGCTCCGAGTCATAACCCAGAGCCCTGTTAGAAACCCGTTCTAGAGCCATTAGAAGGCTACTTGGGCTAGTAGGTATGCGACAAAGACCGAGGGCAGAAGAGAGTCGATGCGGTCCATAAACCCTCCATGTCCCGGAAGAACGTCCCCCATGTCCTTCACATTCAGATCTCTTTTGATGAGTGATTCCGAAAGATCCCCGAGAACCGAACTCACCAGAATGCTTATGCTAAACAAGATACCAAAGCCAAGTGAAGTTGCTGTTAACTGCCCGAGAATTATCCCTCCGAGCAGCGCACCCAATGCAGATGCCAGGAATCCCTCCCAGGTCTTCTTCGGGCTGATACTGGGGATCAGCTTGGTCTTGCCAAAGAATCTGCCGACTAGGTAGCCAAAGCTATCGATCATCACAACGGCCAGTACTATGCCCAAAACCCAGGCCGTGCCATCGTCTCGATTTATGAGCAGAGCGGCATAGCTCAGAAGCAGTGGCACATAAACCAGCGAGAAGCCGGTTGCCCCGAAGTCTCTCAGTGTCTGTTTCGCACTCTGCTGCTTACCAACGATCAAAAGCGAACCAAGTCTCCAGAGAACTAAAAGCCCAAGCGAGCCCAGTAGCGAAAACCACTGGCCCAAAGTGCCATAGAAATAGGTTGCGTAAATAATTGCCGGCGCGGCTAAGGCAGCTCCTCCGGGAACGTACCAACCCGCCATGCGGAGAACTCTTGCGAGCTCGAAGGTCGCTATTGCGGCTGAAATAGCCGCGAACGAGGTGAATGCGAAGGGGTGAAGCAGAGAGAGAAGAAATACACCGCCGAGGCTAAGGCCAACGGCGAACCTAGGTCCTAAAGTTCTGGTTTTAGAGCTATCCAACTAGACCTCTAGGAGCTCCGCTTCCTTGTTCTTCAGGGCCTCGTCAATCTTGTCGACATGAGCCTTGGTGACGGCCTCGAGCTCTTTTTCGGCTCTTTCGACCTCATCTTCCCCAACAGCTCCGTCTTTCTTCAGGGCTTCTAGGTCTTCTTTGGCCTTGCGCCTGATGTTCCTAACTGAGACCCTGCCCTGCTCGGCCTTGTCGCGGGTTAGCTTGACGTATTCTTTGCGCCTGTCCTCGGTGAGCTCAGGAAGATTCACGCGGATCACATTGCCATCCGAGTTTGGTTGAGCACCCAGGTTTGGCATTGCTAGCAGGGCTCTCTCGATATCTCCCAAAGCTGCCTTGTCATAAGGGGTGATGAGGATAGATCTTGCCTCCGGGTTTTGAATGCCCGCAAGCTGCGAAAGCGGCGTTGGTGTGCCGTAGTACTCGATCATGATCTTTTGGAACATCGCAGGGTTAGCTCTGCCCGTTCGCACTGAGGCAAAATCTTCCTTCGTTGCCTCGAGAGCCTTGTCCATCTTGTCCTTGGCCTCGGCCATCACGTCTTGAATCATTTAGCTTTGCTCCTTCTAAGCCCGAACCTTGGTGCCAATAGCCTTGCCAAGCAGGGCCTTGGTGATGTCGGCCATTCCAAAAACTCGCATCGGCATCTTGTTGTCCATGCAAAGAGAGAACGCGGTTGCATCAACGACCTTGAGACCCTGGACCAACGCCTCTTGGTAGCTGACTTCTCCGAGCTTTTTGGCTGCAGGGTCCTTCTTCGGGTCTGCGGAATAGACGCCGTCTACCCCATTCTTGGCAACAAGTACCTCGTCAGCGTGAATCTCTAGAGCCCGCTGCGCGGCAACAGTGTCGGTGGAGAAATAAGGAAGCCCAGCTCCGGCTCCGAAGATTACGATTCTGCCCTTTTCGAGGTGCCTAATCGCCCGAAGGGGAAGGTAGGGCTCGGCGACCTGTGCCATTGAGATCGCCGTCTGAACTCTTACGTCAGCGCCAGCCTGCTCGATAAAGTCTTGAAGGGCTAGGGCATTCATAACCGTGCCCAGCATGCCCATGTAGTCGGCTCTGCCGCGGTCCATGCCTCGATTTGATAGCTCGGCTCCTCTGAAGAAGTTACCACCGCCTACGACAATCGCGATCTCTACCTCTTTGGAGGCCTTGGCAATCTCTTTGGCAATCTCGGAGACCACATCTGGGTTTACCCCCAGGGACCCTCCACCAAACGCCTCTCCGGAGATTTTGAGCAGTACTCTGCGCTTTTTATTAGCCATGGCACCTCCAGATTCAGCCAAAGACAATACTAGAGCGGAAAAAGCGAAGTGGGCCCGGCATTCACCGAGCCCACA
>Ga0208917_1000499_pt1 | contig 20255 bp, 39 predicted proteins | sample DEB08_DNA_10_FD_185500 | JGI IMG/M metagenome (GOLD analysis project Ga0208917, IMG submission 185500) | Aqueous microbial communities from the Delaware River and Bay under freshwater to marine salinity gradient to study organic matter... | ecosystem: Environmental > Aquatic > Marine > Coastal ...
GTTCCTCGCTTTTGAGGGATTCTCGAAATGGGAATAGGGGATGCCATTTCGATAACGTGTGACCTTTACCTCACTTGTAAGCTGGCGAAACCAATCTTCCTGGCGGTCGTTCGGAAAGTGCATGAACCCGTCACCCTTCTCTCCTAGGCTCAATCTGGAGTAGATCAACTCTTTTGCGGTATCGGTCCCAACAGAAAACAAAAGGGAACGTTCAGCCCCTTGCTTTGTCGGCCTATTGACCATTGGAACCCCGGGACCACCCACCCCCTTGCACGCGAAAACCTTTCTGATTTGCCTCGGCTTCGTGTAGGAGTAAACCGTCTTTGTCTTATGCCCCGAGTCAATGAAAGTGCATGAGATGGCGATCTCTGATCCGCTAGGATGAATCCATTTCGTCTTCAATACCTCGTCTAGTTCCCTTTGCACCTCGGGAGTATTAAAATCTCCGATGATGACTCGATAGTCTAGACTCCATGATTCCTCACCCTCACCCCATCCGACAAGTTCGACCTCAACCCGGTCCCCTTGAATATCCACCCCGGCGGTAACCAGAAGGCATTCTTTCGGGAAGTCTCCCCAATCCTCGCGCCTTTGCATCAAGGGTTCCCATTTCACGCCTTCTCCCTCGTCTTCCCATGTCTCACCTAGGAAAGTATTGATCCACGTTCTCAGTGCTTCCTTTCCCGCTTTCTTGACTTTGATATTTTCCGCCGCCATTTGATGAAGACGGTTTTGATATCCCCTCTTGTGGCGAAACATCGAGGCAATACCGGGAAGGTGGTAACCTCTCAATGTTCTCTCGGGATAGGTCGGCACCCATTTCCCGTTCATGACCATTTGAATCCTATCCTCATCAGTTAGTCGCTCTTCACACCCCTCACAATGAAGATAGGCGTCTGAGCCATCCTCCGCATCCCATCGCACGTTCGCCCATTTTAGGGTTTGCTCATGTCCACACTTGGGACAAGGGCAAAAGTATCGCCTTTGATCGCTAGCCTCAAACTCCGTTTCAATCCTGCTTCGGCCTTTTACGGTAGGAGTTGACGTCATCACGACAACGGCATTCCAGAAGCTTTCTGTTCGCCTAACGGCAAGCGAGACGGGATCGCCCTCACTCCCAGCCGTCACGGGGTAGCGGTCAACCTCGTCCAAGAAAACAACTCTCCTGGGACGGGCTGCGAGTCCAGAAGGAGCATTTGCGCCGGTGATCGCTAGGTTACCACCGGGAAAGTCTTATGAGCGATGGTGTTCCCCGAGTGCCTAGATTTAACGTCAGAGAGCTTATCTTTAATTCTAGGTGTATCCCTAGCCATCGGTGCCAATCTCTCCTTACTCCATGCCTCACCCATCTCAACGGTCGGCTGAACCATCAGCATCGGGGCCGGGTCAACGTCGATAAAGTATCCCACAAGATTGTTTAGAGCTTCTGTCTTCCCCAGTTGAGCCCCTACCATCAAGACGGTCCCCGTAGTGTCAGGATCTAGAACAGAATCCATCCATTCCACAGCATAGGGCGTCATTTCGGTTGAGTATTTCCCATGACTTGCGGAAGACTCCGAAGAAAGAAAGCGGTATTCATTCGCCCATTCCGAAACCGATAGACGGGGTGGTGGCTCAAATACGTTTAGCCACGATGAAAAGATTTCTCGAAGTTGATCGCTCATGATCCCGAGAAGTCCTTATCTTTCAATGCCACGAGATCCTGCAAGGTCTTGTCCTTCACCGAATCAGGGACCGAGGCGTTTAGAATCGTGGTCTTAATCGCTGCCATTACTTTCTCACCCTCCCTCTTGACTAACTCAACCTCGACGAGTTCACCCCGAGTCTTAGCGTTGAGAAGCTCAAGCTTGTCGGCTTCCTCTTTGGTCCTCCTTAGCCTCTCCCGGTCGAAATCGGTTTGCCCTTCCTCCTTACTACCCCATTGATTCTTTGGAGCCGATCTCAGATAGCGAATGTAAGAATTGACGGACTCAAACAAAAGGTATTTTCCAGTATCCTTTTTGAAGATGATTCCGTCTTGAGCCAATTTCGCGATGTATTGAATTGTGCATCCAAAAGCCTTAGCCAGAGCCTTGGTGGTGATTATTTGCTCTTTCCCCGTAAAATCAGGCTTTTGAGGCTCATCCTTCTCGCTCATTCCCTTCAAATGTAGGACGGTGCTCTGTCAAACGAAAGGAGCAAACCAAAAAAAGTTATGACTAGTTTTTTGCGGCGAGACAGGAGACTCCGGTCGTCTGTTTTTAGAGAGGACCCGCGAGCCCTAGAGCCGCAAGGGCTAGGGGCTGAAAGGGCGCATTTCATGTCATGTTTCGGTTGCATTGAATTGCATTGATTTTGCATTTCTAGTCGTCAATTCGGACCACTCTGGTGAATCTCGTCCATCCCCATCCCATGTCGTCAACGATGAAACCAGGCTTAGAAATGATGAAGGTGAATAGGTTTTCGATCTCCAATTCCTTGGCAACCATTTCGGCGTAAGCCCTTCCTCTTGCGCTCCACAAGATCACATCGAAGCCTTCTTCCTTCTTAGTTCTAGCCATCTCGATGACGTCATCGTTGATCATTCCGTCGCAAATGAGCGTTCCGTCAATGTCGATTGCCAAGCATTTAGCAGGGGGGAATTTCTGTCTTCTCATCTTTCCTTGTTTTGTAATGCCCCCGAGGTGATCAAAGAAGGTCGAACGAAACCCGGTCCAGAGACATCCTCTGGCTCCTATGCCCTCGGGAGCGAAATCAAGATTGCTTGATGGTTGATGGTTTTCAATAGGATTAAGTCATGTGATCCACGGTAGGAGCAAAAGGAGGCCCAATAGGACGATGATTTGAATGATATCCCAGATGGTGACTTTCTTCATTGTTCTTTCTTGGTTGATGGTTTGTTGGTTTGTGAGCATAGGTGTCCCATACTCTCCTCTACCCTCTAAGGGCTTGTTAAGGTGGAGCATTCTATTTGCTCGCATCCTAACAACTAGAGAGGAGATACTCTCTGACACCTCTTACCTGACCCACATCTCGGACTGGTGGGGGCAACCGATAGGGGATCGCTCCCTTTCTCGGCCTCTGACCTTTTGTCCTTATTAGCGTCCACCGTGGGCAGTGGAAAACCCGCCTTTTGATCTGTGGCCGATTGCGGAACAGGGGGCAAAGAAAAGCCCCGTTAGCGGTAGTGGCACCAACGGGGCTTCTCGGTATGCGATAACACAAGAAAGAACTGTCACGTTGAAACCAACTACCTCCAACGACCTCAACTTCGCCCGTCTCTGTGTTTCTCGCAATTATTTTATTTAGGAAAACTGAACTTATTCCTTTTGGTGCCAGATCCACACCCTTCGGAGATACGAATCGCACTCGTCGGTCGGGTAGTATCCTGTGGGTTCCTCGTCCTCTGGATCGTTCTGGTAACCGTGGGGAATGAATAGTGAGAAGCCCTTGAGATCGACCCCCTGACCGCATAGGGGTCCGCCCAAAAAGACATCGGTGTTGCAGTGTTCAAGCTTGTCGTAGGTCATGGATCTGATTGAGCATGTGGGAGATCAACCAAAAGTCATCCCCGGTCACTCGTGATGCTAGGTAGTTCAAGGACTGCTCTAGGTCATCTAAGAGCTTCCGTCCTGCGTTGTTCTTGCGCTCTAGGTTGCGAGCTAGATCGACCATGAGGAAGTAAGCCGAACAGGGCTCATCTCGATTTCTAAGCTCGTGGAGAGCGTCAGTCTTTGGTGTTTTCATCTTGGCTGTTATGCAGAAACCAGATCGCCTAGCTTCTCCTAGTCTGCTCATGACTGATCCTTTCTGTTCTCTCTGGAAATTTCGATCAGGCGCAAAAGCGAGTCGGTATGATGCGGCCGCGGTTCAATGTCTCCGGCAAACTCCACGATTGCGCTTTCTAGTTCCATCAACCTCGACCGCAAGTCGAGGATTTCCTTTTCTGATTCGGCCTTGCGAAGCCACTGCCCACACAAGGCGCGATATTGCTTCCCGTGCCATCCCTTTCGGCTGTTCAGGTATTTTATCAAGTCGGCAGCACTCAATTCCGAAGGCATTGTTTTCGTTTTCATAGGTCGTAGTGTGTGGGGGCACTCATATTGTTGTAATAGATTTAGCAAGACGGAGCGGGTTTGCACATTCCAAGGATTTCCGCTTCACCCAGCCCTTGCACCACAACTCCAGTTCCAAGATGGCAATTTTCATCGGGAGTCCTTCATCGAATGATTGCTCCATTCTGCGTTGACCTTCCGGCGAGTGGAACCATTCTGCATTGAACGTCTTCCGCTCAATCATGAGGTTGCTGACTTCGTTGGTGAAAAGAAGGAAGGTTGATCCGAATGAGTTCATGTTGTTCATTTACAATGTTCTTGGCTGTTCTATCCTAAACGCTTCCTGATTTCAGCAATGATAATTTCCGCCCCTTGTCCGTCTGAGCCCTTCACTCGCCCTTTTCCGTCATCGCGATTATCCCATTCCTTGCTTATCATGTGGGCGGGTAGCGGAATCATTATGTCTCCGTCACCCATTTCACGGCTGGCGGTTTCGTCTCGGTTATCGAGTCCGTCACGGTATAGGTATTCGCAACGGCTCAAGATGATCAATCCTTTTTCTCGGTTTATTCTAATCATAGATTTCTTGATTTCATTTTCACGATTTCGTCCCTCACAATCACGGCAAGGGCTTTGTAGTCCATCTCTGGGACTGTCCATTTTCGGCATTTGCACTCAGCCCAGGTTGCGCCGGGATCGTATTGCAAAAGTGGTGTCATCTCGCAGTCAGGGCAGGTAGGCATCATCATCTGGCACCTTAGCCTGTCCCTTTGCTCTGCGATTAGGATGGCGTGCTTCTCGTTTGTCATTGGCTGTTCTGCAAAGAATCGGGAATGCGGAACCAAAAATTTGCATACGTGCAGTCGAAGTCATCATCGGCATCTTCAATGTAGTATTCGTTGGAGGCAAGCATCGCGTTGCCATCTGCTAGCCAATCACGGTTTCCTCCCCCGCTTCGGGTGTGGATAAGGACTTTGCCATCCTCGATCATCGCGCCACGGAAGCGCGGAATTTCATCTTCCTTGATACCAAGGGCAACAAGGATTGTTTCATTGTCGGGGTTTGCGTAAGCGTCTAGTCTCATAATGTAGATTGTTTTTCTTTGAAGTAGATCATCGCGAAGTATTAGGAATTTCCGAACAGTTAAAACCACCCAATCCCTACCGGGGCGGGTGTTCTCGGCTGTTCTCCTGAAAATTTAGAGGCGGGACGAACGGCTCCCACCTACCGTCAGGATTGACGGAGTGAACCGCCCCGCTTGAATCCAAACCCATCATGCGGCCTTGCCATATTGCGTCGTTCGGCGCGATCAGGATTTGGACAATCTGAGGAGAACAAGCAGATGCACGACAATCGCCATCAGGCGGCTGGTGATCCTCCGGTTCAGGGGCATCTAAAATCATGTGGTCGTTCAATGGTGATACTGTTTTCATGGCGATGTGTGATCCTTGGCGTTCTCCTGAAAAACTCTGATCTCCTCGTCGGACATAGCGCCTTGAAGTCTGCCAGCCTTCCATTCCGTGCGGACATAGTTCCTCGCTACTTCTAAATCACGCTGAAGTTTCGCCCGTTCCTCTAGTAGGCTGGCAATGGTTGTTTCATGGGCGGCAGTTGCGCCGATCCAATAGTCTATTGTTTCTTGTGCGTTCATAATCAAAAAGGGAGAACAAGTCGGAGCAGAGCGACTTCGCTGCGCTCGCGCCTGTCCTCAGTCGTTAAAAAGGAATTTCGTCATTCTCCTCGGTCCCCTGCGCTGGTGCCTGTGCGGTCGCTGGCTGGGCTTGGTTATCCTCGCGCTCGATGCGCCAAGCTTGAAGATCGACGTAGTGGCGGCCCTTGTATTCATTTCCTTTGATGTTGAATGAGACCGTGACCTTGTCCCGCACTTGGTAGCGGTCGAGGATCTCGCACTTGTCCTTCACGAAGGCGAACTTCACAGAGTTGGAGTATTGCCCCCCGGTCTCGATTACAAATTCCCGTTTCTGGAATCCGCTGGCGAAGCTCTGCGTCTCGCTGATTTGCACAATCGTGCCCGTCATTTCGTATTTGTTACTCATGGTTTTTGTTTTGGTTGATTTGTAGAATTTGAACACATCGAATCAGGAAGCCCCTTTGGGGTCCCTGTTCTTTTTTCTGTTAGCCTCAAAGAATTGGCAGTAGAATGATGCCTCCACGTTGCCGAATGCCTCGCGGCTATCTTGGTTGATGCAGTGTCGCTGGTCGTATCGCTCCTCTAGCTCCATCCCCCATCGGCAATTATCGCAACGAGGCGAACAATCAGTAGCACTCAACAGAGCCTCGTTGCCCTCTGCGGCTTTGGCGATCTCCTTGAGTCCTTCCATTGTTTCTGGTGCTAGGTATAGTTTTCTCATGGCTGTGTGATTGGACATTGGGCGTTCGCTTCTAAAATCTCCTCAACCTCGCTCTCATCGCCGTATTGGTAACACTCAGGGCACAAAGCGGGTTCAATGTCGCCCGTGTTGGCCTGCTCTTTACCGCCTTTGCAATCCTCGCTGCTTCCCTTCCATCCACAAGCGGGGCATTTAGCGGCAAAGAATCCGGGCTTGCTGAATGACTCTTGCTGCCTTAGCCCACAATTTACGCAAGACCGCCAAATGTAACCGGTTTCTTTCCTCCACGGCTGCCAAAGGTGTTGGCAGGTTTTTCTCGCGCTTTCTATGCTCTCTTTATCCCAGTATAGGCTTTTCATTTTTGAAATGGCGTTTCTTTGAAGTAGAGGGTGTCTGGGTGTCTTTCTATCGGGAAAGTCCATCCTGAGCGTCCTGTGTGACGGTCCTTGTTGATGGTAATACCGGTAACCTTTTTGAAGTCAACGCTTTCCTTATCCATAACCTGCTGGATTGATAAGACGTAATCGGCATCTTCAATGGTGGTGGTGGCGTATTTCGTATCCCCGTCCTTGTTCTGCTGGGAAAGCAGGAAAATTAGCAATCCCAGTTCTTTCATGATGGCCTGAAGCTTGTGAGAGATAGTGGTTAGCTCTTGCTCCTTGCTCCCGGCTCCCGGTGATCGGATCAACTGGAGGTAGTCGATGCCGAAGGCAATCACCCCGTGCTTTCGATGGGCTCGTCGGATCATAGCGCAGACCTGGTCAATGGTGGGACCAGTGGCCTCATCGAGGTAGAGTGGGGAATCCGTGATCTGCCGGTAGGATTCCTTTACTTTGAGGAGATCGGATTTTGAGGGCTTGTCTCTCCCTTGTCGCTGACCATTGCGAATGGGATCGTAGATCACCTCAGGATTAAATCGCCCATTGGTGACGATGAGACGCTTCCCTAGTTGGTCCCGGGGCATCTCGAAACTCATCAGCATCGAGGGTACCCCCTGTTTAGCGAGATCGACCAGGAATTGCCCAACGAGGAGCGTCTTACCGCTTGAAGGGTATCCTGAGACTACGCAGACCCGATTCTGGGAAAATCCTCTCAAAGCGGCTGTGAGGCTTGGTAATGAAACTTCCCATCCCATCGCTTTAGTCCTCCCCTCCAGAAGAGACTTGAAATCAGCCAAAACGTCTTGGAAGACCTGTTTCGTCGATTTCTCGGGTGCCGATGCCGATGCCACCTCGATGACGTAGGTGATCGGCTCTCCAAGGTGTTCCAGAAACGTATCATCCCCGAGGTCGTATGCAGACTCCTCGATTTGACGGGCTGCCTTGATCGCTAGCCGGCGAGCAGCGCACAATCGGAGTCTTTCAACGTCTTTGAGGAATGTGCCTCGGGGAACATAGTCGTGGTAGATTTCGAGCAGTGCCGGTGCACCTCCCATCTCAGAAAGGACTCCCCTCTTGAGCCCGATCTCCACAAGCTGCACCTCATCCATAGCGTGATCCACCTCTTGAGATAGTCGGAAAATCTGCTTGTGAGCCTCGGAGTAAAAGAGGCTCTCATCGAGGGGAGTCTCGTCCCATCCCTTTTCTCTTTGGAGGATGACGCTGAGAACGGCCTTCTCCGTCTTTTCGAGTGTTGGTGGTGGTTTCATGTTCTGTTCGCTCGTTTAATCCATTCTGTGATTTGCGCCGATTGGCTCCGGCCCTTTGCCTTGCAGATGGCGCGGAACTTTTCGGCGTGTTCGGGTTCCAGCCGCACAGTAACGGCTTCCCGAGGATGAGAACGAGGCTTTCGCCCCGCTCCCTTGCGTTTGCCTCCTGCTGTCATTTTCCGGCGCGGATTCTTGCCATCATGCGGTCAACTCCTGCCTTGCGAGCTTCGCGGACTTTTTCTGTATCTTCCCAGATTACCTTTCCCGCGAATTTGAGAGCGGCGTCGATGTTTGCTGGAGTTGCGTTGGCTTCGGTGATTTCGGTGTAGTTCGTTTTCATGTTTTTAGATTACACCCCATTTGATTTCTTGCAAGCATTAATTCAAAGAAAGTGAAAAAACTTTCCGAGGGTTCTGTTCAAAGATCGTCTGGGGTGAAGATTTTAACGTGGGCGGGTGCTTTGGTGGAATTGGACTGGGCGTCTCCACCTCGTTCTTGAGATCTGGATAGCCAGTTGGTCAGAAACCGTCTCCATTGCTTTTTCTTGGCCTTGGCTGGATTTGATCTGAGCCATTCTGAGGATGCTGCGATCTGTCGTTTGAGGTCACAAGCTGGATAGGCTTCCGTCCAGTCTTGGAAATCCTTCTCAGTAATTCCTGTCCATCCTTCGGCCACAGACCAGGCGATAGCCTGTGTCGGGGTAAAAGCTTCTCCTTCTCCTTCTCCTTCTCCTTCTCCTTCTCCTTCTCCTTCTCCTTTAACAAAACCCGCAGTAGGTGGGAGACAATCCGCAGTAGGTGGCAGATTTCTGCCGGTAGTTGCCTCAACCCACCCAACATCTGCCAGCAATGGCAGGCTATCGGAGATCACCTTTTCCGGCATCCTGGTTAGATCAGACAGGTCTTCGAGATCCATTGATTTCCCGTCCGAATGCAAGAATTGCCCCCTCCCCTTTGCGGTCCCAGTAGCCGTAAGCTGACAGAGGGCCTGATAAACTCCAAATGCGAGGACTCCGGCCTCACCCTTCTTCATGAGCCTCCGGTATCCCTTTGAGTCACACCCAGAAGGAGACAGAAACCAACCCAGCCGCTGCCGCTTTCTCGTATCGGCATTCTCAAAAGTCTCGCTCCATTTGTTGATTTTGATCATTGGTAAAAAAAGCCTCTTGAGGAACGCAGAACGGGTTTCCCCGGTGAATGAATCTGCGCCCATCAAGAGGCTCAAGGTTGGTTCGGGCATTCACTCCCTCGTCAATATCTATACTATCGGCCTCGATGACTCATTCCAAGATTCAGCATCTATCGAACGGAATTTCTTTTCGAGTGTCTTCATAAGAATGAAGGGATTTCGCTTTTCGAGTTTGGCTTGTAGTCGACCTTCCTCAGAAGGTCGGTTCCTTTCTTGAAGACGGCGTGTCTCATCTCCTTTTTCATCTGGTCATGTCCCTTAGTCTTGTTCTCAATCGCTCGCCAAACTCCAAGCTCTGAATCAGCGATAAAAACATGAACCTCGACAGGCTTAGTTTGACCAAATCTCCAAGATCTCCTGACCGCTTGATAGAATCTCTCATAGGAATATGAGATTGAACAAAATGCGATTTTCCGGCAATGTTGCCAGTTCATTCCAAACCCGCAGATCTTAGCTTTGCTGACAATCACCCTGGCTTTCTGGTCGGTGAAAGCTAAGAGGTTCTCTTCCTTTTTTGCTAACGTATCGCTTCCTTTGACCTCTACCGCATCAGGGATGAGCTTGGCAAGCATCTCACTCTCATTGTTTGATTCGCACCATACGATCCACGGTTCATCCGATTCGTTGACCATATCAGAAAGCTTCTTACATCTCTCCTCCGCAGTCTTTCGAGCCGATTTATGGAGCCCCGTTGCTGAAACCTGGGGGAGATCAAAAAGCATCCCCTCCGGCTTATCTAAAGGAGCTTCAGAAAGATGAGTGTGAGTCGTTAGCGGGGGGAGATCGTATCCGCTGTCATCATGCCCTAGGTCAGAAGGCTTGGAAACACAGGCGGCCCAGCTTGCCACCCATTCCCAGAAGTCTTTCACGGCGTGTTTCTTGAGTCTCCAGTCCGCAGTATTGGCCGAGTCATGGACAAACCAGCGCATAAGCATTTCCATTTGAGGCATGATCCCTAGGAACTCGGAATGGTTCCCTATCTCGGTGTAGTCGTTAGGGGCTGGAGTCGCAGTGCAACAAAGCTTGAACTCTGCATCCTTAAATGATTCAGTTAGTTGCTTTCTTGTCTTCGAGTTCTGCCCCTTCAAAATAGAGCTTTCATCTAGAACCACCCCATGAAATCTGGAGCAATCAAAATGATGAATCCTTTCGTAATTTGTAACAGTGACTCTGTTTGAAATCTCACCATCTGATGAAAAGCCTATCTCCATTCCTAGAAGCTTTTTAGCCTCCCTGATTGTCTGTTGAGCTACGGCAAGAGGCGTTACAATTAGAACGTCCCCAGGGATATGCCTTGCCCAATCTAGCTGGAGAAAGGTCTTGCCTAGCCCAGTATCAAGAAAAGCCGCTCCCCGCTTAACGCTCAAAAGCATATCAAGACAATCGGCCTGATGTGGCTTCGCGTTGGGATGAGGATTGCAATCAATTACGGTTTTCCCGATGGATACTTGATTGGCCTTCCTTTCCAATAATGATTGGTAATTCAAAGCAAAACCTCCTTTTCTGATTCGGCCTTTTCAAGGAAACGACAAGCCTGTTTGAAGTAAGATTCTTTTAGCTCTGTTCCTACAAATTTCCTGCCATTTTGAATTGAAACAAAGCCCTCACTCCCAATGCCAGAAAATGGAGAAAATACAACATCCCCGGGATTACTCCAAAGAATCAGGCATCGCAAGATGAAGTCTAACTGCAAAGGGCAAATGTGTTTTTCATCTTTATCGGTCCTAGCATCTCTGCCGTTTAGCACGTTTGTCTGGTTGATGTCCATCCATACCGGAGAAGCCCATTTCTGCCACTGGTCAACCGGGAACTCCTCGGCAGTGTGTGAAATAGGCTCTTTGTTTTCTCCCGGTTTAACAAAGACGAGAAGATAGTCAGGATTCCCCATGCGTGACCTTGAACTATCCTTCTTGATGGTTTTGTGAAGCAGTCCTACCGCCTTTGTTCTTTGCATCTCAACGACTGGATCTTTCCAGACAGTCACCCGACAATGGAATATCCATCCCGCTTTGATATGTTCCCTGATGATTTTCCCAGAGAAATCACGGCGTCCGATATAGCCATGCATTCCCTTTGACGAAGGGAGATCCATGCAATGAACGCATGAGAGACGGCCCGGCTTCGTGATCCTGAATTTCTCTTTAATCATGAATCGATACTGATCGAAGAACTCATCATCATCTTTGCAATTACCCATATCGGCAACGCTATCAGAATAGACATAAAGCGAAGCAAAAGGAGGAGAATAGATCGAAAGATCAATAGACTCGTCAGGAAGTTGTGAAGAAACCTCCACGCAATCACCATGAAACAGGTGCCAGTTTTCCCCGTTTTTAGAATCGAGGCATTCAATTTGTTTTTTCATTTTCTCGTGTTGTTATTATCTCGATTTAAAGGCATCGAGATTAGCCTAGCTTTTCAAGCCTTCTCAAAAAGGCTTTCTACCTTTTCCCTAAATTCAGAATCGAGTTCCATCCTTTTGCGAATCCTTGAAACCGCTTTTCCAGCAGTCGAAGGATCTCGGCCTCCGAAGACTTTGGCGATCTTCAGCATCTGAATATCAAGCTCATCCTGAACTAGATACATTGCGACCGACCTAGCCTCGGGAGCCGATCCGCATCCCCTAGTTGGAGATAGGATCTCGTCAATACTAACCTCCCATTTTGCGGATACTCGCGAGAGTATTTCGACAATTTGATATGCCTTTTGTTTGTTTTCATTCATGATTTTTTTAGTTCAACATCTCGAATCAGGAAGCCTCTTCGCGGTTCCTGTTCATTTCTCGTTCGCCTCAATACAAGGGCGGTTGTTGCAAGCGTGTCCCACATCATCGTTTGCCTTTCCGAATTCAAACTCATAGATACGGTGGTCATATTTGCCGCCCCTAAAATATCGGTGGGCACGAGCAGCAGACTCTGCTTCCTCGCGGGAAGGGAAGACACCAATCGGAAATGTGTTGCTGTGTCCTCCGTATCGGAACGCAAGGACAACAAAACAAGGCGAACAAGACGGTGATGCCAACGGCAAGTCGCTGGGTTGTTCATTGTTTTCACTCATTGTCGTTTCCTTTCTGGTTGCTCGCGCCATGGCATACCTCAGTCGTTCTCTGCCTACAATCGGGCGCGTTTTATCCATTCGGTGATTTGCTGCGCTTGCGATCTCCCCTTTGCCGCGCAGATCGCCCTGAATCGTTCGGCGTGTTCCGGCTCGATCCGCACTGTGATTGTCTCGCGGGGAGTGTTGCAGGGCTTGCGCCCCGCTCCCTCTCGTTTGCCGCCTCTCATCTTAAATGCCCATTTGGGTCGGCTTGTTTGCCCACTCCGCGTTGAGGTCAACGGGGAGGAAGGTAGCGATAAAGGACTTAGCGGCAATCTTGATGTCCATGAGGGTTGCCGCATCGGTGTCGAAGCGGAAGGCGAAGCCGTCGTCGGCGAGGAAGGTGTTGATCATCTCGGCAAGTCCGATTGCGAAGTCGCGGTCGTCGGAGCGGAGGATAGTGGTGATCGAGGCGTTAATGATGGGGTCGTGAAGCGGTGTCGTGTTGTTCATGTTTTTATACTACACCCCTTTTGATTACGTGCAAGCAATTAATCAAAGAAAAGTGCATTTATTTTCGGGGGCGTCTAATCGGCAGAGAACAAGGCGCGGCAGACCAACCTGCTACGCAGGTGGCTGCTCTTGAGCGTTCGCCCTAAGCTCAAGGTTCTCGGCCATCGCCTTGTTTAACTGCTTGGTCATCTCGTCGCGTTGACGGGTGATCGCACGAAGTTCCTCGATCATATTCTGAATTATCTTCCGTCGATAATTTGAATTTGACTCAGATCGCTCTCGCCTAGCCTTCTCTTGCTTGGCTTCCTCTTTCCAATCGTCCCGCTCTCGTTCGAGCTTTCGGCAAAGATCGGCGTATGGCCTCAGCTTGTCTCCTGGGACGTAGTCCTGCTCATCCATGCTGATCTCTAAATTATCGGTCTCCGTCGTATCGGTGTATTCTTCACTCACTATGGGACTCCTCTCCACGTTGTGAAATTTTCTCAGTCGCGAACTTAGAGGAAACTCTCAGGGTGACATGATACTCTTCCCCACATGATCCACATTTACAATAGTCTGTATCTCCATCATTTCTAAGGATAGTCTTATCCCACCAATCATGGTTTTCTGTCCCGCAATAAGGGCACACCGGGAAGTTTGTCCATTTCGCATCGATCTGGTCACTCACAGCAGCCCCCTTTCCTTTCGTCGCGCATACTCGGCCAAAAGCAAAGCGTCAGCGTTACGATGAGTGATCTTGATTGACGGGAAAAGACGCTGCGCTGCGGCCTTGGTGACGTTCTTGTCGCCCTTCGTCCGGCACTTCATGTCACCCTGCCACTTTGATGGCGTGACATATTCAAAAGGGATCTGAAGGCACGCTAGTAGCATCTCAAGCTTCCCGAATGATTGACCGAAAGAGAAGGAAGACTTGACGCCCATCTGCGGGGATGAGTGAACCTTTTCAAGGACTGCTGAAGTTTTCCAGTCCATTTCAGAACCATAACGCAAGGCGTCATAAAATGCGGTTTTAATGTCATGGTCCGTATAGTCTAGCCTCACGATCCAAGGATCTCCCTCTGACGGTAGGAATGCGATTGCCCCAGACTTCCCAGGGTCGATTCCAATGTATATTTTTTTCATCTGATTTTCTTTTTAAATTGTGAGTAATCGCGGAAATCTTCCGGCGTTATTTTGAGCCCTTTCCTTTCGAGCCATCTTTCACAAGCCCTGCGAACATCGCAGAACGGCTCCCATTTTTGCTGGACTCCGGCAGTCTTTTTCCCTCCTGCTCGTCCTTCCATTGGTGATTTTTTATTCATCGTCTGGCAGGTTGAGGTGCTTGAGGATCTTCGTCGGCCCGTGGTGGTTGAGCAGGCCGATCACTTGAGCCCATTCGGTTCTGGTGTCGAGTCCTGATTCTTTCGTTTCTTCGTAGGGCGTGACCGCTAGAACTGGGTGCCACGGTTCGCCGTCTTTGATTTCATAAAAGTGTTCGAGGTCCCAGTTTTGAGAATAAGAACTGGGGATCATGACGAGGTCCTCTTGATCGCTATCCCCCTCGGTTGGTCGCCGGTCGGTGATCCATTCGATTTCAATCGTTTTCATTCCGCGCCTCCTTTCCGGTTGCTTTGGCGATTGCGTTTTGAATTAAGTTGATGTCGTCTTGATGCTCCGACCAGTCAGAAAGATCACCGTTGAGATGAAAACCGAAGACTCCATGTGACTCTTGGATCAGCGTGAGAATCCCCTCCAAAGCCTCCAGCATGTCAGGAGCGGCTGCGATGAGTTGGGCGTTATCATCTATTTCGCATCTCGGAGTATCTGCTAAATCAAACTCACAAATCGTCTTTCCTGTCCTGTTATCAATGATGGCCGGAGGGCAAGCAAAGTTCTCTGCTCGAAAATAATACCAATCGGATTTAGTGTTATCACTCATGGTCTTAGAAGCAGTCGGTTTCATTCTGCGCCTCCTTTCCGGTTGCTTTTGCGATTGCGTTTTGAACCGACTTTGCTATTTCCTCCCAAGAGACGAGTTCATTTGATGAATTTCTTGTCGGCCCCTGCGCATCTTCGATGACAGACCAAACGGTCTCCAGAGCCTCCAGCATCTCCGGTGCGGCGGCGATGAGTTGGGCGTTTGCTTTGCGCTCAAAAATTGATAGATAAATCGATAACGGAGGCAATTTTTTTTTGCCTTTTTTGATGCAAACACTGTCTCCCGTTAAATAAACCTCCCACGGCCCCGGCGTGTGCTTGTGGTCACTCACTTCGACCTCCTTTCATCATGCCGATGATCTCCAGAGTCGTCTGCCGTAGATGGTCGGCAAAAAGATTAATCCCAGTTTCCATGCGCTCCGTGAACTCATCACGCTCAACCAAGATCCTTAGGGTAGGAAGCCCCGGGCAGTAGCTTTGAAACCACCAGGCATCAGCCCCCGTTGCCGCCATCGAGCCATGAACCTGAGCCTTGTATTGCTCTGGTAGTTCTCCATTTAACAGGTAGAGAGCATGGGTTTCGGGCAATGGCGCCTTTCCTTCAAAGCCGATGTTTTTGCCGCGAATCAGACCGTCTGGACTGACTCCAACGAATTGAGAATAGTGAGTGCAGAATCCCACCTTGCGGATCACTTCGCCGGTCTCTACCTCGAAAGCTTGTTCAGCTTCTGACTCCATCTTGATTCCGTTCCAGATTGCCCATTGACCTCGGTTTCTCGGCGGCGGCCCATCTGGATCAACTCCCCATTCGTCGGGGACAATGCAGGATGACATCTGCCCGATGATCTTGGCGATTGCCTTCTTCCTCGCTTCCTCGGTGGTCTTCGTGTAGGTCTTAGGGAGGTTGATCCCTAGATCCTGGCACTCACCTAGGAGAGCGGCTTTGGTCATGTTTTTAGGTGGCTCCTGACCCACAAGCTCAGAGATCTGCTGCCTCAGTTCTGATGCTGTATAGCGGCATTCTGGCTTCTCGGCTAGCCATGTCCCGAATTGAGAGCCGGTAAGTTTTCCCTTACGAGCCTCAAACCATTCATCAGTTCGTTGCTCCATCAAGTGAATCTTGCAATCGGGGAACAGTTCTTTTTCGGTTTTAGCAATCATTTCGACACCTCCTTTTCTTCCTTGTCCCAGAGATCCTCTGATGATGGCTCGGCCTCAACCTCGGGAGGGGTCACGAGTGCTTCTAGGGACTCTAGGGTCTTCTCCTTGGATGGCTCGGGGGTGACATCACGCATCCCCTTGAACTCAGTTTCCTCGGCCTTAGTCACCGCATCCATGATCTCGGGAGAAAGCGTCAACCACTTGGTGAGTCGCCGGAAAGCAGTCTTCTTCGCCATCTCGTTCCAGTGGTCTTTCCAAGGGCCAGAGTTCCCGGCTCTCGACTTCTGGCGGATCTGTTCAACCTCTGCCTTCGACATGATCTCTGCCTGCACTGAGCCATCCTTGAGGGTGACTTGAGCGTAAACGGCATACGGTTCGCCCCGTTCGTTCTTGAGATCGTAGGAATGCTCCTGCACCTCGCCCATCGAATGCTTGAAAGTGTCATTCTCGCAGACTACATCAGCGTGGATCTTGGCAACGTCGCCGGATCTCCGGACCAGTTCGACCAGGCCCTTGTAATCAATCACCAGAGTCGCCTCCTTGCCGTATGGGATCAAGTGTGCGCGTCTCCCGTCAGGCTCAAGGCCCATCGCTGAGAGATCCAGCAGGCACTTGAAGAAGCTCTCTTGCGTGCAGTCAGCAAGCTTGGGTGTCCTCGTTAGCGCAGTGATAGCCACCCGTCCGAATCGCTCGGCTGTCAGATGCTTGGGCAGTGCGGCCCTGAATTGCTCCTGCATCTTGTCAGATGAAAGAACGGTCTTTAATTGTGTCAGTTTATTCATAGTTCAAAGCCCTGTCTGGGCACCCCGAAACCCCGCCACTCAATTACGGTGCGCAGGGGTGGGAAGTTGGTTTTACGGCGTCTCAAGGCCGGGAGTAGACATCCAGTCGGTCAAGATTTTGGCCGTCTCTCCGACCTGTCACTGCTTCGCTTTCGGGCAGTCCCGCCGCGCTGTTTTGTCTGTCGGGTCGCTTGACAGTCCCAAGGGTGATCACTCCCTGAAAACGAATCTCCATCCCACATCCCCCGAAAGGCTTGGGCAACGATCCTCACGGCCTGGATCAAGGCGAGGATTAGGACGGCAAAAAGTCCGCTTACAAAAATCTGTTCAAGACTCATGATTCCACATCTTCCAATTCAACTCCTGCAAGGTCGGCAAGTTCCTGAAGCTTCTTAACCCCGATGATGGCTACCTCCTGTGCCATCGACGGGGAGAATTTATCTGCCCCGAAAGGATGCTGGTCCTCCAACTCTTGGACAGAGATCCCAAGGTTGATGAAGCCCCGCCCTCCCCTCGTCTTGTAGTAGGTCGCGAATCTTTTGAGAATCTTCATCACAAAGTCTTTCTCAAAAGGTGTGCAAGAAATGCTCTGATCGAAAGCCCCTTTTCAGAGGCTAGGACCTTTAACTTGATGTGCAGATCAACGGGGATTTGCACGGGCTTTGTTTTTGTTTTCATGAATTAAGTTTCCCGCGTGAAGGATGCGCGGCCCCCGTGGTGAGTTAGGCGGTTCTAGTGTATGTCTTCAGTCCTTGTTTGACGTTTTGCATTTCCGTTTCATACACAATTCGGGCATACTCGATGCTGATTTCCGTTGTGGAATCGTCAGCCCAGGAAGATTCTTCGATTTGCCACGCTCTATTTCCCAAGATAAAAAGAGTGATTTTGGAATTTTTGTTATTAAATTCGTGGGTCTGAGGATTTCTGTCTACCGTGGTCATTTTCTTTCTTGGTTTGTCTCGGGCGTCATTGCCTCCGACACACGAAAGAAAACAAAAGAACTCACCCCCGGCAAGATCTTTTTTAACTTTTTTTCTTTTTAACCGTCACCCCCCTTAATCTTGGGGGATCTTGCGGTAGTAAAGCTCCAATCGACCCGGGAACTTTTTGCACTCGTAAAGGCCTGAGTGGTAGAGATCCCGCAGGAGCTTTCGAGCCGTATCGTATGAGATTCTATCTTCCTCCGCGAAGTCTCTAATCGTCCGAAAACCCTCGGGAATCTCGGTCTGACGGCTGTGCTGATAGAGGTCTGCTCTTAGGCTCATGCTTTTTCAAGGAGTGGAGTTAAAAACGATTCCCCGTTCTCGATGCCAACGGGGACAACAAGGAAATTTTCAGAGCGGGAAACAAATTGAACACCGTGACCCTGGGTCCAGTCTGAGTAGTTAGAACGAGACCAAAGCGGTCTAGCAGCTTGGCATAGGCACCCGAAGTTCCAGGCCCCGATCCTGCCATTAGCTGGCGTTTTGATCGTGGCATGATCCGCCCGGTGAGTGTCTGCGTAAAATACGTTCTGCCCGGTCTTCGTCACCGATTGCATGGCCGCATTCCGGCAAGTTCCCACACGATGAGCCATCAGGACTTTTCCTTTCCTGATCCATCCCGGCTCGTTGGGCACGTTGTGAATCTCTCCTCGCCTGTAATACGTGATCCCGCGCTCTTTTAGATGGCAGAGATACTCGGGGGAGATTGCCTTCAAAACGGCCTCAGCGGCCAATCTGGAACCGGGGTTGGTGCTTACGGCATACCTCTCAACACGGTCCTCATGGTTCCCCTCGATGATCTCAATCCTAGCCCTTGGTGCCGCCTCTTGAAGACTATCAAGTATCGCGTTTGTGGCTTCGATGTCCTCCTCGTAGGAGTAGCCATAGGCATCAACCCAGTTCGTAGCCTTGTATTCGCTCAGGAACCCTCCGCAGTCGATGTAATCCCCAAGAATCACCACCTCGTCAGGGTCAACGGTCTTAACGTCCCGAAGCCATGCCTTGACTGCCGCCGGGTCATGCTTCATTCCGTGGATGTCACCGGCAATGCATCGGACGAAATCTCCCTTCTTCCTGCCCTTCCCGTTCCCGATCTTGATCTTTGGATGAGCCTTTGCCGCTTTGAGCTTGTCTAGTCGATTTGAGAGGAGGAGGTTTTCGGCTTCGAGTGCTTTAATCCGCTCACTCATTCCGTCACTCTCCAACTTCTTAACATCGGATTTCAGGCTCATTTGTTTAGATGGTCTCGGATCTCTTGATGTATCTGGTCAAGCTTCGGGGAGAGGTTTTCGGCAATGCTGATTTTACCCTTCAGTTCCCCGACCTCTTTAGTGACGATAAGCAAATCGCCAGACGTTTTTTCATGCTTCCTCTCGCAATCGTTCGCTCGTTTGATGACCACTCGCCAGAGGATTGTGATGGCTCCCACGAGGGCGGTGCCGAGGGCGTATAGGATTTCGTCACTCATAACAATTCGTCGATGCGCTCGATCACGAGCTTATAGGTTTCAGGCGAACAATCGTTCTTCCGTCGAGGGGCGATCATTTGATGGGTCAGGATTCCGTCTTTCCCGATCTTGAATTTGTCCATCAGGTAGATGCACTTGTGAGCCACCGAGTCGATTTCGATTTCGGAGGGTGTCCGTTTGTTAGTGTCCCCTGCAAAGGCAATCCCGACACTGTGAGAGTTGAGCCCAGTGCGTCCCTGCCATCGGCTCCGGCCTGCGTGCCATGCCCGTTTTGAATCCCATACCATTTGCACACGGTTCCCGTTCTCAGGGTCGATTAGGTAGTGATACGAGACTTTGCTTTTCGGGTTGAGAATCCATGAAACGCCGCCCTCGAATGACCCCCCCGAATGGTGAAGAATGATGTAGAGGGGAACAATCGTATCGCCTCGATTGGGCGAAAGTTTCACCGTCTCTTGGTATGGGTCAGGGTGGCGACAGATCATTTCGCCGGCGTGATGATAATGGTTGCGCTTCCTCCTCCCAGATCGTCAGGGAGCGGTCGCGAAATCGAAAACGATGTGCCGCACGAGGGCAGGGCAATAGTCAGGATTCCGCAGAGGGCTATCAGAAGCAGAGTTGACGGCTTAAGGTAGGGCGCAACGTATTTGACCACCACCCAGGACAGAGTCCCTACGACGGCGAGGGCAATGACGTCAGCCCCTTCTGCTAGTCCTTCGGTCGGAAGGCCAATCTTTTCAACGCGCATGACTAGGCCGGTGACGATTAGATGACGAAGGTATGATGCGAGGGCGTTCATTATATGATTTCGGGTTTTAAGTTTTGATATTCGGAGAGAGTCAATTCCTCGATCAATCCGGCTTGAATCGCAGGGTCAATTAGTTCGTCGTCGGCTGGTGTAAATCGCCACTTGTCAATCGCGATGAGACCTCGACCGCTCTTATCGTTAGCAATTGCGAGTTCATCGAAGGGCGGCAGGCCGCGCAATGTTACGGCTCTTGTGCCGAGCCCTCGAGGATAACCCCGTGACTGGTCAACTGCGGCAGCGAGTTGAGTGTATGTCGCTGCCTCGCACTTGAAATACCTGTGTGTTTCGTCGGTCATTGCAAGGTGCCGTTGATGTTGATTTCCCAATCTTTGCCTTTGAGGCTAGTGATCGCGGTTGTCGTCGCGG
>Ga0208917_1000500_pt1 | contig 20251 bp, 27 predicted proteins | sample DEB08_DNA_10_FD_185500 | JGI IMG/M metagenome (GOLD analysis project Ga0208917, IMG submission 185500) | Aqueous microbial communities from the Delaware River and Bay under freshwater to marine salinity gradient to study organic matter... | ecosystem: Environmental > Aquatic > Marine > Coastal ...
GTTCATGTTGTTTTCTAACCAAAACGCATAAGTTGAACCTTCAGCCATGCCCGCCGCAGCCGTAAATTCAAACGTCGTTTCCATACGCGACGCGTAAACGGGCGTCGTAGTAATCGTTTCCTTGTCCGTAGTTGTGTTATCTAACGCCACTTGTCGCAAGGTCAAACTTAACGTCCCGCTTGTCGGCGCTGTGTATTCATGTCTTAAAATAACCTTCAGCAATTGACCTGCATTAGGCATGGCTAATTTGTTGCTACGTTGTAACGTAGTGTATTCTGTTTCTGTGTTGCCTACGGGCAAGTACACGTCACGAAGGGCATTATCAAAAAATGACCCAACGACGACACACTTGTTTTTTAACGACGACCCGAAATTGGTTGTCGTAATTTTTTTGCTACTTCCTTCAGCCGAATCAGTCGTGTCACTGACGTCGACAATCATAAGAAGGTCGCCTTTTGCCGCCTCTGTTATTGCGGTTAGGTCGGTTACTTTTTTGTTTGCCATTGCTGTAGGTATTGACTCAACTTCTCAAAGTTTGCCACCTGCGACTTGCGGGGTTTATGGTCGCCAGTTGATAGCCGACAAGAACGCTCGTCGTTGGTTGTCGGGTACTTTGGTTTCGTAGACATTTAGGTTTTGAAAATAGTTACGCGTCGTCGGGTGAATGTCGTCCTCTGTGTTTGTTTGGTACTCAGGGTACAACTCTGTGTGGTGTCTAAGACGTTCAATCAAACGTTCGCGGTAGAACATAGCCATGTCTTCAGCGCGGTCTAAAACAAGTTTAATGTCTGAAATACTAGCGTTACCTCCCTGCTCAGTGTCGGGCAAGGAAATTGTGTTGTTGGCAAATCGTAGGCGCAAACTATATGCAACCTCGACAAAGGCAAATTGAGTCAAGGCAGGCAAGATGTAATCAACCAACAAGGTCTTGTATTGCACATTTTGTTCTTGGTCAATTTCATTGTTTGTTACCAGTTGCTTTAGCTTCTCGTCTAGCTGTGTACCTAGAACGGGCAAAATATGTCTGTCCTGTGCCAGTACAATTTGTGGCTTTAATAGGTCGTCGTCAACACTTGAACCAATTGTAGTGTCACGCTTCAAGCGTGCGGTACTCAAATACATTACGGCCATTACCTTACTTTTTCCATGTTTACATTCAACGACAAATTGTAGTCGTCGGCCATTCTAATTACGTCTTGCCGCAAGTCGTCTTGACCACGCCACCTATTACCCATGTATTGAATGGCAACGGCGCGGTCTGTGCCGCGACCCACTGCCCACACACTGACTTCGTGGTTGCGTAGGTTACGCGCCACTCTGTCGCGGCGCAATCCACGTAGTAAGTAAAGGTCACTAATCATTGCTTGTCAATTGGTGCAATTGCTTCGTCACCTTTTTGTACGACGTACGGGTTGTTACCTACCTTGTCCATCACATCTTCAAACTGACCTGCTACCAAGGCGTCCCATTCGGCTTCGGCCTCTTCGGTGTCGGCAAATTTGTATTCAGGGTCGTAGATAAAAATGTTTCGTTGCCACCCGTGGTAGCAATTCTTACCCCCTGCCCACTCAAAAATATCGTAACTGCTCTGACCCGCCGCCGCGAATTGTCCGTTTTCTCCCGCGTCGCTCATGTCTTGAATGTCCTCAAATCGGTACATGACACCCGAATCACTTAGCCCCATCATTTCTACACAAAAGTCGCGGCTTGCTCCTTTTGGTGTGGCCTTACTAGCTTTGAAGTAAGAATAGCGCACGGCAAACAAATTACCTTGCGGGCTTACAATATCGCCGTACTCTGAAAAACTTTCAATATCGCTGTATGACTCAAGGTTGAACTGCCTGTAGTTGTGCAGTCGCTTGTCTACAGACGTGTCTGTTACTACCTCGGTCTTGACCAGTGTGAACATTTCCATAGGTAGCGGGGCGTTCTTGTCTGACAAATGTGACAACCACGCTTTGCCGTCTTTTTCGCTAATGCGCTTGGGTTTGCTCAATTGCGTTTCGTCCTCTACCTCTGTCGTTTGTTGTTCTTCTTCGGCCACCTCTTCTTCTACAATTCCAATTGCATCGACGCCTTGAATAAACAATGCTTCAGCAACTTCAGGTGTAAACTGCAACATCTGTACCAAGAATACTTTGGCCTGCTCCTCGGTAATAATGCCTTCTTGTACCTTGACCAACACTTCGACGGCACTTGCAATCTGTGCGCCGTTATAGCTTGCCTCTTTGTCTGCGGTTGTCGCATCGCTGCGCACATCCTCAAAGGCCAAAAATGACGCGGGTTGCAACTTGTCAAAGTGCAGGTCTAGCGTCACACCCATAGCCGACAACATAGGGCGCAGCCCCTTAATAAAGGTTTCTTGCATAGGACGTACGACAAGGTTGTGAAACAACTCGTACGACTCTTTCATTTCGTCGGCGTTGTTTCCAAACCCTCCGCCTTCACCACGCAATCCAAACAATAGAGGACTAGTTACGCGGTGTCCTGACAACACCTGCGTCACAATCTGTTCGCTATAAAACGCGTATGTCTTTTGTGGGTCGCTAGGTTGAAACGCCTCAAAGGTTGGTGCGTCGTCGCCGCTATCGCTGTATGTAATCAGAAACTTGCCTGCGTTACTTGCGCTACCAAACTTGTCATAGATAAGACGCTCTAACTTTTGGCGCTCTTCGTCAGACGGAACGCCCGAACGGAAGTTGATAACCATGCTAGGAAACAACCCGTTCTCTAAACTGCTGCTGTGAAACTCGGCAATCTGTCGGTCTGCGTCAATCCAACTTAGCGCACCAATGTAGTCGGGCAACCCATAGTAAAACGACTGCGGGTTGTACATCTTAATTTGTACAATAGTGCTTGCCGCTGTGCGGTCAGTGGTACTAAATGCGGGTATCGGTTGCGGCGGGTTTTGTCCTACGGACGTCCAGTCGGCGCTGTAGTAATATGTATTTACCTCGTCGTTGTCGTCGGCTTTACCTGCTCTTACATTGGCGGCGGGTACGTGGTGTACCTCGACAATCTGTGTTCTATCCTTACTCCAAACTGGGTTCAAGAAACATTGCCCGTACAACTTCAAATCGTACGCCGCACGCTTCAAACACGTTTCGTCACCAAAGACTTGTTTGACACGTAGCCATTGTTCAATATGTTTGTCTTTGTGTGTAGCTTCAAGGCCATGCCCGTAAATCATATCGGCTACTCCCTTGACAATTGCGTTGTGCATACCACTGCCCAACATTAAACTTTCAAGGTACAGAAACCACATATTGTCTTCGCCCGCGTCTATCCATTCGTGGCGGTTGCTTTCTTCAAATACGGGCGACGGCGTAGTGCCGTAAGGCATAACGCTCAGGTTTAACTTATCCATTGTACACTACGTCAGGTGAAGGGTTAGTGGTATAGGTATTGTAAGGTTTCGGCTCAAACGCATTTTTGCCGTCGTATCGAAGGTACATTAAATGTCTTGCCTTATCCGTTGTCCCCTGTTTAATGTCTACCCTGTACATACCTATTTCTAAATTTCTTAAATCTAGGTTAAACGACACGGCGCGGTCATTGACCTTTACATTTGTGCCGTTTTGCGTCGTCGATTCTTTCGTTTGCAGATTTACCATTTCGGCAGTAATAGCCGTTTCACTATCGTATTCTGCAATGTGTACCTGAATGGTTGCCGCAGTAGTGCCGTGAATGAATTGTAACATCTATCTAACAATATAAGTATGACCACAAAAAAGGGGGCACGCAGCCCCCTTTCTTATATCTACTAATTCGATTATTCAGTAATCGTAATTTCGGTGTCCTCGAAGTTTTGGAACGGCGCAGCGGCAGGCGACGCGGGTGTGCCTCCAATCATGTCGTAGAACGCGATTGATTCGCGGCCTGTAAACACAATCTGCATACCATTCTTATCGCCCATAGCTTGCCCTGTGCTGATTGTACCTGACGTCACGTCCATGCCGTTCTTGCCTCCCAACAACAACAAGTTACCTTGGTTGTCTTCAACAACAATTTGTGGACGGCCATAGGCCAAAAGACGCAGGGTGTTTGCGTCGGTGTTCGTCAACTTAATGAAATCGACCGTGAGAACTTGCTCAAAGTAAGTAGTACCTGTCGTCGGGTCTGACGTCACGTTAATGTCCAAACTAGCCATTTCGCGTCGCAACTGGAAGTAGTACAAACCAAAAGCGGTCTGTGTTGTCCCATCCGTTCCGTACGCTGAAATTGCTGTAATTTCATTATCTGCGTTAATAGTGGTGTTTGTGTTGTTGTACCACTCGTCGTAGTTGTGAATGTAGATACCCTTAATACCACCCGTAGCGTCTTTGCACGAAGTGCCCCGACCCGATGTAATATCGCAACTCATGTCTTTACGGGTTTAAGTATTACGCAGGTGTCCAAGTGCCACCAATAACTACGTCTGCGGCAATGCCTGAAGCACAACCCAAACCAAACTGCATGACCACACGCACGTTATCGCTGCCGTCGTACTGGTAAACTGGAATGTATTGTGCATCAATCAGGTCTGTCATAAGGTTAGAACCAACGACCAAGTTCTCAGTCTGTGCCAACACAATAGCGTCGTCAAACATACCTGGGCACTCAGCAATTGCAATCCCGAGGAAGTTCAATTGACCGAACGCTTGGTTGGTAACCTGTGCGTTGTAACCTGTTCCAACTGAGTCGCCTGAAGTCAAGGCAGAACCACCCGCTGTTGCCAATGCTTGGCGGTACAACGCGGCTGTCTTAGAAGATACAAAGAACTTCAGGTCGGGCTTGGCCAAAATTCCAGACTTATCGGCAGCGGCTTTTTGGTACACTTCGCCAAATGACGCAATAACGTTAGTTGCGCTCAATGACGCAGCGGTAAACTCTGTGTAGGTTGCCCCTGCGCACGCTGAATTAGACAATCCGTCTTCGTCAAATGTTCCGTCGTTAGACAAGAAACCTTTAGTGAAGACTGACCCGCCTTTCCAAATCAGGTTCTCAACGCTTTCGGCTGTCTTAGCTGCGGTTTGTTCCATAACGAAGGCGCGGAACTCAGGCGTGCCCCAATCGCTTGTAGCGCGTGAACCACGCTGCGACACCCATGAAGGGAGCAACGTACCACGGCACAACTCCTCGTTGACTTTAAGGTCAGTCAAAGTCAACACAGACTCGTTCAGGGTAACGCTATTGCCGTCTTGGAACGCGCAGTTTGCGCCCTGAATAATGTCGTCTGCAATAGACGTCGTTTGAATGACGGCCTTGTTTGTAATTCCGTCCAATGTGCGGACGTAGTTCTTAGCAATTGTATCGCCCGACTTAACGGCAGGCGCGACAAATGGCAACACCAAATCACCTGCATAAGTAGGTGCATTCGGCGTACCAAAATTTGGATTCGCAAACGCCCGACGACGTGTGCGGTTTAGTGACCTGTAGCGGTTCATTTCATCAATTTATTTACCATGTTAGAAACGCGCTCCTTTACGCTGTTGCCTTCGGCTTGCAGCGCACCCGTAGCGACTGGGGCGTTTTTGTGTGGGTTAGCACTCAACTTTTGTGCAGCGGGCGCAGAACCCAACTCTTCAAGTTGCTTACGCATCAACGCAATCTGACGGCGCTGACGTGCAATAGTGTTGCGTTCACGGCTCATTTCCGTACGTTCCGTGCGACCACGGCGTGCTGCCCGACGCTTGCGGAACTCCGCGCGGTCTTCGCGTGACATACGGCTGTAGCGCGAACGACGTCCGCGACCCATGCGTGACTTGCGTTGGCGTGACGCCTCCACCTCTGTAGCTTCGGCAGGTGCTTCGGCAGGTGCTGCCTCTACCAAATCCATAGCCATTTGGTGTACGGCCTCGGCTTGTTCTGCGTTGAGTCCCATTGCGGTCAACGCCTCGACCAATGCAGTTGCAGGGTCGGCGGCAGGCGCTGCTTCCGCAGGCGCTGCTTCTTCTTCAAACTTCCTTTTGAACATTTGTTTGTTATTAAAAATTAGATGCCCTGTTTTATAGGGCTTCGTTTATTCATCAATACCCATCAAAAATTGAAGGGTCGTCTTTGACAATTACGTCGTTTAGTTTATCGGCCAATGGATGCCCCCATTCTTCAAGAATCAAACACCCGACAATGGATGCCCCGTAAATGTCCCAACGCAAGTCTTCCGCAATTGCCTTAGCGTACTTGTAGGTATCATATCCGCCGTTGTAATATGGCTCTAAAACTTTGGCTGCGACGTTGTAATTCACGTCCTCGAACAAGTCAAAAACCATGTCAATAGCCATTTGGTCGCTTGTCATTTCGTCCGCGTATTCGTTGGCTAATCCAACTTCAGCACGTGAAGCAATGTCTGTAATTTTTCTCATTTCACCCTAACGTTATTGTACCCGTAAATTTCATACAATTCGCCAAGCAAGTCGTCTAGTTCATACTCGTCAAGTGGGTACGTTGTAATCTGTACGTTGTATTTGTTTGTGTACTTGTATCGGTCAACATAGGTGTCTAAACCTGCGTTGTCAATGTCGCTCTTGACGTCCGTTAGGTCGTCGTGCTCCACAATAATAAATTCAATTCGTGCCATTTTATCTGCTTGCGTCCCGCACTTCGATAACGTCAAACCCTGCGCGAATAAGTGCCGCGTCAATTTCGTCTACGTCAGTCCAGTTCATGTTTTCCAAGTAAAGCCAAACGTCATTGAAATACTCTTCGGTGTAAAACGACCCACGCATTCCAATCGTGTTGTCTACTACGTCTTCAACGTCAACCCAATTTGCGTCGGCTACTACAATGATTGCGGTGGTAATTGCCATAACGTTGTGGTTTAGATGTAACGTTCTCCAAAGGTTTGTTGCAACATATCAAACAATTTGTTGGTCGCGTAGCTAGACAATGCGTCAAGTTCGTTGCTACTTGCGTCGTCCAACATTTCCTTCAATTCGTGGATGTATTCGACGTACAACAAGTCGTCGGCAAACGAAACGTCATAACCCAAGTCGTCGCCGTTTTGTGCGGCTCGCTCAATTTCTTTCTGCAGTTCCTTTAATGTGTACATTGTGTGGTTTTAATAATTACTTGAGTCCCAACGTAGATACTCTTCGTCTAGCCAAGCCAAGACTTCATCAATCAAATCCTGCTCGCTGCCGTCCAAATAATCTGCCGCCTCAAATAGAAGGTCTGTCGCTTTCTCATACCCATCCCACCCGCGATTGTTCAAAATTTGGTAGGCGGTAATGACCGCAAAGTAGGCGTCACCATTAGGCAATTCGTCTGCGATTGTTTCCAACCCATCAAATCCCTCTCGATTTAGAATATCCATTGCTTGTCTGCCGTTCATAACGTTGTGGTTTAGATAGGTGTGTACTCTACAATAATTTGAAAGCTATACTCTCCCATTCCTAGTTCAGTATCGAAAATATCCAGAATGTAACCCACGTTGTCGCGTATTACGTCCTTAATGTCTTCGGGGTCTGCGGGTTCAATGCCCTTGTTCTCAATGTAGCACTCTGCAAGCATTGACCTTTCGTCAAGGTAAAAGTCGAAAAAGTATGCCCCGCCACTGAAGTTGCGGTCAAGTTCCTTACACGCTGACGTTAGGTCTTGTTCTAATTCTTTGCCGTTGTAATATCCCATATCGTTGTGGTTTACAATAAGGTAAATATGAAGTCCACATATCCGTCGCCCGTTGACGCGTGAATTATATCTGCTCCCAAGTCATCCGCAAGGTCTTGCGCATAAAAAAGAACGTCCTCCTCATCGCCACGCACAACACTTGTTCGCACCTCCACATCTACGTCGCTGTCAACAACCAAGTCGTCATATCCAAGAATTGAAGGGTGTTCTTGGTACGCGTCAAAGAAACGCTTTTGAACGGGGTTTAATGCCCCGTACTCTCTGCTACCATATCCATACATATCGTTGTGGTTTATAGAATTGTCGCTTCGTATTCACCCTGCATATCAATTGCGTCGGCAACCTCAAACAATAGGTCTTCATACTTCATCCAGTCGTCGCTGTCTGCGCTAACCTGAATTTCGATAAGGTCGCCGAAATTGTCAAAGTCGTAATTCTTGTCGGCCTCTTGCATAGACACACCCACTTCGCTAAACGCGTCATACACGACGTCGGTCATATCAATAATGCGGCCACCTGCTACTTCTAAAATCATGTCTTAATGGTCTGTAATGTCAATGAAAATATCGTTGCCGTCCAACATAACATGAGGAACTAGATAACTAAATTCTCCAAGGTATTCCTCTAGCACAACTGACAACTCACTCATGAAATCGTCAAGGCGTCGTGGATGATAAGCTACTGGTTCGTTATTGTGCAAGATGCCGTAATCCTCAATAACCACGGACGTGTACCTACCACGCGAATCATAATCGACCCTTCCGTCAATGTGGTACAAGTCCATTACGTCTGACACCAACGACATAATGTATTTAATTTGGGTCGTATTCATATCGTCGTGGTTTAGCTGTATTGTTCCAGTGTTCCAATAGCAAGCAACAACTGGTCGATGTAGACTTGCATATTTCTGTCGGCGTTATCGTACGCCTCTGACAAATAGTCGCGTGCCTTATCTAGGTCGCCGCGCTCTGACGCTTTGCTTGCGTCCATCATTGGGTCGTAAACAGACGACACCAACTCAGGGTCAACGTTCAACGCAATTTCGCTAATGGCTTCAGCCAGTCCTTCGCCGTTTTCACCCCACGCGTCAAGGTTGTCATCAATAATGTTTTGTGCTTGTCTTTGTGCGCTCATGCTTTGTTGTTTTACTGCGCTCAATGTAGCACTTTTACGCTGTTTAGCCATACTCTTTGCGTATCTGTTTTTCAACAACGCCTTGTAGTAATTGACTTTCATAGCGTCCAACTCTACTGGTTCGGCCTCTGTTACCTCCTCTTCCTTCTCTTCAATTGCCTTTACTTCCCCGTCGTATTCTACCAATACCCCGTCGTACACTTCCAGTTCTACGCCCGCCTCAGTTTGGTATGTGCCGCTATCAATGCTTGTAGGTTCACCTTGTTCGTTCAATGTGTACACCTCGCACCCCGCGCTAAACTCTTCGCTTTCTGTTACAAGCACATCGCCGTTAGTCAAAGTCGCTTCAGCGTAGAAGTTGCGGCCAGTGACTTTGTTGTATAGCGTTTGCCAAAACGTCGGCTTCTTAGGTTGCGCCTTACTTAGCTTTTCTAGCTTGTCCAAGAAATAACCTTCAATGCTTAGGCCGCGTACATCGCCCGACTTAATCTGTTGCCATACTTCGTCGTTGTCAACTTTCGCGCGTACCATCCATGTGCCTTCGTTCAAATCGTTAAACCCATACAAGTTGGCTTTGTCCATCTTTGGGTCTTGGACAATCCACGACTCTACAACGCTGACACCCTCGACGGGTTCGGCGTGTTCGTATGTGTGGTTCAAATTGCGTTGCGACTTCATGTACAATTCGCTCGCCAGTTTACACGTTTCCTTGCTGAAGTAAACGTCGTATTCTTCGTTATTGGCTTCGTCGTAACGTACAATCTTAAAGTCAGGGACAAGTGCAGGTGCAATCAATGTGCGCTGCTCTTCATCAACTTGCGCTAATTGTACTACCCGCGACTTGCCTTGTTCCTTATTAAAGGCGACCCAATTGACTTCAATTGCAGGTTCTTTGACCAACGAAATTGCTTCGACACCAAATGCGCCTTCGGCTTCGTCAATTAACAACTCAATCAGTTTGCGGCTCATCACTATTCAATATAATCTGTTTACAAACTTGCGTTCTGTACAATGTTTCCGTAATCGCTTTCTTGCCCCTGTACATCGGACAAAACAACGTATGACCTAAACGACGTGGACTGACCACTTCCGCCTGTAAACTCATTACTAAAGTCTTCAGCTAAGTTAGGGTCTAGTACATTCTGCGGCGGCCTTGACCCGCCACCCCCGCCGCCTGCGCTTGGCGAAGGTATGTTGGCGGCTTTCGCTTCGTTCATAATGCTTTTGATTTGGGCAAACCCTGCGACTACTGCCCCAACCATAGTTGCAATATATATAGGCAAAGTAATTGGCGCGGCGGCAGTGGTGGCTGCGGCGGCTGCTGTCGCCCCTTGAATAGCGTTAGCCAAGGCCATACCCTGCTGTAGCAACACCTGCGTTATTGCCAACCTGCGTTCACGTACTGCCGCCTCTTCCTGAATGCGTGCAATTTCTTCGTCTGACGCACCACGTAGTTTTGCGTCAATAATGGCTGACTCCGTTTGCGCATCGCGCAAGTCTTGCAAACTATTTAGCGCATTACTAGTTGACGCCACAAAGTCTTGCACGGCGTCAAACTTTTGTTGCTGTATCGCTTTGTGGTCTGCCGCTTCTTTGTTGTCAATTTGCGCACGTTCGGCTGCACCCTGCGCGGCAATAGCCGTTAGGGTGTCTTGGTATTCGCGCTCAATTTGTTCTTGACTTTCGCCTGTTTGGTCTGCCAGTTCGATACGCTTATCCCGCGCTTCCTGCGCGATTTTGGTGCGCTCGTCAAATGCTGCCTGCACCTCGTCGCGCATACGCTCGTACTGCGCTGTGCGTTCGTCCATAGACAACAACTCCAATTCGCGTTCTAGTTCCGCGTATTCTTGCAGTTGCCGTGCCGCGCTTTCACGCGTTTGTTTTTGTAGGTCGTCTAGTTCACGCTGACGCTGTGCTTCTAATTCTATGGTATCGCGTCCGTACTCTTCGGCTAACGCTACCAATTTGTCATAGCGTTCGTTGACTGCATAAACCTGTTGCTCTTCACGCGTGCGCAATGCCTCGTCTAGCTTGGCCTGTTCGTTGGCAACACGTTCTTGAAGTCTTTTGTCTATTTGGTCTTCTAGCTGTTCGAGTTCAACGGCTTGTTTCTGCAACAACTTTGTGTACTCCTCGGCGCTCAACTGCGCTTCTTGCGCGTCGTTTCGTTCGCGTTCTTGTTTGCGTTCGAGGCGCAGTATTTGTCGCTCCTCTTCGGTCTTACCTACCTCTTCTAGGAAGTCTGCCGTTTCTTGTTCAATCTTTTCGCGGGCATCGGCGCGACGTTTTGCCGCTTGTTCGGCAGCACGACTCGCAGATTCTGCCTCTGTTTTTTCTTTACGTCTTTCGTCCGCTGTTTGTTTAGCTTGTTCTTGAAGGTCTTTGTATGCCTTCGTTTGTTCCGCTAGTACGGCTACCTGCGCTTCTAACTCCTCTTTAAGGTCTTTGTTCTGTTGTAGGCGTTCGACCTGCGCGGCGGCGATTTGTTTAGGTGTACGAAACGCTGTCATTAACCCCGTCTGCAAATCCGTTAAGTCGTCGGTCAACGTCATGCTGTCCTCCATTACGGCGTTGCGCAATTCTTGCACCTTAATTTCCGCTTGTTCCGCCTGTTGTTTTGCCTCCAGTGCGGCCTGCGCTTGTTTCAATTGCTCTTCGCGGCTTGCCTCTGTGTCAATGACGTTGCCCAAACTGCGGTTCAAAACGTCAACCGCGTTAGCTACTGACTGCTCTGTACTTGCTTGGTTTTGCAGTATCGCAATGTAACTTTCTGTTTCTGTGTTAAGTTGAACGTACGCCTGTTTTTGACTTTCCGCTATCTTCTCATTACGGCGCTGTTCTTCACTGCTCAATCCAATTGCGTCGCTAACCGCGTCCCAATTAGCTACTAGTTCTTCCAAGGCAATAATCAGTAGGCCAATACCAATGCTTGCCCACGCCGCTTTCAATGCCTTGAAACTTTTTGACACGCGTTGTACGCCACGTTCTGTACTCTTAAACGTGCGCAAAACACCTTGTAGGTTACGCGGCAAAATGCCTGTAAACAAGTCGGCTAACCCTTTCCAGTCTTTGGTCGGTTTTTTTGCTGCACGACTTGCAGTTTCTTGCGTCTTCTCCAAAGATTTACCAAAGTCGTCGAGCGACTTACGCGCCTCTTTGCTTTCGACCTTTAGCTGTACAATTAGTTCTTCAGCCATATTTCATCAACATTTTCACCTTATCCCACAAACGTGTATTCAAGTCATAGTACCCGTACCAATACTTGTACACCTTCCGCTTCTTATTAAACTTACCATGTTGGCCTATCTGTATCATTTGCGGCAATGACGCGCCAACGTCTTCTATTAGCTGTTTCATCCTAGTAGTAAGTAATCGTCTTGTATCAATATGTATGATTCGTCTTGCATAGCCATTGCCTTAACCGCACTCGTTTGTGTTTGGTCAATTACTCTAACCTCGGCTGTCACTTGAATTGTCCAGTCGCCAGTAATGCCCCCGCAATAAAAACGCACGTAGTTTTTGTCGTCAACTACTGCCGCCTCAACGCCAAAACTTAGAGGCGAAGTATCGCCAATGCGTGACGTTACGTCGTCTGCACCCGCCTTACTAGTCACAAAATCTATGCTGCGAATTACACCTGTCCACGTGCCAAACTCTACGTCGCCTTTGTTTGCGTCTGTTGTGTCTGTCGCTATGTACTCAACATTAAACCCTACGTTGACATTGGGCGGCAAAAGAAAGTGGTCAATGTTGTCTGAAGACTTGCCGTAGCTATACGTGCCCCCCGTGACGCTTGACGTTTCTAATTGAAAAGTAATGATTTGCGTGTTGTCGCTGTCGTCGACGCCGTACACGACTTGTCCCGCGCCAAAGTTCATGTACCCTAATGTGTCCTTCGACACCATGCCACCTTGGTTTTTCATGCCGCGAAACAACGCCGAATCACATTGTGCGCCAGTGTTGCACCTGCCCGTGTCTTCGTCCCACGTCCATGTGCCGCCGCCGTAGTAAAAACAACAACCATAGTTGCCCGCCAGTGACAACCCCTGACTATCAATAAATGTGACAAGGCCGTCGCATGACACCTCAATGTTTTGTACATCGAGCGTACACGTGCCTAATGCCTGTTCTACGTTCCCTGCATACACAAACTTTCTTAGTTGTGCCTTGCAGTTTCTGCGCTGTCCAACGTAGTATTCACGAATAGCGTCAATGTAGTATAGCTGTGTGTCAATGCGTATGACGTCGCTATAGCTTAGGTTACTAACGTCGGCTACATCCAAACGCACTTCGCACTCGACAACCCTTTGTTCTGTGTTGTATTTATCCCGCAACTCTCGGCCATACGCGGCCACTCGCAACCCCTGCCGCGTGGCATGGTCAACCCCATCCATTGAACCCATTTGATTGAAATACAATGTGCGGTTGCCGTACCATGCCTGCGGTATTGACGTGTATTTAATGCTTGCCTGTGCAAGTTGTGTCGTGTCGTTTGCGTTGTCGTACAATATCAGGTTGTCCTGAACGCCTAGATAGTAACTTTCTTGCTGTTCACCCCTGTACAATAAGGTAGGCACGTGGCCGCGTGGTGACGCGTCGTAACTACTTTCCTGTTGGTGTGCGTACAGAAAAATAGGTTTTTCACTTTGGTTAATGCCGTCGGCGTAAAAGTGGTTGTACGTGTTTACGCTGTCAGGCAATCGCCTAAAACGTGGACACGCAAAGTATTCACCTATCGTTTCGTCACCCTTAGCGTACGGCAAGGTGCTGCGAAATATCGCCCTGTCAAACGCTCCATACGTTTCGTTCCACCACTGCGTCGCGTACTCCTCACCCTCGGCACTTTGAAAAGTAATTTGTCTGTGCAGGTTATCGCCGTTGCCGCGCACAACAAAGGGCTTGCTGCGGTCTACCTTAGTTGACCAATCCTTAGCTGACGAAGGGTCGTCATTAAACAACTTCGCCCGTTCCAACAAACTCACTTCTTTTGTGTAGAAGTTCACATCTAGCGCCAGATTAAAACGGGTCATTAACGCCTCAAACCATTCGCCGACTTTTTCCTGACCAATACTTTGTGGAACGGCTAGGTAATCCGTATCGGCAATGTAGCTGTTAAGCGTAACAGCAAAGTCGTTGCTTTCAATTACAATTGGATTAGCTGCCGCCACGCCCTCCCAATGAAATTTGAAAACAATGTATTGACCTACACTTGCGGTGACAATTGTCGTGACTTCGTTGTTGTATTCCGACGTTCCTGAACTTTGGCCTGAACTAATACTAACCCATTGTATCGGCGTTTCAATTCCCTCTGAAAAGTTTAGGGCAGATACTCCTGTTTTGTGTAAGTCTGGTGTTGTGCCTTTTGTGTATCGCCAACGAATGGTAAACACGTACGTGCCAGTGTTGGGCGCTTCAAACCCTAATTGGGTAAATAAATTGTCAGGGTCGTACGTCGGTGTCGTAGCCGTATACGCCTCGATATTAAACCAATTTTCATATATCGACGTGCTTGTCGTCGTACTAGAACCATAAATTGAATAGATAACGTTGGTCGAAGTTCCCGTGCCCGTGTCCGTGACTTGTCCCTGTATTGATAACAATTGACTGCCTACCACCTGTGCCCCGTAGTAAGGTCTGTATGTTTGATTCTCAGGGTCAGTCAGGTAATACATTTTGTCGAAACGCGGCGTGTCCCCGCTTGTAGCCATAGCCCCTGCGGTCATGTTTAGTTCATACCCTGCGTACTGCATAACTACCTGCAACAAATAACTGACCTGCAAGGCGGGTACATGACTGCGTGCCGTCCATCGCCGCGAACCTGTCTGACTATTTGTTACAAAACCTTGCGTCAAAACATACGGGCTATAGCTTGCGCCTTCGGGCACGTCTTGATATGTGTCTTGTATTGGATACCACACAACATCTTCACCAACTTCGCCGTCCGTAATATCATACAAGGCAGGCGCAACGTCTGACCCGTGGTTGCTGCGCTTTACATTTTCGGCGGTCTTGCGGTGGTTTAGCGCCTGCGATATTGTGCCGTCAGGGTTTGTAAACACATCGACCCACGACGCGCTGCGCAACTTGCCGTAAATGTCTATAGTCGCTCCGTATATGACGCACTTGTATTTTCTTGCTTGTAAATCGGCTGACGTCACTTGCAAAACGCCTGCCAACACGCGCTCTCCGTTGTGAAAAACTACTACGTCCTCGGTTGTGTTGGCGTTGCCTGTGCTACCAATTTCACGAAAACGCATAAGCCGTTTGTCGTTGGTGTCGGTAAAGGGTAGGTCAAACGTTAGGGTGTGCGGCGCTTTACTGCGCCCTACCTCAGTCATGTCGGCCAACTCAAAGTTTAGCGACAAAGACAAGTCATTGACGTCAAGGTAGTAGAAGTCGCTATGCGGGTATGGTTTTGAAGCCGTCGGTTTCAGTAGTTCGACAATAGCAATTTGCAACATTACGCAAGCGGTGTAGGTTGGTTACTATACTCGATATTGAACTTGTATTCAATGACCTTTTCTGTTTCCTTGTACATGAAACTAAACGACGTGTCAGTAATAATTACTGGGTAAAACGCTGCTTCGTGGTCTGTGCCATTGCCCTTGAACCTTGTTGCTAAAACTTCGCGGCTGACTAACATCTGTTCTACCAGTGTGTTTAGGTTCTCGTCAATGTGTCCAGTAGCTACCCGTAGCTTACGACTAACATTGGTTGCCGCGCTAACTCGACTGCGCTTTAGTGGGTCGTCCAACACTAACGCACTGGTAGCGTTAGCCGTGTTGTAATTGCCTGTGGTTTTGTTGTAGGTGTTGCGCGTCATTTCCATAGACTGCTCGACGTAGGCAAAACAACTCAGGTAGTCATATCCGCCTAGCTTGTTCAAAAACTTCAATTGTATTGGTGTCGTGCACCCATCAATGTTGTTGCTTGACGCACGCAACAACCGCACGTATGACGCGCCTTCAGGGTTTTGAAGCCCGTCTTCGGCATAGATTCTAATTTCTGTCCACGACCCGCTTGTAATCAAACCCCTTAGCGTGCTGCCGTAGAAATAGTTGCCGCCGCTATCTTTTAGGTTGGCAATGTCCCATGCCCCGCACGGCAACTCACGCACTACCTCGCCGTCGTTCTGTGTGCCAAAACCACTATACGCAACGTCTTGCAACGTAATACTAAACGTTTCTGAAATTGCGAACGCCGCAACGACTAACACATTTATGCGGTCTAGCGACACGTCAAATTCAGAACCTGCCGTGTTGTTTGTCGCCAAAAATGAAACGCTGTACCTATCGTTGTCTGATATGTATGCTACCTGTGTCGGCGTGTTCAGAAAAATGTTGAAGGGCAAAGTTGGTCGCATGGTCAGGAACTTACCCGACGTGCCGTTAATAACATAGTCGTTCCAAGGGCTGTCGGCGCTACCAGTAAACTCATTCAATAAACTACCTGCAATGACGTAATGGTATGAACAAGTTTCTATTGTATCGCTGCCGTTGTCCGTTGTGCCCCAACATAGTTTGACCTTAAACTGGTTGTTTGCCGTCGGCGCTTTGTTCGCGCTATCCCATGTCGTTTCGTATTCGTCGCTGTTCAATAACGACTGCTCAAGGTAAACACATCCCGACAACACGTTGCGCAGATTGAACACCCCAAACCCTTCGGCGTTAGGAAACGAACGAATGGTAGTAACTAAATGCTCCTCGAAGTTATCGCTGCGGTCATAGCGGTAAACCTTTACGAAGTATGACGGGTTGGTCATAGTACCTAACGACGACTCAAACGCACGAACGGGTTGGTTGTCGTATGCCCACAAAACTACCTTGTCAGGTTCGCGTATATCGTATAGTGTGAAGGCCATTAATTACTTAGGTTAAAGTTGACTTTAATGTTGTTGACTTTGCGTTGCAGCACATTGCCAATCGCTGCGCTAATGTCTTTGGCGTATGCGTTTTCTAGAAGTTTCTTGTAGCGTGTAAATTGCGCTTGAATAGTAGGCATTAAAAAGGGCGTTGGAGCAATACCATGCAGGTAAACGTTGCGGCTAATAACATAGGCCATGCCGTCGTACGACATAAACCGACCTGTCTTTTTATCGTTCCACTGGGCTACGGGCTTGTCTACAATCCACTGCCTAATGCCCCTACGCAGCCCGCCCACCTCGCCGCTACCTGTGCCAAACTGAAACGGGCTGTCAGGCGCTTTGTTGCTTGTCAGTGCCCCACGCACGCCTTTCTCCACAAATACCCAATACGGCGCATTTTCCATAGGCCACGTAACTACGGCGTTGCCTTGGTCGTCAACGGACACCTCATGTTCAATGCTATCGCTTAGGTTGCCCGTGCTGTTTTTGCCTGCCTTGTCCAGTATTGCCCGCGCCGTTCTAGACACAAACGCCCCATAGCTATTCAGTGTTTGGTAAACCTTGTTTAGCTTGACACGCTCGTCGCGTCCTAAAATGCTCACCTTTAATTCTAAAATCATTCAAAAGGTGCTTCGCATAGGTTCAGTGGTGCGGGTACATGAATTGTAAACGTAGCCGACCAACCCGTAAGTAGGTTACTGAACTTGCTTGTAAACGGCTGACAATCCACGGGCATTTCAAAAGCCCATGTTTTATTTACCCTGTTGTCTGCCGCCGCACTAACGGCCAAACTAAACTGCGCCACTACGTCTTGCATAAGCAAAAACGTTTCGGTGTACACGTCTACTAGCGTGTCGGTCTGCTCTTCAATTACTAGGTCTGCTACTATGACTTCATACCTGTACTGCACATATCCGCTGTTAATCTGTGCGCCGCTACAATTGGCATACAACAAAGGGTATTTGTCAACACCTATTTGTTCAATGTCTAGTTCCTGCGTGCTGTTGGTGTGAAACGCCTGTAGAATTTCGTGTGCGTCTACAATCGTGCGAAACGTCAGGTCAATGTCTTTAAGCGTTTCCATTGATTTTTATGCTTTCAGTTAGCTGTAGGTCGATTTCGTAGGCAAGGAAAGTAAACGCCTCAGTAATCAATATACGGCTGACCGCATCCAGTTGTAGTAAGTCCCCGTTAGCCAAGCGGTACATTACTCTGTACCATCCCCATTTATCCCTAAACTCCCGTTTGCCCTCTGATTGTTCCACACTTGTGAATAGAACGGCATATCTATCGCAAAGGTTTCTGCGGTATTCCAAAAAAAAAGCATCGCACCTACGGCCAACGTCATAGGCATTTCACGCATTAACGCCACCCTATCTTCATCAATTGTGTAGTCCTCAATTTTGTAGTGGCCTTTGATATGTTCAATGACGGGTCGATACATGATAGCTAACGCCCTGTCTAGGTTTTGCCATAGGTCGCCCTTCGTGCAGTGCATTTCAAGGTCTACATATTCACCAAAGGTTAGTTTAGCCCAATTCGGTATAAACCCGTATTGGTTGCCTTCAACCTCAAATATCTGTACCAACTCGTAATGTTCCTTTGGTTCTTCCTCTACCCACTTTAGGCGCTGCACAATGTCGTTATAGCTTGCGTTGGTCAGGTAATCTACCTCTAATTCATTCAAATCGCAGAACGCTGTAATCGCTACAACGGCCTTCTCTTTGTCCGTGCGTGCGTGTTCAATGCTCTTTGTGTAGTGTTGGTACTGACCAATAGTAATGTCCTCCCAACTTTCGGGTATCTTAATTTTCTTGTTCATGCTATGACGTAATGGCCTGTGCGGTTGGCTAGTTTATTTAGGCACACGTAACGCGTTGCGTCTACGGCGTGGTTATACAAATCTACTGGTTGTCCCATCAACCTGCCGTCTTTATCGGACTTCCATTTGTAGTTGCGAAACTCTTTGTTGACGTTGACACTATCGGCCTTGACGTACAACTTGCGGCGGCGCATAATATCAATGCCCGCCCGTACTGAGTCTGCACCTTTCTTTGCGGGCTTGACATTGAACCCTTCGCGTCGTAACTCCTCAATGCTTTTTGGTTCGGCGCTGTCGGCAATTACTTCGTCACTGCGCGTTATGCCTACGTCGCGCATATAATGGGCTAAGTCTTGGTTGGTCATACCCGTTTCATACATGACCTCTTCTATATAAATGTCGCCCTGCCTATCGCCTAGAATGTAAACTGCAACAAGTGCCGTCGGGTCAGTAGCGTACCCCCAATCCAAACCATAGGCCAATAGCTTTGCCTGTTCAGGTCTATCCTTGTACGTGTGTGTTACAAAAACATTGTCACGGCTGACGCCCTTCTGACCCAACCCAAACACACGCCAGTAGTTTTCGTCTGTGTCTTTGAGGCGTTCAATTTCCGCAATGGTCTGTGCATTCAGAAACGGGTTGTCTTTGTATGTGCTAATAAAAAAGTTGGCGTCGTCCCTAGGTATCAATTCGTCGTATATGTACGAATACTCCATCGACGGGTTAAAGTCACAAATGAACTTCTCTGTTGTACGCATAAGCAACTGGTACGTTTCGTCCCGCGACAACTCGTTTATTTCGTTGACGTAACAAATTTGTCTTTTGCGTCCTCGTATTCTGTCGGGTGTGTCTACGCTAATAAACTCCCACATATTGCCAAACAAGTAATACGTCTGCTCGGTTTTGTTGTGGTTCTTCTCAGTGTACCAACCCTGACTTGTTAGCACCTCCACAAAGTCACGCAGCACTGACCCGCGCAAACTAGGAAACGTCTTGCGTACTACGCTAATTGTCCAACCTGCATTCGGGTTGGCCGCGCACCACTCAGCCAATACCTGCACACAACTAAACGTCTTGCCACTACGACTGCCGCCTTGGTGTATAGATAGGCGTTTCTTGCAACTCTTTAAGTCGTAGTATGTCTTGGGCTGCGTCACTCTTCCTTGCCCAAATTGCTTTCTTTTTGGTCTGTGCGTTCTAGCACTTCGTCAAACCATGTCGGCGTTGTTGGCTCTACGTCCATGCTTACTTGCAATTCTTGTTGCTTGGGCATAAAGTATGGCATCAACCCGCCAAGTGCTTTTAGGTACTTCTCGCTTGACTCGGTACGCAACGCGTCTAGGGCGTCCTCGATATGCTTGACCTCGCCGTTCATAATAGACACGAACAACGCCCGCGCTTCGCTGCTCACTTTATCCTGCGCCCCCTTTGGTCTACCCTTTGGGTTGCCGCTTTGTCCTTTCTTGAATGGCATTGTTTCTAGTTGTTGTTTACAATACGCTACCTAGCGTGTAACGTGCCACACTTGTCTTACCTCCCCACCTGTTAGGTACGTCTACCATAGTCATAGGTACGTCGTAACCTTCTCTTCGTAATGTGTGAATGGTTGCAGATAGTCGTGTGTTGCCAAGGTCTTGAATGGCTTGCAGACTGGTTATGCTTTTGTGGTTCTGTAGGTACTCCAACAAACGCGTTTTGTGTGTTTCCTTTTTCATTCTTCTAACTTGTTTTTATAGTGTTGTATGATTCTCTCTGTTTCGTTTTTGTAAAAGTCTTTGAAGTTTCCGCGTTCTTCCATCTTCCAAAACTTGAACAAGACATTG
>Ga0208917_1000501_pt1 | contig 20250 bp, 27 predicted proteins | sample DEB08_DNA_10_FD_185500 | JGI IMG/M metagenome (GOLD analysis project Ga0208917, IMG submission 185500) | Aqueous microbial communities from the Delaware River and Bay under freshwater to marine salinity gradient to study organic matter... | ecosystem: Environmental > Aquatic > Marine > Coastal ...
GACTCTACCTGCCATACTTCTCTCCTAAGGGAAATTCCTGTAACACTGAGGCATTACAAGCATTATATTATTTGTTTATATTTATCTGTTTAGCTCAAATCTTGTGCTGTAACAAACCTATAAGCGGGTCTATATGGATAAGTTAGATATATTCCACCGTCTTGTCCATCACCTGCTTGTACAAATGGGCCAGTAGTAGCGTATCCATCACCTGGCTGAAGAGTTACTGTTGGTTCATAAGTACCTGGTTGAGGAGCACCTTTACCCAAATTAAAAGAGCCCCCGGTAGGATTACCGTCTACAAATGGTGAATTAGCATGGAAATAATAATAGTAATTTTCTTGGTCTGTGCCGCGTCTTATATTAAAGTTCCAAGATCTTGTTAGTGGAAGTCCTGGTCTCCTTTCTGGTACTTCAGGTCCTTCTGCAATTTGTCTATTTTCATATCCATATGGACTGTTAGTATCACTGCCATAGCCGCCAAATGCACTACCGCCTTTAGTACCGTTGCCATCATTAGCACCAGCAAATATAACATGTTCTTTAAAGTTATTTGGAAATGCAACATTAGAAGCATTGTACGCTAAATCTGTTTCATATGGTGAAAGAGATATGAATGCATAACCAGGCGTGCCATTACCACCACCGCCTCCATTGCCGCCATTAAACCCACCACCTGATGGGTTTAATGATCCATCACCGCCTCCTCTTGCTAGTCTACTTAATGATGCAGTTCCATTAAAAATAACAGTATTACTATCTCCGGCTCTAGTGCCCACTGTCATTGTGTATGTTCCTGCAGAAACATTTGCTAAAGGATAACGTAAAAGACCAAGTTCACCTGCACCTGCGCCACCTCCGTAGCCTGAGTTGCTATATGATCTACCACCTGCACCAATAATTACTCCTTTGAAACACAATCCTTCATCCCAATAATTTTCTTGAGTTGTTGAGTATACATTACCTGTTGCATTTGCATTTACATAATATTGATTGTGCCAAATATTAGCATTGCCATCATAATTACCAAAGTTTGTTACTGTCAATGTAGAATTGCCATTTGATGTAAATTCATGTCTTTTACTAGCAATTAAATAGCCTTTGTTTATATCTGCATTGCTATATGCACTATCATCACTATCTGATTCTGCTAAAACATTGGCTACTACTTCTGTATCACCGCCACTTATTGTTATAGGTGTAACTTCATACAAAAATACAGTGTTAGAATTTGCTACTGTAACATTGCTATTAGGTCTTATCAATCTAAAATCAATTTCTTTGTGCCCACCACTGCTGGTAACAGTTTTTGTGATAGTAGCATTGCCGTTTGCATCTGTTGTGATATTTCCAGCTATAGTTGCATCAGTAAAATCACCTGTTACAACTCCTGTAAATTCATAATCCATTGTGACATTTACAAAATTTGTATCTATATCATATGTTACTGTGGTAGCATCAAGCACTTCAAAATTATTTTGCCACGTACTACTGTTAGCATGAGTAGTATTGCCGCTGAACACTAAATTTATAGTCACAGCAGTGTTGATAGGTATTCCTGGTCCATTACCTAACTGTACATTTTTGTTCTGAAACTTGCTACTACCTAAAGGCATTTATTCTCCTATTATTTTAAACTAGGCGTTGTTGGCCACACTACATCATCCCAACAATGACAACTGTCAATATCCATATCTCTGAGTGCTTGTCTGTATGTGGCCCATTGTGCTTTTAATTCTGCTGATAGTGGTGAGTCTGCGGCTTGTGTCCAATCACTTTTACTCAATCTATAGTTTCTCATTGTTCTGCATTCTTCACAAAAAGGCACAGGTTGTATGCCTGGTTTGCTTTCTACCACATGTGGATCAACACTAACGTTCACGCGGAAGTTGTTAGGATTATCCACTGCACCAATAACACTTTCAGGTTTACATGTCATGTTAAACCTTGCGTTTGCCGCACAATTTTGTTCTGCATGGCTCTGTTTTGTGTAATTTTTTACACTGTAAATATAGCCAGTTTCACTGTTATAAAATACATATCTCATTATCTTAAATCTCTATATCCATCACCTTTGTTGTTTCTGATCAAGTCACCTTTAAATTTAAAACCTCTTTGTCCTGTGCCTGTTTGATCCAAACTGGTGTTACCATATGGTTGTATGGTGATATTTGCTGGCAAATATTTTTTACCAGTTGTGACCACGTTTGCCTCTGTAGCGGCTGCGTTGCCTCTGTCTGGTGAAATTTCAAGACTGAAGTTATCTGATAACACTGGCGGTATAGCAGTGTCAAATGATGCTATAATACCTTCACCAAACTGGTTATCATACACAATGAGTCCTGTGGGTTCTAAGTTGGCTTCATGCACTTCTTGATATGCAACATTGTTACCCACTTGGAATGCTAAAGTTGCACCGTTTGTAACATTCAAACTACCAAAAGGCACCACTGAATTCAATGTGGTGTATTCACCATAGTCAATACCACCTAGTGGTATCACTGTTGCTGGTTCAAATATACTGTTAGCACCTGTGATCAATTCTGTTCCTGTTGGATCACCCGCGGCGTATACCATTGTGGTGTTAGCGGCTGGGTTTTCATCCACTTGCAGTGCAACACCAATATCTAATATGTCTTTGTTTGAAATATATCCAGTGTTTTGAGATATATTGATATTTGGAATAGTGGTTGTTTCTGTTTTCCAATTACCGCCGTTACCTACACCAAATATGCCCAATTCAACGTTGAAACTAGGCAGTTGAGGTCCACCTGGAACTCTAGGATCAACAGGTGGAAGTGGAGGAACCGGTATGGTCACATTTGTGTTTGTTTCTGGTTCAAATGTGCCACCTCCATGTGGTGGTATTGTGAAACAGGTATTTCCTCCTTGTCCAAAAGGTGTTACATAACCCAAATCAATACAGATATGTTCAACACCTGGTATGTTTGGTGTGGTAATTGGAATTGTGATAGTGGGATCTGTAGGATCTGTATTATCTATGCCGGGTATGTTGATGTTTGCCCAATCAATATTGCCATAATCTACATTTCCAACAATGTTACCATTGCCTGGATCATATATGTTTGCATTTGCGTTACCAGGATCTGTGATAATGATATTGCCTGGTATGTCAATGATTGCATTACCCCAAATACCTGTCCACCATCCTGGAATACCTGGTAATCCAATAGCACTTTTTGCTTGTATGGTATTGTGTTCATATACTGAATCTGCATATTCCATCAACACCACTTTGGTTTTAAGCATTCCTTCTGGTGTTTCCATTTCAGCAATTCTCATGCAACGGAATAATTTTTCATTATAACCATATAAACTGTTTGTGACTTTTACCACATCACCTACATCTACCTGTAATGCTTCATATGATGCATCAAATTCCAACATTGTGCTGATTCTACTTTGACGCAAATCAATGTTTGCTAAATTATGTACTCTGGTGTTGTCATTTACTAATTCAAATCTTGTTTGCAGAGGATTATCAGGCTCATTTGGGTTTCTATCACCTGCAGGTGTGCTTACTATAACAATGTCTGTTTGGTCTTGGTTATCCAGTCTAGGATATTCTGCTTCAATGCTGTTGTACATTGAATATAATTCTGTTGAACTGATTGATATTTTGCTCAATATGTTGTCATCATTGAACACAAAAGCATTTGCTTTTTCTGCTAAGGTTTCTGCTCTGTTTGGCACAACCTTGAATTTACCTGACTTGTTGTCATATGTAAAGAAAGTAGCACTACTTTGACAAATTCTGTCTATGTTTGTTTTTACATCTTGATATGTTGATATCATACCATCAATTTGCCATCTGCTGTGATATGCTGTGACATTTGATGTATTGATATAATCAACATTACCATAAGTGCCATTGATATTACAGTAATCATACATGTCATCAAATGAACTTATCACTAAATCAGTGTTTGCAAGTCCTGCACCATATCTATCATTTTGCAAATAATCTAACAACACGTTACTTGGTTCATGTAGTGTGTTTTCAATATCAAAAGTGAGTGTGCCTAATTGTGTTAAACCGTTTTCTGGATCATAGTCCATTTCAAATACTGCATACACTAGGTCTTCATAATTTGTTGTTGCACTAATTGTTGACAACAATGTTTGTGCCGCTACTGGTGTTCCTGTTGTAGGAAATATTTGGTTTGCATCACTTTGTGCGTTACCTGCATACACTCTCATACGCATTTTGCCATTTACTCTGGTTGATGATGTGGCATTTGGGTCTGTGATTGATATAACACTTGCACCACTAAAGTTCAGTGTGGCATCACCTCTTTTTACACTGCGTAATGTGTATGATCCTGAATCTGTTTTTTCACCTATAACCATCACATATATCATGGTGTTGTTTTGATTGGTGATACCTGCATCAACCATGATGGCACCTGTGTTTACTCTACCATAAAACACTGGTATTCTGTTGTCTGTGCTAGGTGCTAACTGAACTTTAACACCTGGATCTTTTGCTTGTTGTACACCTGGTGGTTTGAATAATCCTGATGCTTTTGCTGTTGCAACTGCTAAACCAGCCGCTAATAAACTGGTACCTATACCAATTGCACCACTAAAAGTCATTGCCGCGGCAAATGTTGCGCCAAATCCTGCACCAAAACCTAATGCTGTTACTATTGCACTTGCTATTGCTGTAAAAACTGCCATCTACACACCCTCATACACATAATTTGTTTCAATTGGACGCCATCCACGTTTTTTCAAGTTAAAATCTGGTGAAATTTCCATGTTTGTGAGCGTAAAAGTGTCAATTATGTTTTTTTCTACCATTTTTTCACCACATTTAACATATTCTTTGAGCAATCTATAACCTAAACTGCTACCTCTGTGTTCTGGTTCTACCCACCAAGCAATTTCTTTCATTGCTTTGACATTTGGTAACCAAACATCTGGTGCTATTCCTGCAATCAACATGCCTTGAATCTCACCTTTGATCTCTCCTACCAATATTACACCTTGTTGTATAAATTGGCATAACAATCTTCTCACATACTGATCATTGTATTGTGGATTATGTTGTGCAGAAAATGGTGATGAATTGGCAAAATTTATCATCATCTCCATTATTCTGTCAAAATCTTGTATTGTTGCTGTTCTAATCATACTATCTAAACTGGAAGTTTCTACCAAAGTCTCTGCCTGGGCCTCCGCCTCCGCCTGGACCACGGCCGCCACCACCTCCATATCCAGAGCCTCCAGTGTATTCTCTACCAAAGTCAAACTGTACGTTCTGTAATTCTGGAACTCTGTAAAATGTTTGATCTCCAGGATAGAATTTATCTCTGTCTGTGGGAGCAGTTCTTTGTCCTGCAATCTTGTTTTCTAAAATGGTGTTTATGCTGGCACAACTCACTGCTATACTGTTTGTGAGTTCACCATCTAGAATGTTTTCTGTTTCTTCTACTGTGAAATTTGTTATTATACCACTAAATCTTTGAAACACATTAGCACTATCTACACTGTAATCATCATTGAAAAATGCTCTATAAACTGTGACCTCTCCACCTTTGATTGGTGAATTTAATACTTCTGCCATGTAATCTTCATTGCTTGGTATTCCACTTAATCCAATTGTGATATCACCATTTGTGGTTTTGATATCTTCTGTGAAATCACTTATTTGCAAAAATGCACCCAGTTCAGTGTAACTGTTTGAGTTATATGTTATTGGTTTCCATGCACTGCTCAAATAATAAACATTTGCATCCAATGTTAAATCAATCAGCAAACAATGTTTTACTTCAGGAAGTGTTACTGGTGTGATTGTGGTTGCCATTAAGTGATAACCTCTACTAATTCTACATCACTGTCTAACACAAATCTATCATGGGGTATGATTGTGTAAGTGGGTTTATTGGTCATTTTAACATACCATGACACATTAGATCCTAACAACACATTTTTACCTGCAGGTGTATATCCTGATTGATCAATAAAGTTTCTGTGTATTGGCACAGTGATTGAAGTTGCATTCCAAGTAACGTCTGCTGTTACTTGATAAGGATATCTATAACCTGTTGCTGGTTGTATGAAGTCACCTTTTTTGAGTGCTACACCTGATCCAGTTGCACTGATTGTGTTTAACACTATGTTGCCGTTGCTGGCACTTGTGATAGTTGGTGAACCACCTAGTGTGCCTTGCAATGCTGTGATATAACTTAATCCTGTGTTTGTTGATCCAATATCTACATTTTCTTCTGTGGTGATATCTAAACTGTCTAATTCTTCTAACACTGCTCTGTTATCACTGTAACTGTATCCTGCATTTACACCCACAATGAATCTATATGGTCTATTACTGGTAACTTCTGCAGTCAACAATTTACCACTTCTTGAAATTGTTTGGCTTGCAAGTTTTTTCTTATCTACTGTGATAAAACTTGCTCTATCTATGATTGTTTGTATTCCCATTATGCTGGCATCCTCCTTTGTCCTACTCTAGTAACATTGTATATAAATTCTGGATCTTGTGCTACTAATTGTTTGAAACTGTAAGCGTCTACAGCATTGATGTTGTATGTAACTGCTTGTCCACCTCCACCGCCTAACATTGATAGACTGTCTTCATGTGAACTAACTGTTGCTGGCCCCCGTACTAATTCTGGGCCGCCTTCCCCGGTTATGGCAAATCTTCCACTTGGAATATATCCACCTGTTGCTTTACCTCCAGAAAATAAACTGCCAAACAATCCACCGCCAGCGCCACCGCCTCCAAACATGCTGAAGAATCCACTAACAACTCTCATTGTTTGGAATTTGATAATTTCTGCTAACAGTGATTTAAATAAATCTTTGAAACTGAGTTTGCCTGTTTCCACAAAGCTCATTATGGCATCTGTGATACCATCAGTGAATGTGTTGAATATGTTTTCTCCATATGCCGCGGCGTCTTGTGCATTGGTTTGGAATTCCTCAAATGCTCTAGCCCAGCCAGCACTGAATGTGTTAGAACCTTCTGTGCCATCACCATCACCATCTTTTTTAGGATCTAATTTATTTAACTGTGTTCCATATTCTGCTAAAAACTTTTCTACTGCGGCTCTAGCATTGTCTAATGCGTTGCCTACTGCACCCGTCATTCCTTGTTCTGTGAATGTGCTGGTTAGTCCTATAGCATCAAAAAGTTTATCACTTAGTTCACCTAGTTTTTCTTTGGCCTCATCTATGTCAATTCTACCAAATGTGACTTTTTCTGCTAAATCAATATCATCTAGACCTGGTATTTTGTTGTATGCTTCTATCAGTGTGTTGATAGCATCAACACCTTTGTTTACCATCCATTCAAAAGCACCAATAATTTTATTGATTAAACCTAACACAATGTCAACACTTTGTGTAATGGCTAAAATAATCAATTTGCCTTTAGTGCCTAAGAATAAAAATCCTATGATACCTATTGCTTTTAATTCTGCTGGTAAACCATCTAAAAATCCTATGAGGTTCTTAAGACCCGTTAAGGCAATGCTGAATACAGGAGCAAGAGCATCATAAATTGCGGCTCCTGCCAATAATGCATTACTGATAACTTTGAATATGCTGTCAGCAAGTCCATCAAAGAAATCATTTAAACTGTCATCTGAAACTAATTTGGTAATTTCTTCTACAAATGACCCAAAGCCAATTGCCAGTACTTTGAAAAATCTACCAAAACCTGCTTGGAATAATGAGTCTCTGAGGTCATCAGTGGCATCACCTAAGTTGTTTAGTATTTGGTTGAGGTTTTGTGCTCTTGCTAAACTGGCACCACCAAATTGTTCTTCTAAACCCTCAGTTAGTGCGGCAATAATCTGTCTAGCACCTTCTGCTGTTTTACCTACTTCTGATATTTCTAATCTGGTTAAACCTAATTTTTCTTCTAGGATAGCAAATACAGGAATACCTCTGTCTGCTAGTCTGTTTAATTCTTCTAAGCCTAAACCACCTGCTGTTGTTCTAGCAACCAAATCAATCATTGACTGGAAAGCACCCAGTTCATCTGTGGTCACAGATGCCGCATCAGCAAATGTTCTTAATAATTTTTCTGTGGGTTCTACACCAGCGGCTTTTAACTGTACAAAGTTTTTGGTAAGTTGTTGCACACTGAATTGTGTTGTTTTGGCAAACTTTTTGACTCTGTCAAATGCGGCTGAGCCTTCTTCTATACTGCCAAATACTGCATTCAGTGAACTACGCAAGTCTTCAAAACTTGCACCTGTTTGAGCAATACTTTGCAAGCCTCTGACAGCACCTACAATACCACCTGCGGCGGCAGCCAGTTTTAAGAAACTGCCTGATACTGAATCTGCACCTTTGCCTAGACCTGCTAAACCTGTTTTTAATTCTTTGAGACCTCTGTTAGCACTACTGCTGTTAAGATCTACACTGATATTGACATCTGCCATACGTTTTACCTACCTAATTCTTTTTTTATCCTACTTTTAATTTCTTTAGTGATAAAATCTTTTGTGGGTTTTGAAAACCCATACTTTCTACCCTCAGGTGATACTTTGTTCTTTTGAAAGTTACTCCTATCAATATAAGAACTGTATTCTGCAGATGAATTCAATGTGGTTTTACCAACTAATCTTTGATTATTTCTGGCATAACCACTGCGTTTAGCAGTGTGTCTTTTCATTTCTGGTAATGCATCTTTGAATACTTCTTCAATTATACCATCAATTCTTTGAAGTTTTAATAGTGCTCTTCTAGCATCTACCCTCACTGCAGGTTTACCTGTTTTACCTTTGAATAATGTTCTTGCTGAGTTACCAAATGTTGCAATCAATCTACCGTATGCTACACCCAATCTGGTAGCACCTGCTCTAGCAACTGTGGCCAACCTGGCAACAGAAACTGTGGTAGCTCTAGCCAGTGTAACTCCTGTTACTCTAACTATGCCTGCTAAAATTGGTAACGCCATATCTATCCTCTAAAATTCTTAAGAGCCTGTTGCAATTGATCTGTATCATATGCTTTGCCTATATCATGCTTGGCTCTAGGGTCCTTTTGTTTTTGTTTGTATTCTCTAACTGTGTGTGCCACATCAAATACCAACATATCAAAAGTGTCTGCACGTCTTAGGATTTCACTGGGTAAAAGCCCATATGTTTCTCCCATCACATGCAACATACACAACATATTTGTATCTGGGCTTTCTAGAACAATGTGATGGTTTGTTACTTTCCCAAATGTTGTGAAATCAAATTGATAGCCTCCATGAGGACATCAATTGGCAAGGCTTCTCCATCTTTCATCACTGGATTGCCTGCTTCATCTAAAATCAATTTTTCTATTACTGACGCAATTTCCATAACATTATCTTTGGTGGCAGTGGCCAACTTGGCAAATACGTCCAGTGGTTGTCTGTCATAAAAGTGGAATGTTACTGATTCACCGTATTTTTCAACAAGTTCTTGCTTGTCAATGGTGATTTCTATAAGTTTGGGTTTTGCGGCTAATTGTTGTATTTTCATATCTATAAATCCTTTTTACTATTTTCTAGTTTTAAATGGTGAATTGCTGTTAGTACAAATGCAATTCTACTTTTTGTTTTTTTGATGTCTGCTTCTGCACAAGAGAGTTCACTCTTGCACTTTGCTACTTCCATCTCCAACGTCTGGAGTATCTCCTCCAACGTCAGTTTGTTCCAAATCTGCATGTGTTTGTTCCTTATATTTATCTGCCTTTTGTGTTTTATCACCGTAATGATATGCTAAATCACTGGCTTTTACTTTGACTCCACCCACAGTAATTTCCTTGCGGCCTTCTTCAACACACAATTGTGTGTACAACCGTCTAATTTTGGGTTGGTCAAATAAATTTAAAATTCTTTTATCATATTTCATATCTTTTTACCTCTTAAAGGTGTAGTGGGCATAACGCCCACTACTGATTTTTACTGCTGAATTAAGCAATTGTACCTGATGTGTAATCACCTGAGACCAAAATCTCTAGAGGTGAAACCCACACTGGCGCTGTTGCTGAAACAGTTGGACTAAGACCACTTAAATAACCTTCTCCCTCAATGTACCTGTCTCCACTAGTGGAGCCCTGCCAATACATTCTAAAATACACTTTGGTTTTTGCATTTGTGATGTCAAAAATACCACTGGTACTTCCTTCACCAGTAAAGAAAGTTGTTGGGTCTAACACCGCATTCAAACTTAAACTGTTTGTACTTGGTGTAGTAACAACATTACTACTTAAACTATCAAGTTGCTGCCACTCAAAAGTGCCAGGTTGTGCGTTGACAGTTATGTCCTGTAAGGCAGGTAAAGTCATTACGTTTGATGTATCAGCCATAGCCGCGTTTGCATTAGCAAAGTCACCGCTGGCGTTGATATCCAACTGTACAAATTCTGCAGTTTCATTTACTGCTATATAAGCCATATTATTCTCCTATGGTTTTTATACTGTTATAAACGTAAAAATAAATGTGTAAGTGGTCACATCTGCATCAATTTCAGTATTCATATTTACGTTTCTAGATATGATACCATCCACTGTGGTAAGATCCTTGGCGGATCTAATGCCACTTAATACACTACTTAAATTACTAGGTTCATTTTTAGCATCTACACTTAAATACACAGGCACAATGGTTTCAGTTTGATATACATCAACTCCATTGACCACTGGAATAAGTTCTGATACTTCTACACTGTCCTCTCCAACATAAACTGTTTTCATGTTGCTACTGTAAAGTGCAACATCATTAGACTCCCATGGTAACTCAGTGCTCACACCAAAATTAGTATAAGCACTGATGTTTGTTACTATTTGAGTTCTAAGTTCAGTTCTCATTATTTGACTCTCACAATAGATTTTCTGCCTCTGGTTCTTCTAGTAAGTGCAAATTTAGTCAATTTTTCACTGCTTTCCACAGTGCCATCACCATCTAGGTCATAAAAATCACCCATTGATAATAGTTCATTGAATAAGTCTTGAAAACGTGTATCAAAATACTTCATTTTCTCAACTTCTGCACTTTCTGGATTACTAAAGTCAGCAATCTTTGGATACAAATAACTTGAGAGAGTGTGGTAGACGCAACATTCTGTCCAATCTGCTTGTCTTTCAAACAAATTTGGGTTTGGAGTTGGTAGATCTGCAAGTGTACTGAATCCTAATCCAGCAAAATTGCTGTATTCTCTCCACCAATCTGATGCTTTGATTTTTTGAATAATTCTGTCAGTGCTACGCTCTAACATGTCTTCCACAATATCTTGTGTTAGACCTTCATTTTTTTCAAATACTCTTTGATCAGTAGAAGTTACATCAGTGTATTCTGCAAAACTGATTACATTTCCTCCTGCGTCTGTTATAAATGCCACAATATGCTCCTAATGTTTACCTGCTATTAAACAGCCGCCGCGTTTGCGTTAGTTGTTAAGTTGTTTGTTCTAAAGAACATTGAACCTACAGCAGAACCTAACAATGATGTTAGTAATGCTTGGTTACCAAGGTCACTTAGACTTGCAATTCCACTAGCACCAACGTTGTTTAGTTCAGAAACAAGAGCGTACTCTGTTGCTGGACCAATAAACGCCGCATACATTGACCCATCCATACTTGGGGTATTGGTTGATCTCAAAGATGACACCGCGTGTTGAAATTGTGCTAATGTTGCAACGTTAGCCGCACTAGCAATAGTGTTAGAACCTGCTACTAGAGCAATTCTGTCACTAGCAATAGATTTAAATCCATTTCTAATTGTACCTCTGAATTCATGAGTATCAGTGTCTGGGTTGAACCATACGTTTACTGTAGGTTCTCTCTTAACACCATATGCCAATGAATCTGGGCCCATCACTGCGTTTACTTCAACTGCAACGTTTGTTCCTGCTTCACCATAGTTGGTTGCGCCTGAACCTGCAATTTCACTAAATCCTGCTAAGTCAGATGCTTGTGAAATTCCACCGGATAATCTTGCAAGAACTTGTTGTCTTACTAGACCAATACCGCCGTCTTCAATTGCTTCTTCAGTAATGTCTGTCCAAGATGCTCTCTTGGAAATTGTTAGTGAAACACTTGTTGGAACAAAGTCATTCTGTGCAGCCGCGGTATTTGAAATACTTGCGTTTTCATTGACTACTTGTCCGTCTGTGTAAGCGTTCACAACTGGAATCTTGATAGTGTTACCACTTGTTCCAGTAATATCATAAAAGTTTCTCATAAACTGAGGGTTAGGAAGCAAAACCTGATCTTCATAATAAGGTACAAGTGATGCTACTATGTCAGCGTATAAGGCACTTACGTTTGCTGATAATGTTGCCATAATTTTTCTCCTTTAAATGACAAAATTTGTTATACTTGTTTACTTGCTTTTATAGTGTCCATAACATTTTTATGTGTTATTTGACTTGCAAGTAATGATGGGTTATTTGTTCTATATTTAACCCATGCAGTTCTATATGCATTATCACTTTTTAATCTGCCTTCATCTACCAGTTTGCTATCAGCACTGCTGTCTGCAGGAGATTTGTCAGTGTTTATGCTGTCAATACCTTTCTTGGCAAATGGTAAACCCAATGTTTTACCTACAAGTTCTACAGCACCTTTGTAATCTGGTGTTTCACCATCAGTGGTTAAGAATTCATCTCCACTCTTGATCACAAAAGTTTGATCTTGGATCTGCATCATGCCACGTGCTTTCATAAGGTCAACTACAGCGGCTCTTTGATCCGCACTCCAACCTGCTGGCATGGCATTTTGGAGGTTGCCCATATGATCCTTAAGTACTAATTCAGTTTGTAACTTGGTAACTTGACTTTTGAGGTCTTCTAATGAAGCCTCTCTTTTCTTAACAGCATCTCTCAAACTCTGCACATCCAATGTGCTTTGTTCTTGATTGCTGTCAACAGTTCTAAGTTCACTAATAACTGATTTGACTTGATCAAAACTGTCTACGTCTAAGTCCTGTAGCACTTTGCTTTCTGCTTGTGCTTTGGCATTAGCCGCAATCTTGTTTGTTTCATCTCTGGTATAAACTCTTACACCATCAATAAACATTTTACCATCTTTAACTTCAACACTGGGTGTTTCAGTTTGGGTACTAACTTCAGATTCTACAGCATCTGTAACTGGTGCCATTTCTTCAGTGGCTACTTCTGTGTTTACATCACTCATTTGTGCTTCTCCTTTTTATCCCTCAGAGTGTGGGTAATTTGTTATAAACTGTTTTCACTGTAACTGCCATTCAGCAGTTGTTGTATTCTTTTCTTTAATCCGTCTTCAATGTCTTCATAGTCTTGATTTTTATCAACACCATACTTAGACATCAATGCGGTTTGTAATTCTGGATGCGTTGCAAATGGCATATAAATCATTACACCATCTTCTTCATGTGTGTGGAATCCAGAACCACCTAATTCTTGTGCTCTTGCTTCTGCTAGTTCTTGACTGGCATAAACTTCAAGATCTTCATATTGCTCTATTTCCTCATTGTGAGCAAAACGTTGTTTGTATTGATCATACAACATCAACATGTTGTTGATTTCATCAATCTCATAACTGATAGCACGTTTACCATACTGTCTGTTATATGAGATATAAAACTCTTCTGGCATTTCAACATTTAGCCAATCAAACCATATACGCCACAAATTGTATTCTGAGTTTTCTAACTGTACTGCTTTGCGTCTCACAAATGCTTCTAGTTTTGAATCATACTGTTCAATTTGTACGCCACTACGTGATGCTTTGATCAAGTCATCACTTCTGATCATGGCTATTTGGTTCATTTTTTCTATTTTTTGATCTACCAATTTAGATATTTGTTCTACACCCTGCATTGGTGGTGCTTTGAACTCATACACATATTGTGGAGTTCCGCCTACTGATCCTGGTACTCTTAAAACTGTACCTGGCTCAGCACCAACTTTGCCATCATTTAATTCTGATGTGTTTTCATCTACCAAGTTTACAGGATGTGATCCATATGTTATTGCACTATACAATTCACCAAAGTCACCATAAATGCTTCTTTGGATTTGTGCAATATCAAATGTTGGAGTATGTCCTACACCGTTATAAATCTTTGTGCCTTGATAAATTGGAATACATGGTATGTAACCTAATTCATTTTCAGTTACAGTTCTCATGAAGTCACCTTCATCAATGACTTCTAAATCTGTTGCTATATCTATTTCAACTGAATCATCTTTTGGTGCATATATAGTTTCAATGGTTTCTGGTGTGAAGTATCTGTATATGGTTACTTCATCATTGTCTGTGAGTTGAATTAGCAGTTTTTTCAACACTAGATTACCAGCGCCATCATATGCGTATTCCCAGTTCAACACTTCTAGTGGTGTGTGCATTTTGAATAGAGGATATTCTGAGTCTGTGTACTTCACACAACTGACCCACATAACACCAAACACTGATGTTAGCAAGTCTAGTTCACTCATGAATTCATTTATGCTGTCACCTTCACCATCTGCATTCATTAAGAATCTTTCTAGTTCTGGTCTTTCTGGGGTTTGTCTGTGAGGTGGGCTATTGAACAGCATGGCGTTCCATTCTGAACAATATAATCTCACATAAGGAAATAGTGGGGTGTTTTGTAATTTTTCCCAATAAAATGTGCCTTCATAGTCACCCAAACCTCTGTCTGCGTCTGAGCTGGTGGCACTGTAATTTACAAAACTTTTGTGCGTACCTGTGACTGTACCGGTTGTGTCCATGTCATAGGTTCTAATAGTTTCTGAAGCAGTTTCAGTATCAGTTTCATATGCTCTCAAATATTTGCCGTGTCTGTATTCAACACCGCCTATGTAACTTTTGAATGCTAGTTGCCAATCCGCAAAGTATCTTTCATACAGCGGATGAAGGCTAGACACAAACTCTTCTAGAGTCTTATATTGAGCCATAAAAACTCCTAAAATTGAAATATTTCATCATAACTTATAAGTGCTAATATTTATCAAAGACTTGACTTTTTCACCAAAAATCTGTATAATATGATAAATATTTGTACAAATGCATTATTGGAGACAACATGTTACATGACATTAGAAAATATCAAGCCATCAAAGGCATAGATTTACCAGACTTATTTGACGCAGGGTTTACCACCAAACATGCTGAAGAAATACGCAAAATATTAGACATAGCACTAGATTGGACCCTCACAAACAACAGTGATACCCCATGGGATATAGAAGGCAAGCACAACATAGATTTTGGCAATGCCTGTAGACGTGCCAGCACTATCAGTCAATGGGCAATGATTTATTGCACCAAACGTATCAAGCAAGATTACATCAAAGAAGGGTATGCAAATTATCAAACTGACATATCCAGTGTAAACACAAAAGTATTAAATGAATTATTAAATGACACAGTAGAATCTGTGGCAGTGTGTTGTGCTGATGACAAAAACTATGATGTAGACTTTTTGGAGTTCATGAATGAAAGTGCATCAAAACGTAAAAAATTCAAACCTCATCAAACCTGGCAAATAGGCAGTGAATTCTGTGAAGCAATGGGTGTGAAATATGTAAACCCAGAAAAAAGGAACATGATAAAATGAAATTAAACACTTTACCAGGCCGTTTGTCATTCAGTGATAATTCTCAGTTAGAAGCAGATATAGCCTGTTTGTATGATAGCATATTGCTAAAATATGGATATCAAGACATCATTGACAAAGAATTAGAAAAAAGAAAAGCAAATCCAAATTATGGTTTAGAAATTGTACACAACATTGATGATACTTTATTTCATTGTGTAAGAGATGAATTTTTATATAACCATGGTGGTGTGCCTAGACCTAACAATGATTGGAATGAATTATTTGAAATCATGAGAATTAGAAATAATAAAACTAACATACAAATAGAATTGACACCACTGTATAATGCCAAAGTAGAATTTTACACAGGCATCATGCAGTTGTTTCAAAAATATGGTGGCATACCTAAACAGTGTGCTAAGTAATAATATCAGAGAATGTTTTCACTGATAAGCCGGTATAACATAAATTGTGTGTAGATCTTTTAACCGGCAAGATCAAACTACAGGCACTGTGTAACGCTGGCGTTGCCGGCAACACTTTTAACTAACTAATAATTAGTAACAGGTTATATATTACATTTTTTAGCACAGTGTAACAAGATTGCAAGACTAATAATTTTAACCAATTTTTAGTATTTAAGTAACTTGCAATTTTAAAATACCCGGCTTAATCCCCCGGGTATTTTTTTGACTTAAAAGGTTGACTTTGATCACAATTTCTGGTATAATATAAAAATAGAGAAACAGGAAATTTATTAAAATGAAATTGCGTAAAGTCACTAAATGGTATCATGCCACTTCATTAGAAGCCGCACAACAAATTCTAGACTGTGGTTATATCATGCCTAATACAGATCATATGATATTTTTAGCAACCAACAAAGAAGATGCAGGTTTCTTTTTGAATGCCAGAGGGCATAGCAAATATGCTATTTTTGAAATTCACAGAAGAAATATTGATAACATGTGTTTGTTTGAAAATCCAGCAAGTAAAAATATGTTAAGTAGTGTTTACACAAAACCTATATCTGTTACTGCAAAAAATTGTAGATTAGTTGAAGATGACAGAGATTTTACACATGGTATTCCTGGTGTAAACATAATCACAGAAGGTAACGGCAAAACTGGTTTTAGTGTTGATCCAAAACAGTTTACACAACATCTCACAAACAAAATTGGTGCTGACAATTACAAACAGTTTATCAATTTGATGGATGCTGGTAAACAAACAGAAGCAGAAAACTTTTTAGAAAAAAAATTACAAGAAGTTGCATAAAAAGGTTGACTTTGACCACAAAATGTGGTATACTATGTATATAGTTTAACAAATAAGGAGTAACTATTATGATGAAAGTAAGAGATGAGAATAGTGTGTTTTTATTGGTAGACACGCCTATTTACAGAGAACAGTGTTTGGAACTTTGGAACCAATTTAATAAAAATTTAACAAATGATGTTTTCAAACACCTTGAAGATATTACTCATGATGGCTATGGTTCATTTGTAATAGAATTTCAAGAAGGTCATGATTTGACATTTAATGATGCATTTGCTGTTACTTTATGGGAGGCAGGTGGTGAACTAATTGATGATATACTGTTTATAAATGAAATGGTATATGATTTAGTTGAAGAAGGTGACCATACACCTGCAGAAATAATTCAATATTACAACAATGCTATTGAAAGAATTGGTTATCCTTTAGACAAACAAGCCACAATTGATGCATTTGAATATAGAGGTCAAGAATATATTGATGCTATTGAATCTGTCTTTGAGGAGGTGGCGTAATGAATAAATGGATAACATTATCAGAATTAGAATTATATGATGTAATTATGTCACCTAATACTTTACCTGAACCGTATAACAATGCAGGTCCGGCTATGGTAGTTGGTATTAGTAAACAATTTGTTACTTTTAAATGTAATGGTGTTGAATGGAAAGAAAAGAAAACATATACAAAGAATGGTATTGTTAGAGACAACCATTGCACATTAGCAAGAAAACATAGTGAGGTGGCGTAATGACTAATATTGATAACACATTCACTATGCGTAGATTACTCAAAAAAGATAGTATTGATAGAAATGAATTTATTGAATTACAGACAGAGTTTGCTAAGTGGTTGATTAAGTTAAATAATATCAAAAGACAAAAACAGATATTGGACCAAATGCGTAATGCTGGTGTCATAAAAGAAAATGAATATGATATGTTACTGATGTTGTGTATGTCTGAGGTGGCATAAAAAGGTTGACTTTTAAATTAAAATGTGTATAATTAGTATTGTGCAATAGCACTTTTAATATGGGTCAATTATTTGACAGAATTAAAACTCCTTTTAGAAAAAGAAAACCCCCAATGCTGATGCAAAGGGGGTTTTTTTATGCTGAAAAATATCTCTTACATGGCCACACATAAGAGTTTTTTATGCCAAAAGTTTACGTTAAACTTCTGTTATGTAACACATAACACATACATCACATACACTACACTGTTACACAACAGTATTTATGCTATAATGATTGTGTCACCTTTGTGGTTGTCCACACTGCTGTCTACCACATCACCTAACACTTTCTTCTTCAGCATACCCTTAGGTGCTTCATAGTAGTTGTCATAGTTTGCTCCTGGTACTTTGCCCCCCATTTTCCAAACTATTGCATTGTGTACAGGGTTAGTCTCATCATACCCCCAACTTTGTGCTTTGCGTCTTTCTATTTCTTTTTTATTTAACCGGGATTTCCTGAACTTGCCCTGATTGTATCTGTTCATTGCTCTGTGTTTCATGTTTTTTCTCCATTGCTTGTTTAAATGCAGGATTGTGTAACTCTGTTACATCTTGCCAATCATATGATCCCCATTTGAGATGCCAATAACTGGCATATTCTTCTACGCCTTCTAGACTGCCTTCATTAGCAGGCACATACGCCCAAGTTCTTATTGTGGCATATGGTTCACCACCATTCACGTATGCATCTTTACTTTTTGATATGTCTCTGTACCAATATTTGTAGTGTTTGTAATCAATCTGCATGTTTATCCCCATAATGTTTTTTGTTTGGTGGTTCAACACCGTTTTGTCTTAATTGTTCAGCATAACGTTCTTGATCTCTTTTATGCTTGCCAAATATTTCATCCCAATTGGCGTTGAACTTTTGTTTGTCTACTGGACGTTGTGTGCTACCTTTGCCACCGCTCCATTTAGTCATTTTCATGATCCTCATCTATGTACACACCATTTACTTTTACTCTATAACTTTTGTTACTGTTCAGTTTCTTACCCCAATTGATTTGATCATAGTTGTCTCCAAATCCTGAACTAACTATGTCACCTTTGTATTTCAAGCCGTTACTTTGATCTTTCAGTTTCTTCAACATTGGTGTTTTGTTGATGATGTTGTCAAACTTTGTTTTGTTTTCATGTTGTATACGCATTTCTCTGGTAACTCTGTCTTCTTTGCTCATAGCATTCTCCCGGTGGTTCTGCGTCTGTTAGTGCCACCATTATAATTTCTACTTATAGGATACAATTGATACACACTGTAACTGAGTGCATCTGTTATGTGGTCATATCCTTTATCCTTTTCTGGTATTCTACTACCATCCTTGTATGAATGTTTGATCAGTGCTTCACGCAACTGTCTACATCTAGGGTCTACATACAAATGATGTTCACCTTGACTGTTAGTAAATCTGGCATTAGTAGAATTTATTCTGTCAATCACACTTGGATTAGTGTTATTTACTCTCAGTTTGAATCCTTGGTTTTGTAATATGATGTGATCTGTTAAACCATTAGCACTTGTTCTGCGTTGTGCTCCTGAAGCGTCTGGATATGCAAATATAGGATTTTGTGGATAACGTAATCTTAGTTCTTGACACATTTCCAGCGTATTGGAGGAATAAATGAGTATTTCATCTATAACATACATATCATCACCATGCAACACACTCACAGTACAAGTGCCTGGGTTTATGTTAAAATCAAAGCCACAGTGTAGTGGCATATTAGGAGGTATTTGTTCTGGAAACTTTTTAACACATTCATCTGTGAAGCCATAGTACACTGTTTGACTCCACGTTACAAATTGTGCTAGATACTCTTGTTCAAATGTTCTAGCATCTAGGTCTAGTTTTGCTTGAGCTAATTCTTCTGCTGGCACATTGCCACCTTCCAGTGTGGTAAATTGGAAACTTTCCCATTCTGCACTTTGTTTGGAGTTTACCCACATGTCATAAAACCAATTTCTACCAGTAGGTGAACTAATAAACAGTGCATCACCCAATGTGTCTGACAACATGGGTCTAACTACTGAAAACCAAGTTTCAGAATCTATGAAACTGCACTCATCCATAACCACAAAGTTGTATTTAGATCCACGTAATGCATCATGATTGTCACTACTACGCAAATATATCTTGCTGTTGTTTATGAGTGTTATACACAAGTCTGATTCATTTACTCTCTGTATCCAATTTATGGCAAACAGTCTTTCTTTGAGTTCATTCCAAAATACCTGCTTTACCTGGCGGTATGTTGGTGCTATAATACAGATAAGTTGGTTGGGCATTCTGGCATACTTGGCTACTTCATTTATGGCTAAGAAACTTTTGCCAAAACGTCTACCACAAGCGGCTACTCTAAAACGTGCATCTGAATTAGATATGGTTTTTTGGGCTGGACTTAACTTC
>Ga0208917_1000504_pt1 | contig 20206 bp, 29 predicted proteins | sample DEB08_DNA_10_FD_185500 | JGI IMG/M metagenome (GOLD analysis project Ga0208917, IMG submission 185500) | Aqueous microbial communities from the Delaware River and Bay under freshwater to marine salinity gradient to study organic matter... | ecosystem: Environmental > Aquatic > Marine > Coastal ...
TGAAAAACTCACTCTCTTTAGTATCAAATGGACACCATACCTTTGCATCCTTTGGAATATACTTCAGGATGGGAGTAACACCGTAATTTGGTGTATAGCACTCGTCATTATTACCCTCCGAGTACATCAGTTTGCCACTATCAAGATTCATCTTCACTTTCATTAACTACAATTTTAGAGGGATCTGCTAGACCTGCTAAAGACATTGTTTTTTCTCCAATAGTTTGTTGGAGTGATTCATTGTTTCTCTTTTTGATAATACCATTCTCAACCAAAGCATTGAATTTGTCAACAATTCTTCTTGCAATTAAAACCGCCTGACTAACACCAGCAGTTTTTTCAGTTAATGACTTTGGAGTAGCATTTTTTAGGAAATTTTCCAAATAGACAGTCATTCCATATGCTCTATCCCCAGAACCAAGTTCGGTATCAATCAAATAGTAAATTGCAGCAAGACCACCAATCAATCCACCATTTAATTCTTTGTCTTTATCCCACTTTGGTGCTCTTTTATCTTGATTAAGTTGGTCATAAAGTTGAATTGCTCTACGAACATTTGGAAGTTTGTAATTATTATGTGCTTCCATTAGTTTATCGTATCCATAAACTGGTAGACCGTTTGGATCACCAATAAATTCAACATTAACTCCCATAGATATGAGTTTCTCTTCAATTTTGAGTGCTTCATCATCACCGATAGCAATATCAGCACGAAGTTTTTCAACCTTACCAACATTGCGTCGCCTAAAGTTCAACAACTTAAAGAAGTTTGCTTCCTGAATAACACATTCTTCTTCAGTCAGATTAGAATCATGTTCCCTGACTTGGCAAGGAACTAGAAGATCTCCAGCATCATCAGTATAAAGATAACCAATGGTTGTAGTGTGTTGCCCATCAACTACAGAATACTTTCCATTTGGTCTCTTAAAAACATACAATGGACGGCAAAGATTAGCATCAAATCCTTTTGCCTTTTTTATCATTGCTCGGTTAATCAGTCTCTGAAATGATGAATCACAATACAATTCTTTCACTTTCAAAAGAGTGATTGGAATATATTTTTCTACATCAAACGCTGATCTATCAGGTTTGAATCCAAGATTGTCTGCAATAGAAGTTATCAGGACAAGATTGTCCTCTTTAGAGTAAGTCATTTGTTTTAGTACGGAAGTTTATTTTTGTGTTGACATTGATGAGGTCAACAGTACATTATATAGCATCATAAGTATAATTCAGGTTGTGCTAGAGGACAACCTTCACAAGTTGTGTATTCTTTACCATCATAACGGATATTAGTTGTCGTGCATTTCTTACATTGTTCACGTTTGAATTGATTATGAGAATGAGAAAGAAGCATAAAATCATTGATGGTTTGCTTCTCAGGATCGTTGATATAATCATAGTTTGGATGATCCTTACGACCCCAACGATGGTCAATCTCTTTATCACTCTCTGCGAGGGGAACAATGCAATTAGGAGCAAAAGCAGATCGAGTTTGCTTAAGCAACTCTTCCCGAATATCCTTACGAATAGTTTGATTAAATGCAAGTTTGTTGCTGATACCAGCCAAACGCATTTTAAGAATTTTAGATTTTGGACCTTTAATGCGCCCAAATTCCCATTTATATTCCCCTACAGCAAAAGCAACTCCACGTCGAACATTTCCATTTTCAGACCAATTCAAACCATGATCAACAACTTGTTCAACAGTAACCCATTCTGAGCATCCGTTTTCATCGGGTTTGAAAAGTGTCTTAACCTTTTCCAGATTAGGACGAGTCATTGGTGCTTGTCGATTACCTAGTAATCATAGCGTGCTCTGTGCCCCTAGAAGGTGCCTCTGTCCCAGTTTAGGGAGTGGACCACTCAAAAGGCATAATTAACCCATTCTGGGTCATTTGTGTCAAGAATAGAGAGCATCACACCATTGTAATGAGATTTGGGTTGTTTCATCAGATTCATATTAGTTTGCTCAAGCAATTTATCACCTTTCTTTACATTACAAGAGGAGCAAGCAACTACCATATTCTCCCAAGTATCTCCACCACCCTTAGAGCGAGGAATCACATGGTCAATAGTTAGTTTCTTTGTTGCTCCGCAGTATTGACACTTATTTCTGTCCCGTTTGTATATCATACTGCGGGATGGTTTTTTAATGTTAAAAGTATTATATGGAATCTTGATGTTATCAACCAATCGAATTACTTTGGAAGAAAGAACCTGTGCCTTTTCTTTAAGTATGAGAACAACTGCTCTTTTCCAAGATGTAAAGTTGATTGGCATATAACCAGAACTTAAGACTAATATTGTCTTATATGGTTGTATGCTAAGATGATTCATTGCTGCTGAAGTTGTTGGGTTTGAGTTGTTTCAGTGTTAATACTTTCCTTAAAATTGTTACCTTGAACAAAACCAAATCCACCAAGGGCAAGAGTTGATGCAAGAATAATTGCAATTGCTTTACCATTCTCATCTTCCAATGCATCAGATAATCCAGTACCACATAGTTTCTTAGATACCCAATATCCAAGTGCACCACCTGCGGTCATAAAAACCCAAGGAGCAAGAAATACAATAAGAAATATAATTGCTGCTCCTCCGAGCAATATACCACTTCCTTCCATTGACCCTCCACTAGAAGAATCTGAAGAGTTGCTTACTTGCCTCACATTGTAGATGTTATTTTCATCAGCATTGTAGATTTCTGCCATCATTCTTTTTGCACCATAAGCAGTGTTAGAACTGACAGTAACTGTCTGACGACCAACATCGGAACCCATCCAAACATCACCAGAATACTGAGCCATTAATTTAAATTTGAATTGTTTTTATTATACAGCAATTTCGTCGATTTGATCAAGTGGGTGTGACAATTTATTTTGTGGACCATTGTAAGGAGTCTCAATGTAACTCCAACTCTTTACCAAAAGTTCTGTAAATCGTTCCTGCTTTTCTGGAACTACTGATGCTGGTCTAAGCGTAATTGCTTCTTTGAGATCCTTAAGTTCTTGCCATTCTTCTTTAGTCATAATCGAATTGCAATTATTAGCATATTCTAACATATGTAGTAGAATGGTCTCATTTTTTTAATATTGTCTTTAAGTTTGAGAAAATATTCTTTACAATTACTCAGGATCAGTAAAGAAATCTCCCCAGATACCTTTACTGCCAGGTTTTCTTGATTCCAACTTATCCAAAAGGGAATCCGTTGAAATTAAAGCATCAATTTTATGAATCATTTCCGCAATCATACTTGTTACCATTGGACGCTCACCTCTAGCAGCAAATGCCAGAGCATTTCTTAGATTAGATTCTGCTTCTTTAAGTGATTCTTCTACTTGTTTTGCTAGTGCCATATTTTTTCTCAATTATAATTAAAGGTGCTTGTTTTCCCAAAAATCATCCCAATCTTTTTGGTCTACATTTTCGGAAAGTATAGACTTTGGTGCCATATTCAGTTCATCCTTATATGATCTTTGTGTCCATCCATCATTATATGGAGAATTTGCTTGAACATCTAATTGAACGCGCTTATTGTAGTATTCTGCTTCACGCAGATTATACTCTTGGCACTGTTGTTTTTCCTGATCCGATGCTGCTTTGTCGCACATTGCATTCAGTTCTTCTTCAGTGTAATTGGGGTTAATAATACTCCTGTAAGGACTCCTGTCAGGATAACTAAAATCCCCTGTTAATTTATTAGAAGGACCCTTGATAAGTGATAAAAGTCCTGATGCCTTATCTTGTTTCTTTTGATGGTAATCTTTCCATTCTTTTATAGAGTCATTCAGATCATTGAAAAATGTTAAAATAGAATAGTTATCATCATCAAGATACTCTCCAAGTATATCAAAGAGACGACTCTTCAGATTTTCATGAAGCAAGTCAATTTCCTTTGGATCAATTTCCTTTGTCATTTAGTTTCTCCTCAAGTTCTTCAATTCTAAGATAAAGATCTTCAATCAGTGAAGTAAGATTGTAGAAGTTGACTTTCCCAACTTCATAATAACCATTGTTCGCTGTAACTTCACTGAAGATTTCTCTCCATTTATTTGTTCTTTCAGTCATTACAAATGTCCGTAGTTTTGTTGATAGTAAAGAAATCTTTGCATTGATGGTCTAACACCCAAACTTTCACAACATCTCAAATAAGAGATGAATTCATACCAAGGTGCTGTAGGATCAGTGTCCGCCATATCTACACCTCATTGTGTGGAGATACTTGATAACTTCTTCCCTAACCTCCATCAGTTCATTGTAGCACTTTTGATTGTGTGCACATTGGCGAAGTGATGAATCTGGTTTATGAACAGATTCAATAAAGATGTCAAGCCCTCTCAACATTTTATCTTCTTTAGATTCTCCATCAGGAATACTGTTCTGATCTTTCATTGGTTAATCCCACCAATACTGTAGATTATTTAAACAAGAATAAAATGCTGAAAATGGTTCACAATGTCCATAAACAATCATATCTTTAAGATTATCAATATAAGTTATAATTCCTCTGGTTACAGGGTTGTCCTGAATATAGTCTCTAAATTGAAATGTATCAAACTTTTCATTATAAACAAAATGGGGAAATTGATGCTCCCACCCCCTAAAGAATATATCATCCCTTTTTAGACCTTCTTCATTGTAAGATATCCATTCTCCAGTATCTTTATCCTTTCGAGTTTCCAATCCATCAAAATATCTTTCAGCAAGACTCTTATCGTTAACATATATCCTTTCCACCCACTCCGAACATAATTCGTGACACATCTTTTTAAATGTGCTGTTTTGTGCAGTAAAGACAAGATTGTAATCAATAAAGGCCCAGTTGGAGGTTTGATTTATAGTTTCTTTATACCTTGCAGAGTGATGAAGGATAGTAAATTGAGTTTCTAAATCATATCTTGTCATTTTATCATACAATTTTTGGGTTTAAATTTTACAATCTCAACAATAAGTTCTTCCTTAAGTTGAAAAGAAAGATCTTTATTATTGTTAATATTGCTTACTATTTTGTTTAGATCTTCGCAAGAAAAAGAAAAAGATGTTAATGATGCCAAAAGAATGTTAAACATAGTTAATGATCCTCCAACTTCAATTGATATTTATTTTTGAAGTTTCCAATGCTCATTACCAGATTTTTGAATCCAGAAGCAGTATTGGCGATTCAGTGAAACGAGGAAAAATTTATCAGCAGTTTCCTGTTCAATTTGACAAGAATGAAAACTATCCATAATGTTAAAAAAGCGGTTCTTCGCTTTTGAACTCTTTGGAGTTACGTTAATAAACTTCTTTTTGGTTGATGTCATACCAGTTTTAAATCTTCAGTAATTTTAGGTGCTTTTGAGTAAACTGTGTGAAGTTGTATGCCAGTTAGTCGATTGGCAACTTTGCTACACTTTTTCCTTTACGATGCTTTTCAATAAAGTTCCTTGCAGATTTTTCATTGCGACAGAGTTTAATTTGCTTACCTTTATGTATGATCATAAGTTGAGTGCCACTTATACCAAAAGGTATAGCAGCATAGACATTTGGATCCTCCCATTTGCCCACGATAAATCCATTTTCCATAAAATCCTCGTTTTTATTGCGGTGAAGGTGCCATAGGGCGTTTCGGGCGAAATTTCAAGTTTTTTGGGTTTTTGCTCTAGTGGTGGACTGGGTTCTCAGGGAGACTCATCCGAGACTCCCCGAGGGTGCTGCTCAGGGCAGGTTCACCGCCGAACCACAGAGTCAAGCATCTCACCCTTCTCAAACACAGTGTCAACAACACGCTGAAGTGCTCGCTCGGTGGCAATACCAACCTGAGAATAAACAGGCACAACACAGAGACCGAACTTCTTGGAATCGCTACCCAAGCGAAGAACCCGCCCGATAGTCTGAGTCATCTCAATCACATCCATATTACGGAGGAAGATGACAGTTTCCAGTTCACTCACATTGATACCTTCAGAAAGGATGGAGCGGTGAAGAACAACAAAACGCTTTTTTGCGTCTTTGCCCCAAGCATTGAGAGTATTGAAGAATACCTCACGATTCACTTTCTGCCCATCAATCACAGCACCAGTTTTGCTGGTGATGTAGAGATAGGAGTAACCACGCTGATGTAGTTGAGAAGCAAAATCGGTGAAACTCATCAGGTTGATGAGTTGCTTGGTGGTCTTCACACAAACAAGAATCTTCTTGGTATCAGTGTCATCGATAGTTTCCAGCACATTGGCACAATCAATGTTAGGATTGATTTGCTTTGCCTTGTGGATATCGAAGGTCTTTGCTTGAATCTTAGGAGGAATGATGTAACCACCTTCCACAAGTTCAGGAGCAGAAACACGGCAAATGATGTCACCGTAAACAGGAACATCATTCATTCCTGGTTTGTTGATAGTGACAGAAGTCTTGCGAGTTGCGGTGAAGAAGTAGCAGCGGTCAGCATCACCAGAGAAGAACTCTGTAGAGGGAAAGAAGTTACGCTTGACGCTATTGTGTGCCTCATCGAAGTAAATGGTGTTCACTTCGATGTCTGCTTGACGCACACGGTCAAGAGAGTTGTAGGTGGTGAAGATAACACAAGCATCACCAGCAGTGCGAGCAACATTAGCAAACATATGAATTTGCTCTGGTTTGGTGCTGCTGAAGTGAGAAGTTTCACCACTGTGAACATGCATCACATGCACACTCTTGCTATCAATCACCTCAAGGAATTCGCTACAGAGTTGCTCTGCGAGAAGAATGCGAGGGCACACAACAACAATGGTGGTAGAACCAATAGTGTCAATTTGTGCCTTAGCATCGGTAATCATAGTCAGAGTCTTACCAGCACCAGTAGGCATAATGAGTTGCCCTTTAGCATTAAGGCGCATAGCATCACAACCGCGTTGCTGTTGGGGGCGAAGAGTCAGAAGCATCGGGGTCGTTTGATTTCGATATATACATATTAACCCCCTTGACCGCGAAAGTCAAGGGGGTTGTGCCAGATATTAAAGTGTCACTTGTTTATCTGTAGGGTTAGTACATGCATACAACCTTCAGTATTAAGCAGCAAGAGCACCTTCGGGAATTTCAACAATCTCAGGCAGTTTGCTATCATCAAACTCGTGCATATTATAGCATACCCATTCACCATTGCGGAAGACATATGCGTATTCTTCGCTGTTATCAGGCAGCAAGTATTCTGCAAGGTCAGAATCAAGGCGAGGAGGACAATCACTACCATAATACTCAGGTTGATTGTCATTATTCCAGCAGACACTCATATCACCACCATCAATCAACTCTGCTGCTTTAGCACGAGTGTTGTAGTGAGTCTTCAGAATACGACCCAACCAAGACTCATAACCGTCCCAATGATGGTAGGCAGACAGGATAGAACCATCAGAGAGTTCGATACCAATGCGAGAACGAGTTGCCATTGTGGTGTTTTTTGATTACCTTGTAATTATAGGGCATCCATCAGGAGATGGGAGGTACCTTGTGCCAGTTTCTCAAGTGGTAAAGTGGTCACAATATCAATTAATTGGAATTAATCTTGGGGAAGTTTCACCAATTAACTTATATGCTATCCAAGAATTATCACTAAAAACATATGCATAGTGAGCACTATTATCTGATGCATACGCAAGGTATTCATTTAAATCTTGATGAGTCTGAAAAGGAAGATCTAAACCAATATTTGAGTAGTAATCTGGACCAAACTCATCTACCAAAACTGGATCAGAATTAAGAACAGATCTTTTATCAGTCCAACAAGAAATTATATCACCTCCACTAATCAAATTTGATACATTTTCTTCAGTATTATAATGCGATTCTAAATTACGACCCAATGCAACAGTTTGTCCTAAGTGTTTATGAAAAACTGACTGAATCGTTCCATCCGAAAGTTTAATTCCGATTCTACTAGGGACCATAAGAAAAATTAAATTAAGTATTGATTATTTAGAATTAATTATGGAAACATTGGATAATTATCTGGAGGTTTAGGTGGACCAGAGCGATCAAATTTTGACAATTGATATCCTTCCCTCAATGCTTGATTGATAATGTTGTCGTAAGAATGGGATCGCAAAGGAATGTTCCTGTGGAGAAGAAAGTCTTCACAATCTTCTGCCAGGAGTTCCTTTTGCTCGTGAGAAAGTGTTTCTAAATCAAGCATCATTTCATTCATAATCAAAGGTGACATTTTCTTCTGGAAAATCAGATTCAATCTTTTCAATCATTTCTTCCAAATCATACTCTTCAAATTCAATCATTGCGAGCAATTTACGGTCAAGCATAACTTCTTCAGTAGTAGACATCAATTTGAAAACAGACATTTTGATTTGAGGTAAATGAAGTTTCTTACTAATAATTTAGCATCGAAACCAAATTAAATCAAGTGAGATTGTTGTCGTTTAATTTCACACTTAATTGGAATTAACTTCGAGTACAAATATTCTTCATACTGATTCTCTTTGAGCAATTCAATCAGATTATCAATCTGAATCTCTGCTAGTAAAAGTTTTGCGAGTTTTTCCATTGTAATTTTTGAAAAATTGCTTTTCAATGTTGTCTAGATGATTAAACTTTTCAGAAAATAAGGTAAAGAATGCCCATCCAACTCCAGCACTAATGATTAGAAAGTAAATCAGCATTCATCCATAGGTAGATGATCAAATTTTTTTTCTTCAGTTTTCTTTGAAGTTACACGAACATTGTAAGGACTGCTGTAAAAGCGACGGAAAGCAGTAACAATAATGAGAAGCGTCGAAAGAATACCAACAAACCCAAGGAAGGTGGTAACATCGCCGTTAAAGTTCAGTGTGTCAGGTGTCATTTTGCGTAGATACAGTTAGGGTTTGCAGGTTGCTCAGCACAGATTCTATCATATGCTTCAAACATTTTGGCATCTCGATTTGCAAGAATGGCATTATACATCAGAATGCCTATGATTGCCAGAAAGATGTAAGGAGTTCTCATTTCAGTTCGATGGTGTCAAACAGAATCATTCCAAGTTCAAAATGGATTTCATCATCCATTTCGCCCATTTTGGCATCAAGTGCCTCGGAAATCACTTGTTGCATCATAGAGACATAACTTTCATTCTCATAAATGTGGCTAATAACCTCACTTTTGAGTACATCAGCAATGTTACGAACTGTTTTGGTAGAAAGCATCGATTTTCTCGGGTACTTTGTAAGTATAGGGCATCAGAGAGGTCTGTAGAGACCTCAGTGTACCAGTTCCTCAACTGGACATGAAAAGTATATCATTGCTTGTAAAGATAACCACCAGCCCAGTCAGCATTCTCAAGCAACCACTCACGATCCTTGATCAATCGCAGGTCATAACGAACACCTTTGGCAGGAGCTTTCCAAGTGGCAGATTTATACAATTCACCAGTCTTCTTATCGATGAATGCATGAACACTACGACCACGACCAGAGTCAGTCATAATGATTTTGTGATACTTACGACCAGACTCGAAAGTATAATCGTAACCATCAGGAGCATTATCACGCAGAGCATCACACAGCATCCAAGTCCACTTCACAACATTCAGTTGAATGGTGTTAACAGCATCACGCTGGGCACAGAAGTCAGAAAACTCTTTGTTAAGGGTAGGCATTGCCTTTGTTTGAACTGAAGTTATTGTAGGGCATCCCAGAGGGTTCTGGTGATGCCCTGTGCCACCTCATAAACCGTCACAAGAATAATTTAGCTTGACTAGGTTCATTATTTTTTGGAGGTGGACTATAAGATTCTGGTTTTTTTACCTTTCCTAATTGAGATTCTAATTTTACCAACTTTCCAAAGGAATAATCATATGTGAGTGCATCATGACAAACATAATGAGGATGATCCAAAGGAACTCCAACTCTTTCGCAGAGTTCTTTATGATTATCTTCCATCAATTCAACGGCATATAACATATTGTTTAGAATATGTTCTTCAGAATGATAATTCAGAAGTTCTTTTTTTAATGCGAGAATAAAGTTTCCAGAACCAGCAGAGTTATCAAGAAATTTGGAGTTTGGATTCATTCTCTTTTCAAGAGAAATCATCTGAACCATTTCTTCACACATTTCCATTGGTGTGAATACTTCTTGAGTTTCTGCAATTCTTTCATTTGATCTCTCAATCTCAGAACCAGTTTTCTTATTATGTTTGTTCTTTTCAGTGCCCATTACCATATCTTTTTGTGTAGATTGTAATCAGTTTAGTTTTGCCAAGATGAGGAATGCCATTAGTTGTTCCCATTGAAGTTTCGCGGAAAGTATTGTCACCTTTCTGTCCGAGAGAAATAATTCTTTCTAGAATCTGTTCTTTAGTATTATTTTCATCGGGAAGAACTTTGATGTAATTATGACTCACAGATTTTTCATAATCAGTCCATTTCTTACCACCAGAATTCTTTTCTCCTGGAAGAAAAACTTTACCAGAAGCACCAGCACCATCTCCACCAACAAATATATCCGCGTCGTACCTATTCTCGTAGCTAAGAAATTCAATATGAGGATGTTCCTTATACTCTACATCAATCTCTCGTAATTTATCACCAATCTTCCATTCTTGAATACAAGCATCAATACTCGCAGCAAAATCATTATCCTCACAATCTTTTGTCCAAACCAGTTCAAGTTCTCGATTAATCTTATTATAATTAGATGAACCTTGCTTAATTGATTTGGGAAGAACAAGAATAATTTGTCCTTTCTTTTCTCTTACTTTATCGGCACATTCATTCAAGAATTGCAGTGCCAATCTTCCACCTTTTCCATATGGAGGATTACCAATTATAGCATCAAAATCATTCATATTTGAATACTCATCTCTTGTGATATATTTAATAGAATTTGGAATATTACTCATTCCCGTTGGATTCATTTCATAATCACTATCAGTAAAGATATTTAAATATCCAAGATTTGAAAGTGTAATTGAAAAATGTCCAAAAGCATCTTGAGGTACATATATTTTAGCATCTTTCGGAAGATTATTCAATTTTTTCACAATAAAGTTTACTAGATGTAGTTTGGGTGCTCTAATTGCTTCTGGATTTTTTTCTTTAATAAGTTTTTTATGAGATTCTGGAGTAAATCCAAAAGTTTTCTGATACTCCTTAAATCTTTTATCAATGTTTAAAATTATACTTCTTATAAAAGAAACCATCTCAGAATAAGTCTTAATATGAAGAGGAGATTCTACAACTTCATTTGAACCACCAAGAGTACTTTTTCTAAATCCAAGAGAATATAATTCTGCTCTGATATAGTGATCAGTAATATCCTTATGAACAGGAATCATAAAATCTGGAATTACTTCTTCTGGAAGATGAGAATAATCACCATCATCAAATCTAGCAAAACCTCTATATGTTTTTGTCATACCAACAAAAGAACAAACAGGTCTCTTTCCGAGTTCAATAAGTTCTTTAATTGCTGCTTGTTGATGGCAATAAATCGTCATAGTCTCATTAGAAAGTGGTTCTGGATATCCAGGATCAACTTCCTTAATCAAATTCATTAGAGGATTCATAAAGTCTTTAAGTTGATATCCATCATCGGTGACAAGGCACATTATATACAAAAACAGATACCCTTGTCAAGTCATTGACTTCTTATGAATTTTTTGTTATATTATGGTACAAAGTCAATCAAAGTAAAGTTTCCAGTGTTTCCACCTCTAAATGGATATAATCTTGAAGAACCCCATATCAATCTAATTGCTCCATCAGCACCATTCATACCTCGTCCATTACTATTTTGCGATCTTCCACCTCCTCCACCACCATATTGTCCAGCAGAAGTACTAGTTCCTCCAGTTTGAGATCCTGGACCACCAATCACAATAGTTTGCGATGACCAAATATTTGCACCATTTGCTACAAAACTACTGGGATTTGTTGTATCTTTACAATCTTCTCTAATTGCACTCATAATAATAAGTCCATTATTTTGTTCTCCATATGAAGCTTGAGAAAGCATTGTATAATCAACAGAATCTACTTGATCTGTGGGTGCTGTAATAACATCAACTAAAGATACTTTTTGGTCATCAATCATACCAACAATTAAAATTGCATTTCCGCTAGTCACCCCAGTGAGTTGTGGAGGGTCTGGAGCACCAACAGTCTTGTTTGGCAAATCATCAGTATCCAAAACCGCAAATTGCTGAATTGGTGAAACGGTATCAACATTTCTAAAAATCATTACTAGAGATGCTGCTGGTGCGAATCCTGTATCATTGTCTATATTACTAAGTGAACTATTTCCATCGTAAGTAGCATAAAAAACACCATATGCAAGTCCTGAACTAGTTTGTCTATTATCAAATTGAGATCCTGATTCAAGTATAGTCATATCAACACCATTGTATCGTGGTCTTCTTGCCCCTGGTGTTGGTTGATCTGAAGAAGTTGCGACAAAGATAATGTCTCCATTATTTGGTGTGTTTGCTGGTAATAGATTTCCGTTTATATCTCGCAATTCTAAATTAACTTCAAAAGTAGAATCGCCATTAGTAACTGTTCCATATCCAACAAATTGAACACCACTTCCAACACTATTCCAATCCAATTCAATTGTATAAGCACGAGAGTGTGATGCTGTTCCTGTTAAAAATGCTCCTGGATTATTTGTTCCAGCAGCTGGTGATAAGTTAAAAGCAGCAACACAAGCAGTAGTTTCAGGTGCTGCAGCAGGATTATCTGCAACATCTGGGACTGAAGTGTAACCTGTAGGAGCAATATTTGCGCTTGGATTTATTGTAGTGTTTGCCAAATAACCAAGAGCAATTGCTATAGAACCACTAGAAATTCCAGATATTGATGGTGGGTCTGGCATTGATGATGCTGGAGGATTGTTAATTGAAGGATCTCCGGAAGTTGCTACCCAATTAATTTGTGCTGGATTAGGAATAAATCTCAAACTGATTAAGTTATGAATTGCTGGAGAATTTGTTAGTCCAGATACACAACGTTGACCACTACCAGGTGGATCTTCTACAAATGATGTTATATCTTCAACATATTGGTAAGAATTTGCAAAATTCAAGTCTCTATTTTGATAAATTATAGGAGTATTACTTGCAATTGCTTCTGTTATACCAACACCTGGACCTTTGATATATTCATCATAGTTTATGTAATATTCTCCATTTTGACTTTGATTGAATGTCGTAAATCCGACAGGAACTGGAAATGGTTGATTTATTGGTAATCCACTATCCTTGTCTGCACCAGATAAAAGAAGTAAAAAGTCATCATCTTGGGTGCCTGGTGGTATTGCAATTGTTGTAATTCCTGGACCAGTTACTGCAATAGTTTCTCCAACTTTTTGTGCTCTAATACCAAGACCTGGATCTTCGAAGAAAGACCCTCCAGTACCTCCTGATGTATCATTAATTCCAGCATCACCTTGAGTTCCTTCATCAAAACCAAAAGATCCCGATCCACCCCCACCGAACCCTAAACCATTTTCTTGACTTCCTCCACCACCACCTCCACCACTTCCTGTGGCAGAATCTGTTGGTTCTATAGTATCTCCTCCATTTCCACCATTTCCAGTATATCCACCACAACCACCTCCTCCACCACCAATGTCAGTTCCAGATGGAACAAAACCACCCCTGCCACCGGTTCCTGTGTCAGAAGCATAAATTGTAATCTCTTCGGGCGTCACCGTGTTTGTGGCAAGACCCTGTCCCCCAGCACCACCTGGGGAAGTTCTTACTCCACCATCACCACCTTCTGCAAAAAGTATTTCTATTGGCGCTGATCTATAATCATTACCATTTCTTTCTACAAGAAAAATTCCACTGTTTCCACCTTCAAATCCGTTGCCACCAGGACCATCAGCAGGATTTCCTCCAACTCCTCCTCCAGCAATATCCAATTTTAAAACATCTCCAGGCATAACTGAAAAAGTTCCCCAACATAATGCTCCCCCACTTCCACCATTTGAAGCGTTGCTATCGTCTCCGTCAGAACCATTACCTCCACCTCCACCACCAATAACAACACCAGAAATTTGAAAAACTCCATCAGGAACTGTAAATTCTGTTGTTCCCGCACCCAATGTAATTCTGCTGTAAGCAATTTGATCTGTTGCTTGATTAGTAAAACCTAAAAGTTGTGTTGGAAAAGTCATTTATCAAACCACTCCTGATCCTGAGATATAAAATGTTGGGGATGCACCACCAACAGTGCAAAGTAATGTACAAACTCCATATCTAATTAATTGTCTGGTCCCAGTTAGATTTGTTCCAGAAAGTCTAAGAGTCGCTCCACCTGCTGGGGTTATATCGATTGATGTAGTTTTGCTATTGACAATAACTACGTTATCTCCTGAATTAAAGATATTTACTGGAACTGAAACATTAACTGTAGAACCGCCAATAAGAATATGTTTTCCACTATCGCCTACTACTAAAGTATATGTTGCATTAGCGTTTTGTGCATTTTGTGGAATTGTTGCTGGTCCAAATCTACCCTGAATACCCTGAAGACCTGTAGGACCTGTAGGACCTGTAGGACCAGTATCACCAGTATCACCTTGAGTACCTTGAGGTCCCCTAATACCTTGAGGTCCAACATTTCCCTGAATACCTGTTTCTCCTTGAATACCTTGAGGTCCCCTAATGCCTTGGACACCTTGAGCTCCCCTAATGCCTTGAATGCCTTGAGGTCCAGTAAAACCTTGAATTCCTTGAGGTCCAGTAATACCTTGAATACCTTGAAAACCTTGAATACCTTGAATACCCAGGATTCCTTGGATACCTTGAGCACCCAGGACTCCTTGGATACCTTGAGGTCCAGTAGTACCTTGAGTACCTTGAGTACCAGCACTTCCTGCGCCACCAGCTATACCTTGAATACCTTGAAAACCTTGAGCTCCCCTAATGCCTTGAATGCCTTGAAAACCTTGAACACCCTGGATTCCTTGGATACCAAGGATTCCTTGGATACCTTGAGTTCCTTGAGGTCCTATTACTCCATCAGTTCCATCGCTTCCTTGAATACCCTGCTCACCCTGAATACCTCTCTCACCTTGAATACCTTGAAGTCCAGTAGTACCTTGAGTACCTTGAGCACCAGCACCTCCTGCACCACCAGCTATACCTTGAATACCTTGAAAACCTTGAGCTCCAGTAGTACCTTGAATACCTTGAATACCTTGAATACCTCTCTCACCTTGAACACCTTGAACACCTTGAACACCTTGAACACCCTGGATTCCTTGGAGACCTTGAGCACCTACCGTACCATCAACTCCTTGAATACCTTGAATACCTTGAAAACCTTGAATGCCCTGTATTCCTTGCCTACCTTGAACACCTTGAAGACCTTGGATTCCTTGATTTCCTTGAATACCAATAGATCCTTGAATACCTTGACGACCAAATAATGCTGCATCTTCTACAGGAACCCAAGTAACTCCATATCCAGTTCTAGAAACTGGATTAAAAGTTGACATTAAAACATCACCAGTTGTTCCAATGGAAGCAAATGTCTGATCACTAATATCTTGAGCATTATTGGATAGATATCCTTCAAGAATAAGACCTACCGTACTTCCAAAACCAACAATAGATGATATTCCGGAAACTACAAGATTTGTAATTGAACCAATACCACCAATAACATTAGTTGAAGTTTCGGCAACAGATGTTTTTGGTGCAAATAATGCTTTCTCAACAGTAATTGGATAAAAATCTGTTGGATCAAATCTATCAGTGCTCAAAAATCCTGCATTAATATTTGCAGCATTTTCAAGATTCAATGCTGTTGTTGCGATACCAACTAAATTTCCATAAAAAGTGGGAGCAGTTACAACTCCAGTAAATTCTGCCTCACCCTGAACAGATAATTTATTACTATCATAATCCCAAACAACACTTGTATTTCCAGTTGCAAATCCTGTAGGACTATTTGTAAGAACTTGACCAACAGCACCTTGATTTAAAATTTCATCAACGGCAATTAGAACTGTTGCGATTCCAACTCCAGCAGTTGGTCCATCAATTGATGGAACTGTAACAGTAACTCCACCACCAACAAAGTCTATACCATGAATTGCATTAAATTTATTATTTGGTAAAATGCCGTTATCATAAACTGAAATATATCCTAAGGTTGTTCCTATTCCTACACCTTGACCCCAATATCTTTCACCATCTTGCCCACCAACAGCAATTAATTGGTAAGGAGTTCCAACAGGAATTGGGTTTGCTCCAATAGAAGAAGGTCCAACTAAAGGGTCACCTAAGTTTGGTTCAGCTTGCTCTAGACCAAGAAATTGATACCTGTCTGATGTTATTCCTGTTTGTGGAGTCCTAATAACTCTTCCAGAATTTAATTTCGCCATTTAACTTCTCTAGAGGGAATTATATTATTCTTATTTTCATTATTTATCAATTATAATTTTATTAATATTCTTCTGGTAATACCTCATTAAACCTAATCGTTTTTCTTGGATATGTAACTCCATTTTTTCTTTTTCCAATTTGCTTAGAAACATTTCCTTCAACATCATCTGGGTCAAAGAATCCTCTTTTTTGAGTTGATCCTGCAAGATCTTCAAATTGAAAACCTCCATTAGGGGAGGTTGCTGTATTAATTCTTAATCCAACAGTTCCTTGTCTTGTAAATATATTTGTTGATGCAGAATTAACACTACCCCAATTAGTAGTATCAGAAGATTTTAAAACATTTTTTCCATTGGAAATTACCATTTGCTTCACTTCATCTGGGGTTGGCCAAGTTCCATTATAATAAAAGTATCTTTCCATCATACAAGCTGCCATTCCAACTATTGTTGGAGTTGCGCAACTTGTTCCACTAAAATATCCCCATTTACCGTCTGCATAATCGCTTGTAGGATAAGCAGTCCAAGTTTGTGATCCATATCCAAAAATATCTATTCCAGGACCTCTATTGGTATATCCATCAACAACTGGAAGACCTTCTGAATTGTATGCTGCACCTACATCAATTGCTTTCTCATTTCCGTGTGGACCATATGCTAAAAATGGATAAGCTCCAGTAGAAAAATTAGTAAATGAAACAATTCCAGTAGGAACAGTAGCTCTAATATTGTATGAATTAGATCCTGTTGTTAAACCAACTATCGTATTAGTTGAATCATTATCCTTTTCAAATACACCTGCATTATTTCCTGCGGCATTGATAAAAGTTATTCCTGCATCCCAAACAGAATTTAATGCAGTTTTTAGTGCTAAATTAATAGATTGAATTGGAACAACAATACACCATTGCAATCCAATATCTGGAGTATCTACTTGAAATGGTATTATATTTCTCGATGTGAAAGGTGTAAAATCTGTTCCCCAACTTGATCCCGGACGAGTTGCCACTACTGTACCGGATTCTGAAATATTTGTAATTGTATCAATTGTGTATGCATAATATCTGTCAAGAAGATATTGCCATTCTCCAATTAAAATTGTTGGATTTTTTACACCTGTTTGTGGATTATTTGATTTATTATTATGCCAATCAATAACAGCATTGGCAATTTCAATTGGACCATCTGTTGTTGATCCTGGAACAGTCTCTTCACCATCACTATTTAAATATACCAATCTAATACTAGATTTTTTAGCAAATCCGCAAATAGTTCCAGCAGCAGCACTAACAACTCCCATACCATGTTCAGATAAGCAAGAGTTTGAAGACACTTGATTATTATCAGAACTTTCTAGACCAGACCAATCCATAGGAATAATTCTACTTGTTCCTGTATTATCAAGATCATCAAAATCTGGATGAGTATCATGAATTGATGATAATCCGGAACTAACTGGACCAACTTCTAATGTAACAATATCTACATTTTTTCCAGTCCATCTAGAGGAATATGATGCATTGGATAAAGAATTTGAATCGTCATATAAAGATGATCTTCCAATTTTTTGGGGATTAGTGACTTGAGAAAAATTTAATATTTGATCAGTTCCCAAATAAAAATTCAATGGAGCATAGTCAGATCCATTAGAAGAAACTGATGGAAATGTCGTAGATATTATAGTCTTATTAGACATTGTTTCAACTGCAGGAAGAGAAGCAGGAAAAGATGGCAGTCTTTCGCTGACATCTAATACTCTAGAATCTTGTTTAAATTCTTCTAAGAAAGATTCTTCAACCTTTACTGCAATAACTTTAGGAATATTTTGAAATATATTTAAAAGTGATACTTGAGTATCAGAATCAAAACTATCAATAAATTCCTGCTTATCAACGTTTTCTTCTAAAACAATGTCTAAAATTATTTTCATAATTGATTATGATTCTAATTGAACAATTGTTAGAGAAACTGTAATTGATGTGGTAAAACCTGCTCTATTAACAACTTTGGCATATATGTTTGATGAAGGAGTTCCATCATTATTAAATCCAATAGTTGTTGGAGTGAATAACAAAGTTTCTGATGCACTTGTAGTAATAACTTCAGCAATAACTCCAGACCCTGCAGCAGGATCTTCTGTAATTAATCTAGATGAATCTGCTGTCCTACTTGAAGTATCACAATAAAGCGTCACCCAAGCAGGATCAGATACTTCAGATTTCAGTAGAGCATAAGACTTATATCCAGTTATCGTTATATTTGACGTTGATCCAATTCCAATAGATCCTGTCGATTGAGATACTATTGTTCTTGAGATGGAAGAACCTCCACCAGTACCAACACCAGCAGGTCCTTGGATACCTTGAACACCTACAGATCCAGTAGTTCCTTGAATACCTTGAACACCTATTCCGGTAGTTCCTTGGATACCAATGGTTCCTTGGATACCTTGAGTTCCTTGAGTTCCTCCACCAGTACCAACACCAGCAGGTCCTTGGATACCTTGAACACCTATTCCGGTAGTTCCTTGGATACCAATGGTTCCTTGGATACCTTGAGTTCCTTGTCTACCTTGAGTTCCTTGGATACCTTGAGTTCCTTGAGTTCCTCCACCAGTACCAACACCCGCAGCTCCTTGAATACCTTGAGTTCCTTGAGTTCCTCCACCAGTACCAACACCCGCAGCTCCTTGAATACCTTGAACACCTACAGATCCAGTAGTTCCTTGAATACCTTGAACACCTATTCCGGTAGTTCCTTGGATACCTTGAGTTCCTTGAGTTCCTCCACCAGTACCAACACCCGCAGGTCCTTGAATACCTTGAACACCTACAGCACCTACAGATCCAGTAGTTCCTTGGATACCTTGAATTCCTTGAGTTCCTCCACCAGTACCAACACCAGCAGGTCCTTGAATACCTTGAACACCTATTCCGGTAGTTCCTTGGATACCTTGAGTTCCTTGAGTTCCTTGAGTTCCTCCACCAGTACCAACACCAGCAGGTCCTTGGATACCAATGGTTCCTTGGATACCTTGAATTCCTTGAGATCCTCCACCAGTACCAACACCCGCAGCTCCTTGAATACCTTGAGTTCCTTGAGTTCCTCCACCAGTACCAACACCAGCAGGTCCTTGAATACCTTGAACACCTATTCCGGTAGTTCCTTGGATACCTTGAATTCCTTGAGTTGCGGCACCAATACTGGACCAACTGACTCCAGTTCCAGTTGATGTTAAAACATCTCCTACTGTACCCGCATATCCTAAATGATCAAGTAATTCTTTTTCTATAAATAACGAAGTCGAAGATTCTGTTTTTCCAAAAGAAACAATAACTTCTTCTGAAGATGGTGTAGTACTAAATCCAATGTATTGACCAAGTTTTGAAATTTCTCTATTAAATGTCATTGCTTAGCAGTCTCCAGAACACTGAGTAAAAGTTCAAGAACTCCATTCTCACTACCCTGAATTTTTAAAGAATCGTTTGTTTCTAATGCCAATCTGCCATCAGGAATCAGAACAGCACTATCGTTTGGTGGAACATGGAAATTGTTTGCAAACTTATAATCTCCTGGATCAATAGTAGTATTTCTAGAATGAACTGCGCTAACAGTATGAACAACTTCTGATACACCAGTACCAATATTGGTTACTTGTGCCAAAATAACAATTGATGCAACACCGATGGGGCAGGTATAGATGCCAACCATTTCTGTGGTGACACCTACCCTAATTGTTCGAAATTTATTAAGAGCTACTGCTGCCATTTTTACTTACCTAATGCGATAATGAGTGGAGTTACTGTATTTAACAAACTTTGATTAAATGCTCTACCTGTAACAGTTCCAGTCAATTGATTAACTGTTAC
>Ga0208917_1000507_pt1 | contig 20151 bp, 30 predicted proteins | sample DEB08_DNA_10_FD_185500 | JGI IMG/M metagenome (GOLD analysis project Ga0208917, IMG submission 185500) | Aqueous microbial communities from the Delaware River and Bay under freshwater to marine salinity gradient to study organic matter... | ecosystem: Environmental > Aquatic > Marine > Coastal ...
TTCAAGGAACTGGTGCATTAACTGTAGGTACTGTATAATCCTAATTTATGTCAGTTATTGATAGAGTTAAATCTCATTTTGAAACTCTTAAAACTATCACTATTGAAGTTGAGGAGTGGAAAGACGAGCATGGTAATGCTAGTATATTCTATTCAGAGCCATTAACCCTTGAAGAAAAAAACATTATCTTTAAGAAGTCTAACAACTTTCAAGATTTAACTATTCTTGTAGATTTGCTTATAATGAAGTTGCAAGTCAAAAACGATAAAGGCGAAATGATTAAAGCCTTTAGCCCAGAAGATAAATTTGCATTAAGAAAAAAAGCTGATTCTAATGTTATCTCAGAAATTGCGAATAAAATCCTTTTAGATATTAATTACGAGGACGCTGAAAAAAAGTAGATAGCGACCCTGATGTTAGGTCGCTTTTAGTTGTAGCAGAACGATTACATCTCACAATCCAACAAGTTCTTGATATGCCAGTTAGCCATTATAATCTTTGGTTAGCTTACTTGAAAAAAGAACAAGAACAGTATAAAACAAAACAATCACTAGCAGAAGCAAGGAAATTTAAGTAATGGCAAATCAAAAATTATTAATTGATATAATCGCAAATGATAAATCTAAACAACCCTTAAATGGTGTTCAAAAAAGTTTAGGAAGATTAAAACAATCTGTATTTAATTTAAGAAATGCTTTTATAGGTTTAGGTGCTGGTCTAGTTATTAGGAATTTAGTTAATACAGGAAAAGAAATTGAAAATTTAAGAGTAAGATTAAAATTCTTACTTAAAAATACTAATGAGGGTGCAAAGGCATTTGAGAATATGACCAAGTTTGCATCAAAAGTTCCATTCTCACTTGAAGAAATATCAAGAGGTTCAGGAATATTAGCAACTGTTACAGATAATGCTGATGATCTACAAAAAATGTTAGAAATAACTGGTAATGTTGCAGCAGTTACAGGATTAGATTTTCAAACATCAGCAGAACAAATACAAAGATCATTTAGTGCTGGTATAGGTGCAGCAGATTTATTTAGAGAAAAAGGTGTTAGAAATATGCTTGGCTTTAAAGCTGGTGCAACAGTTTCTATTGAAGATACAGTAAAAGCATTTGAAAAAGTATTTGGCAAAGGTGGGAGATTTGGAAAAGCAACTGATGAATTAGCAGAAACTTTTCAAGGTACTTTATCAATGATTGGAGATAAAGTATTTAACTTTAAAAAAGTTATATTAGAAGCTGGATTATTCGAAACTCTAAAAAAAGAATTTGGAAAATTAGATGTAGCATTAGCACAAAATGCTGAATTAATTGAAAAAATAGGAGTAGGAATAGGAACTACTTTAGCATTAGGAGTTGAAAAATTAGCCCAATCAATTAAACTAATTGCAGAGTATTCACATTTAGTAAAAGAAACATTTAAAATACTTATTTCATATAAACTTGCTAAACTGTTTTTAAATATAGGTAGAGCATTAATACCAGTTGTTTCTGGTATGTCAGCAATTGCTACTTTAACTGGCCCAGTTGGTATTGGTCTAGCTGCTGCTGCTGCTGCTGCTGGTACTGCTGCTTATCATCTTTTAGGAAAAGAATTAGATTCTATTGCAGAAAAAATTGAAGAAAACCATAAAAAATTTAAAGAATTAAAAAGAGTATTTACAGGTGGTGGTTTTGATGCTGCTCAATATATTAAAAAAGATTTGTTTGATATTGCAAAAGTAGAAGAAACTATTGCAAAAGCAAAAGCAAAAGAATTAAAATTACAAAACTTTTTATTAGAAGAAGCTAATAAAAAAAGATCAAAATTCCATGAGTTAGAAATTCAAGGTATAAAAAAATTCCAAGAATTACAAGAAGAACTTAAACAAAAAGCAGAAGAAGAAAGAGTAGAAAAAATTAGAGAAGAAGGTTCTGCATTAGAAAATCTAAAAGAAAACTATATAGAGTTTTTTGAAAACTTTAATGCTGGTAGAGAAATTGCAGATATATTTTTTAATTCATTACAATCAGTAACTAAAGGTATTGGAGATGCTGTAGCACAAACAATATTATTTGGAAAATCTTTTAAAGATACATTTGGAAATATTGCAAGAAATATATTAGCACAATTAATATCGTCTTTAGTTCAAGTTGGAGTTAATATGGTAATAAATGCAACAATAGGTAAAAAATTACAAGCGGCATCAGTTGCATCAGGTACAGCTAGTGCCGCCGCTTTATCTGCCGCTTATGCAACACCAGCCGCTTTAGCTTCACTTGCTTCATTTGGAACAAATGCTATTCCAGCACAAGCTGCTTTAATATCAACTGTTGCATTATCAAATGTTTTATCTTCTGTTAAAGGTTTTGCAAAAGGTGGTGCTGTATCAAAAGATCAACCAATTCTAGTTGGAGAAAACGGGCCAGAAATGTTTGTACCAAACTCAACAGGCCAAATAGAACAATCTGCTAGAGGAACAGATATGGGAAGAACAATATTAAATTTTAACATTACTGCAACAGATGTAAAAGGAGTTGAGGAATTACTATTAGATAACAGATCAACTATTGTAAATGTAATCAATGGAGCATTAAACGATCAAGGCAAAGAAGCATTGGTCTAATATGAAAAAGTATAAAATAACGCATAAAATAAATGCAGATTTTATTGCTGAAGTAATTGTTAATGAAGATCAAATTGATAGTTCAATTAATGATCTGAAAGAATACAAGAAACCTAATAGTAAATTTGAATATACTATGTTAAAAGGTACAGAAAACGTAACCCAAACAACTTATGAAGAAGTTAATGAAGATAACAATAAATAAAAGGTATTAATTATGAGTGGCACATATCCTACATCTCCCGTTTTTTCTTCATTAGGCTTTAACAGTACACAAGCCACTAAAATTACAACAACAGATAGTGGTAAGGTTTTTGCTACACAAATAGATGGTCAAAGGTTTAAATTTTCAGCATCATATCCACCAATGAGAAGAACTGTTTTCTCTCCAGTTATTGCTTTTATAATGCAACAAAGATCACGAAAAGAAACATTCCAAATTACTTTGCCTGACCTTAGTAATGCAAAAGGAGATGTATCTGGTATTATAAGCACAAGATCAAGTGCAAGTGCTGGGGCTACTACTGTTGATATACAGAACATAACAGGAACAATTAAAGCTGGAGATTTTATAAAGTTTAATGGTCATACAAAAGTTTATATGGTTGTATCTGATGCAACAGCAGATGGAAGTAATGAAGCAACATTGACTATCGAGCCACCTTTAAGATCAAGTGTAGCTTCTGATGAAACTATATTATACGATAATGTTCCATTTACTGTTAGACTTGCAAATGATGTTCAAGAATTTTCAACAAGTCAAAATGATATTTATAGATTTGAAGTAGATTTTATAGAGGCTTTATAATGCCCAGAGGTTTATCTACAATACTCCAAACAGAAATTGCAAAGCAATCAATTAAACCTATTGCATTAGTTCAAATTAAATTTCCAACTACACAAAGATTTACAAATCATTATAAAGATATTGAAGTATCTGAAATATGGGATGATGCTTTAGGCTTATGGGATGATAGGGCTGGTAATTGGGATAGTGGAATAACTTATCTTGCAAGTTCTCATTTATTAAGAATATCTGCAAAGTCAGAAAGTTCTACACTAAATGTAAATTCTTTTAATATAGAATTATCAGCAGTAGAAAGTACATTTACATCAATACTACTTAATAATAATGTTTCTAATGATGAAGTAGCAGTAGATATAGGCTTTATAAATGATAGCGAACAATTAATAGATGTATTTAATTATGCAAAAGGATTTATAGATAATTTTAGCATAGATACTGATAAAGGAATTATAAATATAAATTGTACTTCTCATTTTGGAGATTTTAGTAGAGTTACAGGTCGTAAAACAAACGAGGGTAGTCATGGTAGATTTTTTGAAAACGATACTGATAGTTTTGAGTTTAGTTCACAAACTATAAGAGATTTAAAGTGGGGTAGAGAATAATGGGATTTTTTAGTAGTATTTTTAAAGCTATAACAAGTATCATTACTGATGTTATTAGTTGGATAATTCCTACTCCTGATGTTCCTGACATTGGCCAAAATGAATTTGAAAAAGGTATCTTAGTTAATAAACAATCTAATAACGCATCTGTTCCTGTAGTTTATGGAACAAGATTATTAGGTGGAACAAGAACATTTATAGAAGTTGAGGGAGACACAAATCAATATTTATATATTTGTTTAGTTTTATGTGAGGGAGAAATTAGCAATATTTTAAAAGTTAAAGTTGATGATAGTGATGTAACCTTTGATGCAGACTTTCAACATGGTGTAACTGTAACATCTGATGACGAGAGATTTGGAGCAAATATAAAAGTACAACCATTCTTTGGTAAAGACGATCAAGTACAATCCAGTTTATTAAATGAAGATACAAATTGGAACAGTAGTACAAACAGAAAATTAAAAGGCATTTGTTATCTTGCTGTACGTTTAGAGTGGGATCAGGACAAGTTTTCTAGCATACCAAAAATCCAAGCAGAAGTAGAGGGTAAAAAAGTTCCTGTAATTAATTCTAATTTAACTATAACTGAAAATACATTCTCAAATAATCCTGTATTTTGTTTATTAGATTATTTAACAAATGATAAATATGGTAAAGGCATTAATTATGGAGATATTGATAGACAAAGTTTTTATGATGCCTCTGTTGTAGCAGATCAAGAAGTAACTCCTTTTAGTGGTGCAAGTAACATTCCTCAATTTAGCTTAAATGTTGTTTTAGATACAGATAATAAAATATTAGATAATGTTAAATTTATTCTAAGAGGTATGAGAGGATTTCTACCTTATTCAGAGGGTTTATACAGATTAATAATAGAAACTACAGGCACATCAGTTTTATCATTAAGCAAAGATAATATTGTTGGTGGTGTTAAATTATTAAGCGAGAAAAAGAACTCTAAATACAACAGAATTAATATTGATTATATATCGCCAGAAAAAAACTATGAGAAAGATACTTTAGTATTTCCTGAAACAGATGCAGATCATCAAACATTAAAAACAGCAGATGGTGGTTTTTTACAAGAATTAAATTTAGACTTAAATATGATTACAAACCCTTATCAAGCATTACAGTTTGGTAAAGTAGTTTTAAACAGAAGTAGAAACCAATTAACTGTTGAATGTACTGCAACCTATGAAGCTATGAATTTATCAGTAGGAGACATTGTAGATTTAACAGATGATATATTAGGCATGAGTGCTAAACCTTTTAGAGTAATTGGTTTATCTATTAACTTTGATTATACTGTTCAATTATCTTTAGTAGAGCATCAAGATTCTTGGTATGTGTTTGATGAAAAGCAAGAAGTCGCTGTTGTGCCTGATACTAATTTACCTAATCCATTTAGTGTAAGACCACCAGCAAGTATAAGTATTAGTGATGAATTAATTGCCTATAATGATGGAACAGTTATCGTTGCATTAAATATAGCTATCACACCCTCTACTGATAATTTTGTTTATGAGTATCAAGTAGAATATAAAAAATCTAGTGAATCAGATTATAAAGTTCATGCAAAAGGTTCTATATTAAATCAAAGAGTTTTAAACGTAATTGACCAACAAACTTATGACGTGAGGGTTAAGGCCATCAATAGTTTAGGAGTATCTTCTACCTATGTAACAGAAACAAATTATTTAGTTGTAGGTCAGGTTGCACCACCTTCAGATGTTGAAGAATTTTCTGTAAATATAATTGGTAAAGAGGCACACTTAGGTTGGGAGCAAATACCTGATCTCGACCTTGCATATTATCAAATTAGATACTCAACACTATTAACAGGTGCTACTTGGCAGAACTCAGTATCATTAGTAGAAAAAGTATCAAGACCAGCCACATCAATTTCAGTTCCAGCACTTAAAGGAACTTACCTTATCAAAGCATTTGATAAATTAGGTAATGCTAGTGTTAATGCTTCATCAATTAATACTAATATTGCACAAATTGGAAACTTTAATGCAGTAGTAACACAAACAGAAGACCCAACATTTAGTGGAACAAAAACTAATTGTAGTGTTGTAGATGGCACTTTAAAATTAGATAGTGTTGCCTCAGATGGTATTTATGAATTTAGTTCTGTTATTGATTTAGGTGGAATATTTACAAGTAGAGTTACAGCAGTATTAGAACAATTTTCTGCTGACCCTGATGATTTATTTGATGCTGGTAGAGGATACACAAATTTTGAAGATGTACCCACAAACATTTTATTTGATGGTGCAATACCTCAAGGTGCAAAAGCCATATTACAAATAGCAATTTCAGACGACAATGTAACATACACACCATTTAAAAACTTTGTAATAGGAGATTACACAGCACAATATTATAAATTTAGATTAATATTATCTTCAAGAGATGCTAGTTCAATTCCTGTTGTATCAGGTTGTGAAGTTGTGGTTGATATGGAAGACAGAGTGATAAGTGGAGACGATATATCAAGTGGAACAAGCACAAAATCTATTACATTTGCTAGTCCTTTTAAATCTACCACTTATGCGATTGGAATATCGGCTCAAAACATGACATCGGGAGACTTTTACGAGATAACAAACAAAACATCATCTGGCTTTGATATTGCTTTTAAAAATAGTAGTAGTACAATTATAGATAAGACATTTGACTTTATTGCGAAGGGATACTAAAAGAACTTATGGCTCAACATGATTACGTAATAGCAAACCAAACATTTCCATCATACAGGAATGACCACAATAATAGCTTATCTGCTGTTGTTTCTAAAAATAGTGGTGCATCTGAACCATCAACAACTTATGCTTATCAATGGTGGTATGATTCAACAAATGATATTTTAAAAATAAGAAATGCTGACAATGATGCTTGGATTAACTTTGCCTCATTTGATCAAAGTAATGATAATTTTTCTCTAACAGTACAAGATTTAACAGTTAATGGAACAGGGGTTATTCCATCAGGAACTAAGATGTTATTTCAACAAACATCTGCACCAACAGGATTTACTAAATTAACTACAGAAAATAACAAAGCATTAAGAGTAGTAAGTGGAACAGCATCTACAGGTGGAACAAACTCTTTCACAAATGCTTTTAATTCTTCAAAAACTGTAAGTGGTACAACAGGAACATCATCAGTTACTATTTCAGGTGCAACTGCATCTCATACTTTAACAACAAGTGAGATACCAGCACACACTCACTATATAGGAAATAAAGATAATAATTTTCCTAATAGTTTATTCAGTAACCCAGATTTTACAGTTACAGTAAATAGTAATGGTGGTGCTGGAAATAACGACTACACTATGTTCGCTAGTAATAATAACACAACTAATTTAGCTGGTAAATCTAGTTCTGCTGGTGGAAGTTCAGGTCACACTCACAATATTAGTGTTACATCTGGAAGCCACTCACATTCATTTAGTGATAGTTTTAATTTAGATGTTCAATATGTAGATTTAATTATAGCAGAAAAAGATTAATGAAATTAGAGATTAAAGATAATTGTCCGTTAAACAATTTTAAACCTTGTAAAAAATTTGATTGTAATTGGTTTATACAAGTAAGAGGAACAAATCCTCAAACTGGAAAAGAACAAGACGAATATGGTTGTGCTATTTCTTATCTTCCTTTATTAATGATAGAAAATTCACAACAAACAAGACAAACAGGCTCGGCCATAGAAAGTTTTAGAAATGAAATGGTACAAGCAAATTTGAACTCTATGAAAGTATTATTAGGTAATAAAGTAATGCAAAAAGTAGAAAAAAAGGATAATATATAAAAATGGCACAAGATGGAACAACTGCTGGTGGGTCTAGTTATACTATAGATAATGTTACGTTTCCTGTTGGAAGAACGAAACTGCAATCTATATTTGATGCTATTCGTAGTACTAATATAGGAAATACTGCACCTGATCTTGTTGCTGGACAATTTTGGATTGACAATAATACACCCTCAACAACTGTTTGGACATTATACTTATATGACGGAACAGATAATATTTCTTTTGCAACAATAGATACAATTAATAACACAGTTAATTTTTTAGATAGTACCTTTGATTTAATAAATGATACAACACCACAACTAGGTGGAAACCTAGACCTAAACTCAAACGATATTACAGGAACTGGTAATATTAATATTACAGGAAGTATAACTTCTAATGGTGTTAATACATCAAGTTTTAATAGTGTGGATATTTCTGGTGAATTAAATTTGAATGCAACTGGAACTAATATTATTGATTTTGCAGGAACTGATACTAATGTTAGATGGTTAAATAGTAGTCCAGTTTTTGAAAGTGTTTTTACTGCAACAAGAAATGGTGAAATTAGTCTTAAATATAATGGTGCTGAAAAACTAGCTACTACATCTTCTGGTATAGATGTTACAGGAACAGCAGTTACAGATGGATTAACTGTTGCTGGTAATGTTAGTGTAGATGGTGGCACAATCAAACTAGATGGTAATTATCCTGTAGGTGCTGATAACGTAGCTTTGGGAGACACTGCTTTAGATTCAAATGTAGGTGGTGGTTATAATACAGCTATAGGTTCAAAAGCATTAACAGCAAATACAACTTATTGGAATACTGCTGTAGGTTTTGAGGCTTTATGTGATACTACATCTGGTGCAACAAACACAGCTGTTGGTGCAAGAGCCATGTGTGATAATACAACAGGTGGAAATAATGTTTCTGTAGGCTATAGTTCAATGTCTAAAAATACAACAGGTGGAGACAATACTGCTATTGGTCAAGGTTCTTTAATATCTAATACGACAGCTTCAAACAACACCGCTGTTGGTAAATCGTCTTTATCAGCTAATACGACAGGTCAATACAATATTGCTATAGGTACCTCTGCATTATGTGCAAACACTACAGCTTCTAATAATATAGCTATTGGAGTAAACTCACTTTGTTCTAATACTACAGCAAGATTTAATGTTGCTTTAGGTGACGTAACACTAAGAGATAATACAGGTGGTCAATATAACACAGCTATTGGTTATTCGGCTTTATGTTCCAACACAACAGCTTCCAACAACACAGCATTAGGTTATTTATCACTTACTGCTAATACGACAGGTCTTTATAATGTTGCAATAGGTGCTTGTGCTTTAAAAGCCAATACAACAACTAACTGTAATGTAGCAATAGGTTTTGAAGCACTAGAAAACATGGAGGGTGCTGATAACGTAGCTATAGGTTTTCAAACTATGGATATTGGTACAACTGGTAATTATAATGTTGGAGTTGGAAAACAAACATTAAGAAATAATACTGCTAATGGCAATACAGCTATTGGTCAACAAGCACTTTGTTCTAATACGACAGGTGCTAGTAACGTAGCTTTAGGTTGTTTTTCACAACTTGGTAATACAACAGGTTCAAATAACACAGGAGTGGGTTCTCAATCTTTAAGATGTAACACAACAGGTACTAATAATATAGCATTAGGAGCAAGTGCTTTAAGAAACAACACCACTGCTTCCAATAACACAGCAGTAGGTTTATGTTCACTTTATGCTAATACGACAGGTACAGGTCTTGTTGCAGTAGGTTGTGGTGCTTTACAATCTAATACGACAGCAAATAATAATACAGCAATTGGTTATCAAGCTATGAGATTAACTACTACAGGTGGTGCTAATACATCAGTTGGTCACTGCTCAATGTGCACTAACACAACAGGTAGTGCTATTGCAAGTTTTGGTAATGAATCTTTATTTTCTAATACGACAGGTACTCAAAATACAGCTTTAGGATTTAGAAGTTTACGTTCTAATACAACAGCAGATAACAATACAGCAGTGGGTTTCTGTTCACTTTATGCTAATACAACAGGTACTAGTAATACTGCAGTTGGTTTTGCTTCTTTAGATGCTAACACTACTGGCGTATTACTAACTGCAGTTGGCTCATCTGCTCTTAGTACGAACACAACAGGCAATGGAAACACTGCGGTTGGCTCATCTGCTCTTGGTGCAAACACAACAGGAACAGACAACACTGCCGTTGGCAGTTACTATACTACTCAAGCACCATTACGTTATAACACTACTGGTAACTACAATACAGCTTTAGGTGGAGGGTCATTATCTTTTAACACCACAGCATCAAACAACACCGCAGTGGGTTATCAATCACTTTTTACTAATACGACAGGAACTAGAAATGTTGCAGTTGGCTATTTAACACTTACTAATAATGTAACTGGTGGAAATAATACGGCACTAGGATTTTGTGCTGGAACAAGTAATACTGGAACTGCTAATACAGCTATAGGAGATTCAGCACTTAGATTAAATACAGCAAATGATAATACTGCTGTTGGTAACAGAGCATTGTATTCAAATACAACAGGAACATTAAATACTTCTATAGGTTACCAAGCCTTATGTGCTAATACCACAGCAGATAGCAACACAGCAGTTGGTTATCGGTCTTTATGTGCTAATACGACAGGAACTTCTAATGTAGCAGTAGGTTGTGGTGCTTTAAAATTAAACACAACAGCATCACAAAATACAGCAGTAGGTTTGGATGCTTTAAGAGATACTACAACAGGTTGTAGAAACACAGCAATGGGTTATAATAGTTTAGTTCTCAACACAACAGGTATATGTAATGTTTCAATTGGTAGAACTACTTTAGATGCTAATACAACAGGAGATTTTAATACAGCAGTTGGTAATAGTGCTTTAAGTGCTAACACAACAGCATCTAATAACACAGCAGTAGGTTATAATTCACTTTGTGCTAATACGACAGGTGCTGATAACACAGCAGTAGGTCTTAGTGCTTTAAAAGTTAACACAACAGGTGTAAGAAATGTAGCATTAGGTGTAAATGCTTTAGATGCCAACACAACAGCAAATGATAATACAGCAGTAGGTACTTCATCTTTATCAGCTAACACAACAGGTATATATAATACTGCAGTAGGTGCTGGTGGCCCATTAGGTAATGTTACAACAGGTAATAATAATACATCAATAGGTTATAGTTCTGGTTCAACAATAACCACAGGTTCAAACCTAACTCTATTAGGTTTTAACGCAGAACCATCATCTGCAACAGCTACCAATGAAGTTACTTTAGGCGATACAAACGTAACCCTTGTAAGAAATCAAGGAAGTATATTATTTCCACAATCAGGCAGAGGAATTTATTTAGGTGTAACAACTGCTACAGCTTCTAACTTATTAGACGATTACGAAGAAGGAACTTGGACACCTGCTTTAAGTTCTTATGGTGGAACACCTACTATAGCTAATACTGTATATACAAAAGTGGGAAGATTAGTTATGGCTTCAGCAACTATCCTTTTAGATGGAACAAGTGATGCAGATGCTTTTAGAATAACTGGACTTCCTTTTACTTGTCAAGATACAACAAATTCAGTTTTTGGTGGAATTATATCTATTAGTAATAGTACGTTAGAAAGAATTAACATAATTGTAACAAGAAATAGTACAGAAGCAGATTTATATAAATCTAGCGGTACTTTATTAACATATAATTCATTTGGAAATGATAAATACATTAGATTTAGTCTAGTTTATCAAACAAATTAACAACAAAGGAGACAAACTATGGCAATAACTAAAGAGACACAGATTGGTAAAATCGAAGTGGTCGGAAAATACAAATCAGTTCAAGTGAGAACAGATACTGTAGTTATGGAAGATGGCGAAGAATTATCAAGAAAGTATCATAGACATGCTTTGATGCCAGATGCAGTTATAACTGGAGAACATGCAGATGTTCAAGCAGTATGTAACGCAGTCTGGACACAAGATGTTAAAGATGCTTATGCAACTTTTAAAGCTAGTCAAGAAAACGACATATAGTATTTTATGAATACATATGTAGTAGAGGGTGGCATAGGAAAATGCACAGCTTTTACCTCTTTAATCCCAAAGCTAAAACAAAAATCCGAAGTACAAATATATACACCATATATTCAATGCTTTGCAAATAACCCAGATGTAAAATTAGTTCTTGAACAATCCTTGCCAATCCAAGACCCAAGAATTATGGCATCTGATAATATTTATTACTGTGAACCTTACAAATCTAATTTTCAGTTTGGTAAGCAACACATAATAGAAAGCTATTGCAAATTGCATGATGTAGAGTTTGATGTAAATATGAAACCAAAACTTTACACAGGTCATTTACAAGAAAATGTTAAAAAGTGGTTAGACAAAAATAATATTGAAAAATATATTCTTGTTCAATTTTCTGGTGGTCAATCTCCATTAACTTATGATGGAAATTATAATAACATTAACCCAAACAGAAACTATCAACCATTCTTAGCACAGCAAGTTATCAATATGCTAAAAGAAGAATATAAAGATGCAACAATTATTGATTGTACTTTACCTAATGAACCAGCATATATGAATACAATTAAATGTGATTTGCATTGGTCAGAAGTACATGAGTTAATGAAAGATGCTATGGGTTTTGTAAGCATAGATAGTTGCTTAAATCATTTCTCAGCATCAGCAGAAAAGCATGGAGTAGTCATTTGGGGTTCTACAAGGTGGACACAGTTTGGTTATTCTCACAATAAAAACTTACAATTCCACATGAAAGATAAGTGGAAAGAAGAAAAATTCATTGATAGTGACCCTAGAAACAACATGGTTGAACCTAAATTAATTATTGATGAATACAAAAAACTTGATAAAACTAAACAAGTTGCGTGTGCAACAGAATAGGAGACAATTATGAGCGAAGAAACAAGAAATGCAGAACAATTAGCACAAGACTATACAGCTATGGGACATTCTGTAGATTTAATTAATGCTATCATTGATGGAACGCAGATGGCAGATGAATCTACTGAAGATAAACAAGATGCTGTAAGAAGAAACAAAGAACATCTTGAGTTAATGGTTGCTAAAGAAGATTGGGGAAGTGAAGATATGACTTCTGTAAATTCAGCAATCGCATCAGCTACAACATATTTAGGATAATTTATGATTACTGTAGATGGTAAAGAATATAACAAGGAAGAAATGTCAAACGAACAAGTAGCAATTGTTGGCAAACTTGCAAATATTCAACAATCAAAAAACAATCTTCTTTCACAAATTCAAGATTTAGATATTTTAGCAGAAGTTTGGGTTAATAAATTCAAAGAAGCTAAACCTAAAGAAGAAGAAAAAAAAGAAGAAGAAGCTAAATAAATGTTATGATGTTCTATGAACAAATTCTTAAATATACTTAAACATTGGAAGACTAACTTATGGAAGAAATCAAAGAACGAATTAAACAACATGAAGGGTATCGGGATACTGTGTATTCCGATAGTCTGGGTTTCGCTACTATTGGCTATGGTCATCTTGTATTACCCTCTGATAATTTTGTTGAGGGTATTACTTACGATAAAGAAACTCTTGAAGAAGTTTTTGATAATGATTTTAAAATAGCATTAGATTCAGCTAGAGAATTATTAAGAGATATAGAACATAATCATATTATATTTGGTGTTATTGTTGAGATGTGTTTTCAATTAGGAAAACCACGAGTAATTAAATTTAAGAAAATGTGGGAAGCACTAAGAGAAAAAAACCTTGATAAAGCTAGTGCAGAAATGATAGATAGTAATTGGCACAAACAAACCACAAAAAGATGTGAAAGTTTGGCTAGTATAATGAAGAACGCAAACAAATAGGAGAAATATTATGCCAATGGGAAAAGGAACTTATGGGTCTAAACGAGGAAGACCACCAATGAAGAAAAAGAAAAAAGCTAAAAAGAAGAAGAAGTAATGGCCACAAAGAAACCTATATATGCTAAAGCTAGACCAAAGAGATTAGGGAAACCAAAATCTTTTAATAAAAAGTCTAAGGCTTATAAATCAGCTAAAAGAAAAGCTGATAAGAAGTTTGGCAAAAAGGTTTCTTTGTATAAAAACATCTTCATTTCTCAAGCTATTAAAAAGTATAAACCAAGAAAGAAAAAATGAGTATAAACCATCTAACAGAAATGCCATTAGGACTTGCTATTCAAAGAGGCAACATTCCTAATTTTTCAGGAGTTCAAAAATTTGGATACAACACAGCAGTAGGAACAGTATTTGAAACAATATGGGAGAATGGTAGTCTTTATTCTTACCCTACAACTCCAACTACAGCAGTTGCAACATCTACTTCAACAGATGACAATGATAGCTTACTTCATATTTATGGCTTAGATTCAAATTGGGATTTAGCTGATGAAGTGATTACAGTTGGTGGTTCAGCTTCTACTACATCTTTTATTAGAGTATTTAGATCAGTATTAGAAAATGCTAATACAGGAGTTGTTAATGTTGGTAAAATTACAACAACAGTTAATTCAATAGCTGTTTCAGTAGTTGATGTTGGTTATGGTCAATCACTTCAAGCAGTATATTCAATTCCTAGAAACTATCGTGGCTTTCTAATGTCTATTGATGTTGGAACAAGTAAGCAAAAAGAAGTTGAGGCTAAATTTATGCAAAGACCTTTAAATGGAAATACTTTTCAAACTAAATCATTAATTACTTCATTTGGAACACCATTTAGAAAAGACTATTTAGTACCAGAAATTTTATCAGAAAAATCAGATTTAGAAATGAGAGCCAAAGCAGATGCTACAACTTCTATTTCTGCTGGGTTTCAATTAATCCTAGAGAAAGTTGTTCAAAGCTAATGACTAAGAGGCCAAAGACAACAGGCGAACATATCGTATCGTTGTATGGTCATGTTACAGGATTAAAAAAAGATATTTCAACAATTAAAAACAATCATCTTGCTCATATGCACGAAGATATAGAAAAGATTGATGAAAAGTTAGATAAAAAATTTGATAGCCTGAACAATTTAATTATGTATGGAGTTGGTGCTGTAGCTTTATTGTTCATAGCCCAAGTGCTTTACTTTTTATCAAAATAATATACAACACATAATTGTATGAGTCATAAAACAATTCTCGTAATTAGTGATATGCATTTGCCATATCAACATAAAGATTCAATTAAATTTTTAAAAGAAATTAAAAAAGAATTTAAGCCAGATACCACTTTGTCAATCGGAGATTTATTAGACCAACACGCACTCTCATTCCACGACTCCTCTCCAGAACTTTATTCTGCTGGAATGGAACTAGATAAAGCAAAAGAATATGTAAAAGAATTAGAAAGTATATTTCCAAAACTTATAGAAGTAGATTCTAACCACTCATCTATGATCTATAGACGAGCATTAAAACATGGATTGCCTAGAGCATATTTAAAAGAATATGGAGATTTTTTAGAAACAAAAAAATGGAAATGGGTAGATGATTTAACACTTACAATGTCTAATGGCCAAAGATGTTTTTTTACTCATGGTAGATCGGCAGATGTTTTAAAAGTTTCTCAAACTATGGGTATGTCAGCAGTACAAGGACACTATCATACAAAATTTGTAATATCTTGGTGGGCTAACCCAGATAACTTATTCTTTGGAATGAATGTAGGTTGTTTGATAGATCAAAAATCTATGGCATTTAATTATGCTAAAAACTTTAGAACAAGATTCATTATAGGTTGTGGAATTATCATAAATGGTATTCCAAGACTACTCCCAATGGTTTTGAATGAAAAAGGGGATTGGATTGGCAAAATCGTCTAAGTTAAAGCCACACAGAGCCACAGAGAGGGCTACTGATAAGCAAATAGGTGGGAAGCACTACAAGTCGTATTCCATACAGCCTATAGAGTTTATAGTGGCAAATAAGCTGGATTTCATACAAGGAAATATTATAAAATACTGCTTGAGAGAAAAGCAAGGCGAAAACCCAGATGAAAAGTGGAATAAGATAATTCATTACTGCGAACTAGCAAAAGAGTTGAAAAATAAAAAATAAGGAATATTAGGAGTGAATGAACTTCACTTATTTAATTTATTCTATTCTTGTGGTATATTGGACAACATTAATTTTTTTAACAAGTAATACTTATTTATGATATTTAGCTTATTAAATAATCCTTTAACAAAATTAGCAGTTAGTAAAGTAACTGACCATTTAAAACATAGAGCAGAAAAAGTAAAAACTATTAGAGAAGCTGAAATACAGGCTTGTAAAGAAGTTGATGTTCAAAGAATAAAAAGCCAAGATAAATCTTGGAAAGACGAAATATTAATGCTATGGCTTGTTGGAATGTTAAGTACAGGCTGGTTTGATAGCACTAGAGATAATTTTGAAGAATGGGTAAGAATAATAAACGATTTACCTGATAGTGTATGGTATTTAGTAATTATTGTATTCACAGCAACATTTTCTACCAAAATGACAGATAAGGTTTTAAACCGAAACAAAAAGAAGTAATATGTCCGAATGGACAAAGTAAAAGTTGATTTCGTTATAACAGATTTAGAACTACAATTAGAAACCAATAACAATCCTTATGGTTCTTATGTTAATTTTAGATTCATAGATACTTTTCCATACTTCACTAAAGTTAATGATATGGTCGAAGAAATAAAAAAACGAAGTGATGTTGATTTAATTAATTACGAATATTCTTATACAGGAATCCACGAAGATACTGATTTAAAACATTTTGATATTACTAGAAACTAGGGCAGTAAAGAGAGAGATCAAATCCACCCTAGCTATTTTAGGCTCAAAGATATTTATGGCCGTTTATATAAACCATAATTAAAAACACCTAAAATTCTTTTAACAAGCCACCAAGTCTCCCTGATGGCTCTATCTACTAAACTCATATGGAGATTACATAGGGAGCAAATCTTTATATCGTTAGTAGAATTCATTTAAACCTTACTATTCAAAGCTAAATCTCTTTTTAACTCTGATTGTTTTAAGCTGACATATCTATCAATATTTGTATATCTATATCTAGCTTTAATTAATTCTTTTTCAGCTTCAGCATATTGTTGAACAATATTTTTATAATCAGGGTCTATTCTTGCTTCATGTTCTGCCTCACTCATAGTCTTAACTAACTTTTTATGTTTAATAACACATGAAGAAAAAACTGCTTTTCTACCCTCATCTAATATAATAGTTTTCTTTTGCCACTCAGCCCAATCATTAGAGGCATCTTCTAATTTTTTATATAATTGATCGCTTAAATTCATATCAGTATAACTCCTAATATAAATCCTATCGTAAAGCAAATCCATTCTCTACGATAATATAATTCTATAGCTTTCCACTCACTAGTTGATTTGTTAAAGATTCTCATGGGTATAATAACATCTCCTCTGCTTCTTGTTCTAATTGTTTTATTTGTTGTTTTAAATGTTTATTTTCTAACTCGTATTTTTCAGCTAAATTTCTTTGTTGTTTAACTTCTAAATACAAAGCCTGTATTTCCTCTAACTTAATAGCGAAATCTTTTTTTAAGTTATAGAAATCGCTAATAAGTTTGTCTTGAGTTTTAGATAATTCAGACATTAAAATGGAATCTCATCGTCCATATCTGACATATTCTCAACAGGCATAGCATGATCTGGTGCTGATGGTTGAGCCTGAGTCATTTGTTGCTCAGTATATCTAGGCATAGTTTGACCTACAGGCTTAAATCCATCTACACTAGGTTGTTGTGGTCTAGGCTTAACCATATAGATTGATATTACTTGCTCTGTTTGAGAATATTTATTCTCTTTAGCATCTTGTATTTTAGAACCCCATTTTAAAACATATCCATCTTTTGCATATGCTTGAACTTCAGGAGTATTATACCAATCCATAACTTGAGTTAATCCATATAGTTTTTTTGTTAAACTACACATGAATTTAGATTTAGTTGATGAAGCACTATATTCATAGCTTGGTGCTTTCTTTTGAGTTTCGTATAGCTTGAGGCTAAGGCCACAAAACCCTTTAGAGTAATTGGATTTATTATTTTGATACATTTTTTTTTCCTTTTTTTAGTTTATTGTACACTCTCACACTTTCGTTAAATAATAACTCGGATTTATGACAACTTAGTAATCCAAGAAATGCTTTTAAGTGTTCCTTTTTATATAAGATATGTCTAGCTTCAAAATCTCCACTATCTTTTGGAAGTCTAACTATATACATCTTATTTATTTTCTTACCTGTTTGACATTCATACATATAACGATAGCCATGTAATTGATGCACCATGTTTAAGAAAATTCCTTTGCTAGTTTTTATATCAATTAGCCAAAGATTATTTTGTGAGTCTTTAGCAATTATATCTAAAGTACCACATACACCTTTTTCGTGATATAAAACTTTTTCGGACTCTACTAATTTTAATTTATTCTTTGTCCAAAAATTTTTAAACTTCTCAAAGCAACCTAATATTACAGGGTCACTTGGGTCAGTAAATTTTTCTCCTTTAAGCCACATCTCGCAAAACTTATGAACCATAGAGCCTATATTTAAAATATTATCTCCTTGTTTCTTTGCATTAGATTTAGCATTAGTAACTATCTTCTGTATCTGGTCTATAGGAATACCCTCTCGTTCCATTTCAGTTTTGATAGCATTTACTTGTTGGCTAATCTTCCAATTCTCTAACATTGGACTCGCTAACTTTCCAAGTAGTGTACTCATACCAACTACATATTCGTTGTTATGAATATAGACGTGTTTTTCTTCATTGAACTCAATCGTATGACCATGTTCTGTTTTATGAATTGCCATTATTCTCTCCCTCTGTTGTTATATCTACATTAATTTTTTTTTTTTCTTTAGCAAGAAAGACACCAATTTTATCTTTTAGTTCTAGTATTGTATTTGTTTTAATTCTTATCTTTCGAGAATTAGTATCTTCTTTAGATTCATTATATTCTATTAATTTAGAATATGAATGTAATGCCAAATGTATATTTTGTATTTCATGTAAGTTTAACTTCATTTATTCTCTCCCTTATATTGTTGTTTATTTTCTGCATTAGAAACACATATTCTATTATATTCTGGTAAATAGTATTCTGTAGTTTCTTTCTTAGCTTTACTTCTACTTATCACTTTATTGATCGCTTTGATTCGCTTGGTTTTCCACAAATCTTTTTTTGAACGGATATACATTAGCTTCTCTCCTTTTTAAAAATGTTAAGTTCTTATCTTCCATTGGTTTAATGAAATAGTCAATAGATACATCTAAATATTCGCATAATTTTTTAGCTATATTTAATGAGATCGCATTTTGGCCTCTTTCATATTTTTGAATCTGCTGAAATGTTACATTAACAGCTTTAGCCACTCTGGATTGGGTTTTACCTCTCATCAATCTAAGTTTTCTAAGCTGTAATCCTATTAAACAAGTTGCTATTTTAAGATTATCTTGCTCACTAACATTCCATTGTAGAGTTAGTTCTTGAATTGATTGATTTACTTCTTCTATAGTTGTGTTTGTTCTTTTGTGCATTGGTATTCCTATTTGGTTATTGTTAATTGAGTACACTATGACCTCTCTTTGTTAAACATTTTCTGACAATAGACTCATACTTTGTGTCCATTGTTGGGCTAACAGACCAATACAAAATGTTACTTACAAAGTTTGTATTATCTTTAGCAATCTTATCGCAATGTTGGATATTGTTAGTTATTTCTTTAGCTTGGTCAGTATCAAAGTTAGATGATGACTTTCCAGCAGTATCAATAATTGGGCGATAGCTACAGGCTTGTAATAAAGATACAGATAGCATGATTAAAAGTATAGTTTTCATATCGTTTTTTTTTCCTCTCTATAAAATTGGCTGATGATACTTCAAGTGATGAAGTTTAAAAGCCAAATTCTTCTGCTGTTCCTTGTTCTTTAACAACTTTTGTAACAAATCTTTCTCCATTTGTTTTTTCTTGTCTAGTTGTTCTTGAACCTTGAACATTTGTTTTGGGTTCATTGTTTTTCTCCAAATGACTTACTTGCTTTTGCAAATAAGTATCTACAGGATTAATCATATTAACTTCTTCCTGTAAATTCTGTAACTCCTCTAATGTAGTTTGAGGGTTAATTATTCTCTGTAGTCTTTTAGACATCTCTTTTGTAAAAGTTGAGTTAGTTGGTATTCTCATTATATACTCCAAACGTGTAAGCAACTTAACATG
>Ga0208917_1000508_pt1 | contig 20148 bp, 33 predicted proteins | sample DEB08_DNA_10_FD_185500 | JGI IMG/M metagenome (GOLD analysis project Ga0208917, IMG submission 185500) | Aqueous microbial communities from the Delaware River and Bay under freshwater to marine salinity gradient to study organic matter... | ecosystem: Environmental > Aquatic > Marine > Coastal ...
CTTGTTCTTCTCTAGATTTATTCTTAACAAACCTACCCATTCCACCTTCTATTTTTTTGTCTGCTTGTTGTGTAATTTTGTTTTCAAATAGTATTCTTAACTTATCGGTATTTTCTCCATACTCTTTGGCCTTTGTGTTGATTTTTTTATTTCTTAAAACTTTGTCTGAAAATTCTCTTATTTTGTAATAAGGTTGTTGTGTTAATTTTTCGCCTGATTTCCAATCTATAGCATCATCGGCTTGTTTTCTAATTTTATATAGTTTATCCATTGTTAAGTTAGGGTCTAAAAGATCGTTAAGTAGTTCGGTGTAAACTTCTTTATTTGCAACTATAGGGTCTAGTTCTAAACCTGATTTTCCTAACAGTTTATTAAATTCTTTTTTTGCCTTTGGCTTTCTCATTAAAATACCAGTAGAAACCGCTTTTTGTTGCTTGGATACTATATATTTTTTAAGAGCATCATAAGATCTTCCCATTTTAGCACCAACCGAATCAACAAATTCTTTTGTTTCTGTGATTTTGTTAATTGGTATTTTTTTCATTCCTCTAAGAATATCGCTGTTATCTGCTATAACATCTTCAGCTGTTTTGATTGCTACATCTGCTACATTTTTCTTTTTTTGCTTTAATAATAATTTACCAACTTTTTTAATTTTTCCTATACTACCTAAAGCTAAATCTATACCTGCTGATTTTAAACCTTGTTTTGTTGCTTCTGTTACTGGCTCACCTTCTGCTATCCCTTCTACAAGTCGTGACACTCCTACAATACCAGCTGATAGAGGTGGAAAAGCTAAAGGTGGTGCTAACGTTGCGTAAGGTGCAAGTTTAGCCCCTGTAGCTATTTTTTCTCTTAATGTTTTTGGTTGCTCAGGTACAAACTCCGCTTTTTTCTGTTGGGGATATTCTTTTCTCAGAACATCTTCAATTTCTTGGTCTGACATAGTATCAGGAAATTCTATTATTTCGTTACCTACTTGAACCTCAATCATTTTTGACCTCATTTAGTTTTTTTGTTTTTGGGTCATATATTTTTCTAACTTTTGTTGTTTTCATAACTGATCTGCTCAATATATCGTCTACGCTTAGTATTCCTTGTTCTTTAAATTTTATAAGACCAGTTCTTAGACGATCTAATTCTAGTGCAAAAGCTTCAGGGGTCATTCCTTCCTCTAGTGCTTTTTGTGCATTAATTAAAAACCCTATCTCTTTATCAGATACTGTACCTAAAGCCCCACCAGTCGGACTTGCGTCTCTCATTTTTTGCAATTCGTCGAAACCTAAATTTGCTTGTATTAATTTTAATTTTGCCATTGCTATATTTTGTATGGGATCTCCTATTAATCTCCTTCCCTTTTCACCTAATGCTTCCATTGTACCAGTGGCAGTGATAGCATTTCCTAATTCGGTTAATTGAATCTCACCGTTTTCATTGACAAGCATAAGATCATCAATAGCACTTAATACATTATCATATTTTTCAAACTGTAACTTTGTTTTTTCAATGTCTTTTTCAGCACTAGCTAAGTCTTCTTCGTATTTTTCTTGGTTAAAAATAGCTTTTCCAGTATCTTCAGAAACATTAATATATTTTTCTCCATAAGGTTTAGCGTATATGTTTTCTACTAGGCCAACATTTTCTTGGTTTAATTCAACTTGCCCTTTTTCAGTTAATTGAGATTGAAGTTTTCGTTCTTCTCTTGCCTCTTTTCGTTCTTCTCTTGCTTCTTTTTGTATTGCTCTTTCTTCTTTGCGTTGTTCTGCTTGTGTATCTCTTAATAATTTCAACTTTTCTAATTGTTTTTCTTCTTGCTTTTCTTTTCGTTCTTGTAAAGCAGTAGGAATTTGTCTAATAGCTTCGGCTGTTCTTGGTGCTTCTCTACCTGTGATTACCTCACCAATGACTTGACCTGCTAAACCGCCTAATTCAGCTCTAGTGTAAGGGTCGGCTTGCTTAAATTGTTGTACTCCTCTTTGAGCAATTCCTGCTAACCCTGAACCTATAGATTCAGCAGTTTGAGCAGTCTTTTCAATTAATGATTTTAAACCTAAAGCACTTAATACACTTTTATTCTGCAATTCTTCAAAACTAGGCATAGTTACCCCCTCTGTATTGTGACATGAAGCTACTCGGTTGATATTGTCGCATTGGAGCAGTTGCTATTGTCGTAGACTGTGAAGGTTTATTAATCATGCCACCTAACCCTTTACCAAGTGAAGCCCCTATACCTGCCCCTGCTGGACCACCAAGCAAAGCCCCCCCTGCTGTACCTAACAACGTTAAAATTGAAGTAAAAACCCCTGCTTTACGTTGCTTTGCTTGTTCTTCTTGTTGTCTTCTTATAGCTTCTTCTTCACGTCTTAACATATCCGCTTGAACTATAGATTGCCCAGTTTGCACCGCTTCTCTTTCACGCATATTAATAATGTCTTGTAAGCCTAATGACTGTAATAAATTAGATTGATATTGCATAATTAACTCCTTTTATAATCTCCCTTTACCATCGACGACGTCTTTCCTCTTCTTTTCGCTGATTTTCTAATAATTTTTGTTCCTTAAGCACTCTATCATATGCTTCTTCATATTGTTTTATAATATTTAAAGATTTTTCATCTTGCCCTGTCGCTATTCTAGCCATTCTCTCCTGTTCACGTTGCATTAATTCAGGATTAAACACAAACCTTTCTAGCTGATCTAAAACAACATCTTTTTGTTTTGAACCTAACTTTTCTCTTAGGTCGATATATTCATCAACTGATAATCCTGCTTGTGTAGCTTGACGTTGTAACAACAATTCATCATCAGGGGTAAACTGAAACCCCATAAATTCACCAGTAGATTCATCCGTTAAAACTGTGTCTAATATATTCCCTATAATTTGATTTGCATTATCTGACGTAATTTGTCCTGATTGTAACATTCCAAAAATTGCTTCTTCGTTTCTATTAAATCTATTTTGTTGATTTTGTAATTCGAGTAAATCTACTTGCTGTTCAAAACCTCGTTCTTGTAATGCTGTATTATAATTTTGTATTGCTTCTCGTTCTTGTGTAGTAAATTGTCTTTGTGCTTCTGTCTGTTCTGCTTGAAATTCTTGTTGACCTAAACGTTCTTCTTTGGCAAATTCTCTTTGTTTTGCTAATTCATTAGCTCTATAGGCTTGTTCCATAACATTACCAGTAATTAAGCCCATTAAACCTGCTTCGGCTTCTGCTTGAGCTTCGTATATATCAGCCATAGCCCCTGCACCTGTCTCACCAAAAGCTAATCCTTTACGAGCTAAACTCTCTAATCCTGTAGTTTCTCTTTCTTTAAAGCTTTTTTGTAGTGGCTTTACTTGTGTTTGAAAAATTTGTTGTGCTTGTGCCTGTAACTCAGGACTTAATAACCCTTGATTGGTAGGTGTTGGGTCTGGTGCATTATTTTGTGGTGTTGATTGCATTTTTTACTCCTTATGATTGCGTTAAATTTCGATAATATACAATTAATTTTAAAACTCTTGTAAATTCGTTAGCATTAGAATTTCCAAACTCTGCTAAAAAATAATTACCTCTTAAATTACAAGAATACGCAGTAGAACTTACGCCTTTATTACCAATAACCGCAGTACCTACAATAGCTGTTCCTATCAATGACGCATCAGTTGTTGAGGTGGTATATATCCTAGATATGCCCTCCCCTTCGCCTACAAAAGGCTTACCTAATCGATAAGCATTAAATACAAGATTAATATTCCAATTATCAGTTTCCCCAGTGAAATATATTTTATTTATTCTTTTTACTGTTCCTGCACTTCCCATAGGTAACAAAGATAAAATTGCTTTACTTACTATAGGCTCGTTGTTGTCTGAATGAATATCATTATTCAAGGTTTCGTGGACTTCTCCGTTTAAGCCCTTCACTCCGTATAATTTTAATTTATTGCTTTGTGTTTGTGTTGCAAAAAAATTATAATCAAAGCCTGTAAATTGCCCCCAGTAAGGCTGAGGCTGACTTATATTAGCTAAGAGATTGAATTTTGTAGTATCACAAAAATAAGTTAAATCATTGTAAGTTAAAGAATTATTAACAGATTGAAAAGAAATTATATATTTATCTTGAAAAAATATTGCTGTTGCATTAATTGTGTTCGTTGTATCTAATAACTCTATAATATCGTCTTGTATATCCTCAGATATAATCGGAGAACCTGAACCCCCTAGCGTATATTCACCACTAGAAAAACTGATATTTGGACTAATTAACCTTATATAATTATCTGTGGATAGATATATAATGCCTATCTTTGTTCTCTTAATAGTATCGATAGATTGTGAACCAATAATTGCATCCGTTCTTAATACATTCCAGTTAGTTTTTGGGACTGGCATATCAGCATTAGGTAACACATATACACCACGCTCTTTAAAAATAAAAAGGGCATCTCCCCATATCTCAATCCCTGTTATTTTTCCGTCAATAGCAGGTGCAATTTTAATGCTGTTAGACGTTGTATTCCAATCCTCAAAATCTAAAATTTCTGTATAATATAATGTATCTTCTGCATCAACACCAAAAAGCCTATTCTTATGTAGTTTTAGGTGAATTAGTCCACTAGGTACATTAGAAGTAATTTTACTTGCTATTGGGGTATTACCAATAACTTTAACTAAGTAATTTTCTCCACTTGCCCCATATATAGCACGATTAGCGCCAAAACCTGCCATTTCCCATCTTATTTTCTTATCTGCAGTTAAACCTAAAGAAGCATTAGCATCGTTCCAACCATTAGAATAATAATAAACTTTATCGTCTTGATTAGTGATTAAAAATTCTGAATCATTAGGGCTAGTATAATTAGCAAGAGAAAAAATAGGATCATCAGGAGTTACACTAAAATTTGGATTTTCTGTTAATAATAGACCACCGCCACGTTCTTCTAGGCCACCATTAGCCATATACATATAATTTTCATTCTTACTTAATTGACCAGGTAAGGCATTAAAAACATCTTTCGATTTTGTTAGCCCCCTAAAATATTTGACTTCGGTATAAGGATAATTGCCCATTAGCTATTGAAAAATACTGAGGGGTCGCTCATTGAACGCCTGTTGTTATTAAAATATTTAGGATCTAAACCAATAACTTTTTGATTGTTATTAGTAAAATTAAGGTCTAAATTACTTTCTTCTTGTTTAGCTAATATTTGAAACTTTTGTTGATTTTGCAGATCATCCTCTCTTTGGTAAAACAAAAAACTAGCTGTATAAATAATTAAATTATTATAATCTATGCTTAACTCTGTAGTATCAGAATCATTGACAAGCTCAGTAGGATTTTTTACACCTAACAACTTAATTACATCATTTTCTGTTCTGTCAAAATGTTTATTAAAAATTATCTTACCTTCTGCAATACTGTAACATGTAGGATCTCCAGTATAAGCCTCATTGAAAAAGTTACTTGTTCCGCTCACCTGAATTAAGTCCTTGTACTCTTTTGGTACCAACTCTTTAAACGTATTACTTTTATTTTTAAAATATAAATTCTTAATTATGATTAAATCGCTAGGAAAAGTCACACTGTTTTGTCCTTTCGTTATATTAACACTAATAGGCGTAGCATTATGCAATATAGAAGGCTGTACATCTCTTGCTATCAATCGTATAGAATTATTAATAAATCCGTTTAATATTGTGCTTGAAGGGTCTGTTGCGGTCGTAGTCGTTCCTACATTAATTTGTATTTCTAATTTATTTCTTAATTGTGATAAATCGCTACCCATAATACGCTCCTATGTTAAAAAAATGTCATACTGTGAATTATCGTGTATTGCTGTAATTTGTATTTTATTGATACTAATACTTTTAGTATCGAACCTATAATCAGAGGGCAAATATATATCTTGCCCATAATTTACACCATCAGAACTTATTTTAAATGTTAATTCATGAGAACCGCTATTATTAATATACCCTTGTACAGAGTTACGTTCTAACGTTGTAGCAACGTCTAATGTCACTGTTCCATCAGCTATGTCTAAATCTGTATCATAAGCAGAATAATACTTGCGTTTTGGCTGATCGTATTGGTTTTGTAACATTTTTACTCCATTTTTAACCAAAAAAAAAAGATGAACGCATATAATACGCTCATCTTTCCTGACTACGGTTTAAGTGGCTTTATTTAATAATAACACTAAATAAAAAAATGTCAAACAAAAAAGCCAGTCTCAAAGAGGGAAAAATGAGACTGGCTACTTATTGGAACGTTAATTATATTTTAATTAACAATTCCTAAAGTGTCAACAAATTAACCTTGAAATTCTGTGGTTAATATCCAAAGACCCGCAGATTTGTTTAACACTTTACCTACACCTAAAATAGACCAAGCAGCTTGTTTAATCTTAGACGCTGGATCATTTGTAGATTCTAACCCTGATTGCTTTAAGTAGAAATTAAATCCTTTTTCTCCACTTTCTCCTGCAATCATAGCAGTACCATAGGCTTCATCACCGAACAATAAAGAACAATTTAGATGCCCTGAAGATGTCGCTAATGTGTCACCTGATAATTTAAATGAATATGCTAGGTTAGATGTCATAATTCTCACGTTAGCAACAACACCTACTTCAGCAGGATTTTCTAAAGCTCTTTCAGAACTAGTAGGAGAAAACCAACCTTTGAAGCCTGAACTAGTTGTAAGTTGATACGCTGTTGTAGGATTAGTAATTAATTTAAAATACCCATCTCTGCATGGTGGTACATCCTTACCGTTTAGTACACTGACACCATGCTGAATAGTTTTAATTGTCATTGCTGACCCTGCTAGACTTGTTACGCTAGCTGACTGCTGTACTCTAGTTTTATTATGGTACATTGGGAATCTATCACCATCTGCTGATTTGTCGTGTGACCATACTTTAGCTGTTGTACCAGTAGAGTTAAGAGTTCCGCCATCTATTGCTAAGTTATTCATATTAACAGAAGAAGCATTAGCTACGTCTGCTACAGCCATACCAATATCATTACGAATCATAACGTCTAGAGACTTAACCGCTTGATCTTGTGCTTTTCTTGAAGCTTGTTCTAGAGCATCTCCGATTGCTGTTAATGATACTGTTCTAGATATTTGAACATAGCTTGATCTTTCGTGAAGATTAGCTGTAATTACCTGAGCTGATAAGTAGCTTTGAGTAGATGAAAACTCGTCTGAATCATCAGAAAACAACGGATTAATCTTGTTGTATCGAGTGAATTGTATAATATTACCAGAACCTTGTGGAATTGGCTTTTTATATGGTGCGTTTGAGTACCATACAGCTTTTTTATCAAAGTCTTGTAATATTTGCAATTCATAATATGTATTTACAGCGTTAATCAATGACGCTTGTGTAGTTTGTTGGTCTGCCATCTTTTTATCCTTTTAAATGTCGCACTATATTGTTAATCCTTGATTTACCTTTACCCATTCCCTAAACTCATTAGGAGTGTTAGGCTGAGGCTTACCCTTCCAACTATTGCTATTATTAGCTGTAGAATTAGTTTGTGGTGAATTGGCTTTAACTTTTCTAGCTAAGACATTATTTTTTTTTTGTATTTGGTTTGAGCTAGAGTTTTGATTTTTAATTTTAGGAAAAATTTCTTTTTTTGACTGTTTGTATCCATCCCTTCTTGTTAATTGTTGAATTTTGGCCATATTGTTCAATTCTTTTTTGCAACTCAGCTTGAAAGGCAGGAAGTAGCTCAGGGTTTAATTCCATAAGATTTTCCTCAATGATTCGATAAGCATTGTCATTTTCTCTAAAATTATTTTCTAGTTCTTGCTCATTTTGTTTTATTTCTTGGTTTTTCAAACGCTGATATTCTTCTTGTGCAAGTGACTTAATAGTCTCAACATCTGAAGGATCATAATTAGAATATTTATCTTCTATAGATTCCTTTTCTTTCTCTCTATTGAACTGTTGTGTTAATTGTGTTAATTCTTCAACTTGCTTTTTAAGAGTGTTGATATTGTTTTCTTGCTGAGATATTTTTTTTGTTCCATTTTTGATAATATTTATCAATTCATCATTTGATTTACCATCAAAAAAATTGTTTTTCTGAGGTTTAACTTCTTCATCAGCAATTGTTTCTTCATCGCTTTGAATTGTTTCCTCAGCTTCTAGCGTTTGATCCGATTCCTCTACAACATCATCAGAAGCCACAGGCTGTTCATCTACCTTTTGGATTCCGTTAGCTTGATTTATAAAATTAGCTAATTCTTCCATCTTCTGTTGATTACTTGCATTTGAATCATTTTGAATGTTTTCATTTTCCATTTTTATATCTATGCTCCATATTTAATATTATTTTTTGTGTTAGTTAGAAAATCATCACTAAAATCTTTCATTAAGTCCTTATATGCCTTAACAACATCACTGTTTTGTAGAATTATTTTTAATTTATTTTCAGCTACATCTATAGGCAACGTATTAGTCATATTCAACTTTTTAGCGATTGTAGCCCTGCTCTCTTTCATTCCATTAGAAAAACCGTGTCTGTCAATTAGCTGCGTAATATACAAACCATCTATTTTTTTACCGTTGAAAATGTAGTAAGCATTACTAATATGATCTATAGTCACATCAAAAAACCGTGCTGTAGAAACTTTACATTTATATGCATGATTACTTTGAAAAATTAAATCTGTGTACAAAGATTCATCAAACTTTACGCTAGTTTCTTCTTTTTTCTTTTTCTTTGGACGTTTTTTTTCTTCTTTTATTTCTTCGTTAGAAGATTCCGTTAATATTTCATTTTCATTTTTCATGTTTTCACCTTTATTTTTTCTGCTCAAAAACAGTTTTTATTTTCTTTAATGTTTGCCTTGCTGTTGCTATTTTAATAACCTCAATAAAGTTGTTTTCATTACACATCAGCAAGTGATTATCCATAGTCTCGTGAAGTATCATCAATTCATTGTCAATTATTGCTATGACCTCATCTGAGCTATAAACATCTCTTAAATTGTTACGCAAGTTTCTGTCCTGTTGCTTTTTCTAATGCTACTTCGTTAGCGTCTTTTATCATGTCACTTTCAAGTTTTATTTTTGTTTTTTCTTTTTCCATATCCAATTCTTCTATCATTCTTTCTTTTCTATCAAACTTTTGTGCTTGTAATGCTTGCAACTGTTGTTCTTGCATTTGTTTTTCTGCTTCCATTACTGTTTCTTCGTCTAGGAATATATCTTTTCCGTCATCTTTAATCCCAAAACTAGATAACAGTTTTTCCCCTGCAACTTTCCAATCTAATCGTTTCGCTAATGGAGGTACACTTTGAGCATAATTTAGAAAATTCATATATCCGTTTTGATGTGCTATTTCGTTCGATAATTCTAGATTACCTAATACTTTAATATTGAAGTTAAAATATAATTGTTTCATGTCTAGGTTTTGGTTTATCCCTTTTGAATTTAGTTCTTCTTCTGTATAAATGGTTAATAAGTCATCTACTGTTTTGAAGGTTATATTTCTTTCGTACAACATCTCAATAAAAGGCTTTAAAACTTCGTTAGTTTGAATCATTATTAGCTCATTAAGTGGCATATCATTTTGAGCAATTATTGATAATGTAGCCCCTTTAGTATGAGGTATTTTTGACCTATCGCTAGTACCTTCTTGAACAGGGGATAAACTAAATAATTGGTCTATATCTCTTTGAATAATTGCACTGTCATTTAAATTAACGTTAGCAAGTGAAGGGTTAATGATTGAGGTTATACCATCAGAACCAATCCCTTCAATAATTCCGTTAGGCCTCCATTGATAATCCCAGTTAATATTTTTAGACTTATCTATATAAGTCATTGGGAAAATTGATTGCGTGTTAGCGTCTCTTGATTGTGACCTGCAAGCGTTTAATTCACGCAACAAATCTAGACCTGCTATAACATTGCTCACCCCATAGAAACAGTTAGGAATAGGCTCATACTTACCAGAAATAAATGGCCTAGGGTATCGCTTATGAATGTAAGGGCTTTCTTCTAACTGGATAACAACAAATCCATTAGCTATAGTACATATTACTTCTTTTTCTACGCCATCAATAATATATTTACCATAACATTCATCAATTTGAACTAAACCGCTTTTTGAACTCTCTTTCATTAATTTATCAATTTTGCTTTTTTGTCTTCGTGTAAATCCTAACAATTCTATGTATGTTTGTTGCTCTGCTGAATATCCATCATCATTAGTAATAATTAAATCAAGATTATGATATTTCCCTTCTTCTTCTTCTTTTTCTTCATAGCCTGAAACTTCTCCAGTATCAGGGTCTATAAGCTCATAAGTATTTTTTACTTTTCTCTTTTCTAATTTTTTTAAATCTTCGTATCTAATCGCTGTAGAATGAATATTAGCTAATGAATTTTGCAAGTTGTATTGATTAACATCCGTATAAAACTCAGTTAATAGAATAGGCTCAAAGTAAGTATCGTCTTTAATAACTATTTCATCTTCTGTACTTTCATCATCGGGGAAAAAGTCTACTGTACTGGTTTCGTATACCTGAGGTATTTTTGCTATTGCTGTACCTTGTATAATACAATTTTTAAGAAACAATCGGTAAGAATCCATGAAATTAATGGTATTTAATTGTTTTTCGAAAATGTACTTATTCCATAGATCAATAAATTCTTCTTGCACGTCTGAATCAAGCGTAGGCTCAATTCTTCCTATAGGAATGTTATTAAATAGAATTTTCATTATTCGTGACTGAATACCTTGAACTTTCCATTTCATTATTGGGCTATTTATTCTTGCCCTACCTTCATAGACCTTAGTAAGATTATCATCCAGCATGTAGACAGCATCTAAAGCTTGTCTCCATGCTTCCTCATAAGATTGTCTTTGATCTTCATAAGTTTTCTTCAAACTCATAAAGTGATCTATAGCAAGATATTCATCTTGGTAAGTTTTATAGTTTTCCAAACAAAAACCTATTTATTAAAAATAATGTTAATAGTTATACTTAGATTAATGTTTTATATTAATAATATACTTAAATTATATATAAGAAAAAGAAGAAAATCAAACATATTGAAAAATTTATAATTTTTAATTATAATTATAGGCATAAATTGTTGCCCTGTTGACCCTTTTTCAGGGCAACTTTTTCATATTATATATTGGTTTTTTATACTTAGGCTTTTTGTAATCAGATAAAGAATTGATATTGTAAGAGATAAAACAAGAAAGAAACCCTTTTAGAGATTTTATTTCAGATAAATCAATGTGTTTTTTCTTTCTAAACAGTTTAAATAATTTCATAATTTACCCCTTTATGTTTCTAAAAAAACAAAGTATTCACCATATTTTTTTAAAAAAAGTTTTCTTTTTAGTTTGTATGTATCGGTCAAAGCTCCTTTTGAATCTTCAACAATATAAAATCCGTTTTCTAAATATAAAAAATCAGCTATGTAGTTAATTGGTCTTACTTTATCAGATGTTTGTTTTTTACATTCATGATGATTCTTTAACGTAAATCCTTCTAGTAACTCAAAAGAGAATTGACATTGTAATTCACTTATTATATTAGCTTTTTGCAAAATAGAAAGCTCATTATAACGCCTATATTCTCTTTTTGAATCGAACCCCCCCCTTTTAACATTTTTATATTTGTTTCGCATTGAACCCTAAAATACTATCCTTATCTTTGTCTTCTCTAAGGTATCTATCTTTTTCTTCTGAGGATGCGTCTTGAATCTTGCCAGTATAATATATATTTCCTGTTTTAGATTCATTTTCCCATAGAGCAAATTTCTTAGTTTCTCCATTAATATTAATATATCCGTTTATTTTTGGTTTATTCATTCTTAGCTCCTTTGCTGTATATTATTATTAGTTTTACAACTGCCTATTTTAAGGTTGTTTGCTTTGACAGAAATTTCAGCTTTTATTTTATTAGCTTTAATATAACCTTCTGCTTTAATTGCTCCTGCGCATATACTATACGCATCAATATTTTTGGACATTAAACAGCCTATTAGGTCTATATGGTTTGCTTTGACATTTCCCCATGAATTTATTGTACATGCAGTAATATTGTATGCGTCAAGATTATAAACATTTATTTTAATTGCCTTAATATCTCCTTTAACATTAAAAGAAAATATAGAAAGATTAACAACATCAATATAAAAATGAATGTTTGAGTTTACGGTTATAATGTAATTTTTAGCTGTGTTTATAAGCATTTCTAAATCTTCTAAATTTTTAATATATTTTGTTTTGTTCATTGTTCATCACCTTCATAAAAGTAGGAATCAGAAAGAGTCTTTTTATATTCATTTCCTATTTTTACGTTATCAGCTCTAAAGCCATAAGTAGCTTCTATATAATCTGATATAACATCTTCTGCTGTAACTTTTGGTGCTATTAAATTATATGAGTAAATACGACCTGCTTGAATTGGCCTATATAATTCTATATTCTTTGCGGTGATTTGGTACGCATCGATTATTTTATATGCTTCAATATTATGAGCTTTAATATCCCAAACTCTAATAGATTTAGCGTATAAATTGCCATTAACACGCAAATGAAACATATTTAAGTCAACATAATCTATATCAAAGTGAATATCTGAATTTATAGTTATAACTTGATATGGATATTGAGTTTTTTTAAGTTCTTCTAAATCGTCTAAATTTTTAATATATATTTTTTCTTTATTTATAGTCATTTTTTTAAATCATTATATAGATTAATTTCTGTTAAATGCTCATCACTTAACATAATTAATTTATCTTTTATTTTTTTTAACTCTTTTCTTTCCTCTTGAATTTCTGAATTATCCGCATGGATTCCTTCGACTAAACTATAAAAAATATTATCCGTATAATAATTACCTAGATAATCATTAATTATAGATAATATTTCTTTAACTTGAGCTATATCTACTTGTTTTTTACCTTCTTCAATATCGCATATTTTCATAGCAAATTCATTTATATTCACTTTAACTCCTTTAATTTTTTTTAATATTTTGTAAAAAAAGCGTCATTTATACTTTTTGTGAAATTATCAGAAAACAAAGTAATTTCAGCCTTCAATTTATTTAAAACATTTACTAATTCTTCTTTATCAAGGTTTCCGGTTGGGTCTGATAATTGAATGTCTCCACGATATCTTCCATTTTCTTTTATTATTCTAGCCCTTTTTAATTCATCGTCTTTAATGTTTAAAATTAACTCGTCTATATTCATTTTCACCTCATCATATGTTTTGTTAAAAATTCTAGGCTTACAAGGGTAAAACTCACCTTCAACGCCTTTAATTATGTAATCTCCTATACTTGCTATATGTTCGCCTTCCAATGTTGGAACTGTAAGCGTGTTATCTTTGTTTGTTTTAAAACCACAAGTAACAAATTCTTTCAACTCATCTATATTATCGGGATCACCTGTATATTGAATAGCTTCAATGACAACAGGCTTTTTTTTGTAGCTTTTAATCATTTAGAAACCCAGTTGTAAATAAAAATAAAAAATTGAGTCACAACAACAAGAAATAAAGTAAATTTTAAAAAGCATTGAATTTGATAAAGAATAATAAGAAAAGTAAAAGCTTTTTCTCTTGATTTTGGACTTGCTGACCTTCGAAAATCATTTATTTTTTTAAATATATTCATTTTTTTAACTCCTTAAATAATTTAACAAGAAAATTTAAAATAACAATCAAAACAAAAACAACTGAAATTACTCCATAGAATACAAAAAAAATAGAAAAGAAAATATTATTAAAAAAAATAGCTGAAATTGCTCCATAGAATACAAAATAAACTGGAAATATATACATTGAAGATATAGCTACATTTTTAATAAATTTTTTAATCATTTATTAATTCCTTTAATTCTTCTTTTTATATATTTTTTTTGGTTTGATTTTTTATTGTTAATTATTAAAAATCTAATTTTTTTAAAAATCATAAAAAAAAGAAATGTATAAATTAAAAACTCTAAAATAGTAGTAGGCATTCTTTGAGATGAATACGAATAATACCCTAAAACACTAAGACAAAAAACTAAATCAAAAGTTTCAGTAAAATTATTTTTATTATATTTTTTATTTCTCATCTATTTCTTTTAACTCATTTTTAATAAATTTAATCATGTCATTAATAACATTAGTAACATTTTTAGGGTACGGCCTACTTCTCGTATTATTGACATCTAACTGTTTTTCAAGTCGGCATCTAATAGCCCTCATATGCCATATACTCTCGAAAATTTCTTCTCTTTTATATTTCTTACCTTTAATAGAAATTGTCTCTTTATATGCCCATAATACTTTGTTTAAAAATTCTTCTGTTTTTTGGTGGGCTTTTTGGGTGTTCACGAATCTTAATAAGTAGTTAATACTGTCATCGTCTAATGTATCAGAATTAAGAATCTCATCTAGTTTATGAAGAGAAAAATATCGTTTTTGTTCATAATCATAGATTTTCAATTCATTTCTTTTGAATCTATAATCAAGATCTAAAGAATTTAGTTTTGTTTCAAGCATTTTTGTAATTGATTTATAGTAACTACGCTTGAATACAATAAGCTTATCTTTTACAAAATTGTATCTGATAATTTTATTTTTTTTAGATAGTGTCATTTATTTACCCTTTTTAATATTTAATATTGCATCAACGTCACCGTTATATGCTATAGTATACTAATAAAGTATTAAAAATGCTAGAATCAAATTAAAATGAAAATAAGAGAACATGAAATAATACCTAAGTTTTGGACAGATGATAGGCTTTATTTGTTGAAAAAAAACGCCTTAATACCTCCTATACATCTAGCTAACTTATTCAAAGTACCATTTAACGAATTTAAAAAATTATTGAAGGAATCAAACGAGGCTTATTTTATTGTTGCAAATGCTAGAGCTAGTTTATTGACCCAAACAATCAACAATCTTATTAAAAATAGTGAAAGTGGCTGTTTTCCTTCTGCTCGTTTCTTATTAAGCCTATATCAAGGGGATAGTACAGAATCATTAGAAGAACAACTTGGTACAAGCACCCTTGACGCTGAACAATTAAAGCATGAAATAAAACAACTGATACAAAGTAACCCTGAAATGTTAATGGATAATGAGTGATTTAGTCGAATTAAAAAATCTATTAAAACAATATCAAAAACAGAAAAAAGAGTTTGGTTTACCTTTTATGAATTTTGATGTGTACCAAAAACAGAAAGAGTTTAGAGAAAAAGTTTTAAAAAGAGTAAGAACAGGTAAAGGAAAAAAGATATTTGTTTGTTTTGGTGGAAATAGATCAGGAAAAACAGAGCTAGGGGCTTCTATTGTTGCTGAATTAATGGATGAAGCAAGAAAATATAAAATATTATGTGCTACAGTCAATTATTCTATGAGTGTATCAGTCCAACAAATGAAAATAAATAATTTAATAAATAAAAAAAAATTAACTAAAAGATCAGGGGTATACGATAGTGTAAGGGGTTACCCCCATGAAACCCTAGAAACTAACGAGGGGAATATATGTTATTTTAGGTCTTATGCTCAAGGGAGGGAAAGTTTTCAAGGGTTAGATATTGATTTTGGGTGGTTAGATGAAGAATGTACTTACACCCTATTTACTGAAGTTTTATCTCGGACGGCAGATAGAAACGGTGTGTTATTGCTTACATTTACGTCGTTAATGGGATTTACTCAGTTAGTCAATTTTTTGTATGAATCGGATAATCCGTTAATAGAAACAACTACATTATCTATACTTGATAACCCTTTCATATCTGAACAAGCTAAAAAAGATATAATTTCAACGTGGGATAGTGACGAGCTAACCATGCGTAGAGATGGAAAACCACATATTAAAAGTGGATTAGTATATAAAGAATATGATAGCAATATACATTTAATTGATAGTTTTGATTATATTAAATGGGTAAAAAGAGAACCACAGCGTTTTGAGTTGCATGAGGGGATAGACCCACATACTAGAACGCCTCACCATTGGCTACGATTTTTGTATGATAAAAAAAATGATATTTTATATATAGTTGACGAGTTAAAAGCCCCTTATGAAAGTATGTTAATTGAAGATTATGCACGATTGATAAAGGCAAAAAGACAAGGTTATTATCCTTTGTACACTCAAATAGATACATCATCACAAACACCTGACGTAATACATAAAGTACATAGTAATACAGGTGAATATATGGAAGATATACATACAATAAGAACACAATTTGAAAAAAATGGCATATCTACTATCTTATGTAGCAAAGACAACAACATTGGAATAAATGCTGTTAAATCTAGATTAAAAGTAGTAAAAACTAAAGATGGTCAAATAAAAAGAAATCCTAAACTATATATATTTAACACATTATCAGGGATTAGATACGAACTTAAACGTTATTCATGGGATAGTTACGCAAGTGATATGATCGCAGAAAAAAAAGAAAAAATTAATAGAGTATTAAAAAAAGATGACCATTTTCTAGATATTTTGAAATATGAAGCAATTAAATTAAGTAATGACTTTAATATAAGTGATAAACCTATAGTAAATGAACTTAAAATGATAATTCCTAATATGTACTAAATTATGTTTTGTTAATCTTGTCATTTAATTCATTCATAATTATGCACCTTTTATAGCGTCTATATTTTCTCTTGTTAATGTAATTTTTGAATATTCAAGATTAGCACCGTCAAGATTAGCACCGTCAAGATTAGCACGTCTAAGATTAGCACGTCTAAGATTAGCACCACAAAGATTAGCACCTTCAAGATTAGCATCTTGTAGATTAGCCCCTGTAATATCAGATTCTTTAAGATAAGCCATTCCAAGATAAGCATCTTGTAGATTAGCCCCTTTAAGATTAGACCCTTGAAGATTAGCCATTCCAAGATAAGCACCATAAAAATCAACCCCTTTAAGATTAGACCTATAAAGATCAGCAACTCCAAGATCAGCACCATAAAAATCAGCCCCTTCAAGATCAGCCCCTTCAAGATCAGCCCCTTTAAGATAAGCCCCTGAAAAATCTATTTTTTGATTTGGATATTCTTCCCTATATAAATTAAAAGTTTTAACATCTGTTTTAAGTAATTCAAGCAATTCTTTATTATTTAATTTATTCATAAATAACCCCCATTTAAAAAATCTTCAATATTACTAAAAAACAATTATAAAGTAATAAAAAAATAACAATATAAAGTAATAAAAGAATAACAATAATAATAAAATTTACAAATGGATCGTCTACACCAGTATATTCTCTATATTCATTTAAATCTTTGCATTTATCATTTAATTTATTCATAACCTACACCCTTTTATAGCCTCTAAATTTTCTTTTGTTAAAGTTATTTTTACCCCTTCAATACAAGCCCCTTGAAGATTAGCACCTTCAAGATTAGCATCTTGTAGATTAGCCCCTGTAATATCAGATTCTTTAAGATAAGCCATTCCAAGATAAGCATCTTGTAGATTAGCCCCTTTAAGATTAGACCCTTGAAGATTAGCCATTCCAAGATAAGCACATTGTAGATTAGCCCCTGTAATATCAGCTTCTTTAAGATAAGCCCCTTCAAGATAAGCTTCTTCAAGATCAGCCCCTTTAAGATAAGCCCCTTCAATACAAGCCCCTTTAAGATCAGCCCTCCCAAGATAAGCACCATAAAAATCAACCCCTTTAAGATTAGCCCCTTGAAGATTAGCCCATAAAAGATCAGCCCTATAAAGATTAGATCCTTCAAGATTAGCCCCTTCAAGATTAGCCTTATATAGATAAGCCCCTGAAAAATCTATTTTTTGATTTGGATATTCTTCACGATATTTATTAAAACCTTCAACATCGGTTTTTATAAGTTCTAATAATTGTTTATTATTTAATTCATTCATAATATTGCACCTTTTATAGCTTCTATATTTTCTCTTGTTAATGTTATTGTTGACCCCTTTAAATTAGCCCCTAAAAGATTAGTTCCTAAAAGATTAGCATCTTTAATATTAGCATCCCTAAGATTAACACCTGAAAGATTAGCACCTCTAAGATTAGTAAGTCTAAGATTAGACCCTAAAAGATTAGCCCCTCTAAGATTAGCATCTGAAAGATTAGTAAGTCTAAGATTAGCATTTACAAGATAAGCATCTACAAGATTAGCATCTGAAAGATTAGCATCTTTAAGATTAGCATTTACAAGATTAGCCCTTCTAAGATAAGCCCATCGAAGATTAGCCTTATATAAATTAGCCCCTTCAAGATTAGCATCTTCAAGATAAGCCTTATATAGATTATCATCCGAAAAATCTATTTTTTGATTTGGATATTCTTCACGATAAGCATTAAACCCTTTAACATCGGTTTTGATTAGTTGTAATAATTCTTTATCATTTAATTTTTCCATTTTTCACCTCATCATATGTTTTGTTGAAAATTCTAGGCTTACAAGGGTAAAACTCACCTTCAACGCCTTTAATCATTCATTAAATCCTTTAATAATCTAAAACCATCAATAATATATGAAAAAACTCCATAGAATACAAAAAAAAGAGAAAAAAAGGGATTTTCAAAAAAAACAACTGAAATCACTCCATAGACTGCCCCAAAAATGAAAAATATACAAATTAAAAATAAAGCTACATTTTTAATAAATTTCTTGTATCTTTTAAACATTTTTAAACTCCTTAAATAAAATCATTTTCGCTTACACCATTAATATAATGCTGATCTGTTAATTCTTTACGCGATTTCTCTGAAAAATCACTGTAAAGGTCAATTTGATTAATTGTTTCAATCAATTCAAATAAATTAAGGCCTTGATCGATTATTAATGACGTAACATATTCATTAAAATCAATATTAAGTTCAATTTCAACGTAATTGATATATAATTCCAGTTGCTCTTGGTCAATTATATTTAATTGCTCAAGATACAATCCCCAATCACTAGGCGCATTATAATAAGGGTTTTTACCTGCATATTTATATGTTAATTTCATTTTGTTGACCTCTCTTATCTCTTTGATATATATAATACTATTATTTATTAATTGATACAAGCAACCGTTCAATCAATATCATTATATGATTATATTTTGCTTGGGTTGCTTCTGGATCATTATTATATTTTTGTAATTCATTTTTAAGTAATTTGAATATAATTTCATTTTTATATTGTTGTATTGGACTCATACGTTCCACCGTATAATGTAGCTAAAAATTACTAGCACGGTACAAATATAAAATGCCGTTTCCACATAATTAAATTTTTTATCCATCTTGTTTCCCTCTCTTTTCTCTTTGATATATATATATTACAACAATAATATTAATTGTCAAAACATTTTATTCCGCAACCCTCTAAACTTGATATATGTTCCCTTTTAAAGCTTCAAGCTGTACTTTTTCTGTTGGATTATCAATGTACTTGATCGCCACCCCATTATTTTTAACAGCTTCAAGCTGTACTTTTTCACTTGGATTATCGATATGCTTTATTGAATACCCCAAATTTTTAACAGCTTCAATCTGAACTTTTTCGCTTGGATTAGAAATATACTTTATTGCCTCCCCCCAATTTTTGACAGATTTAATCTGAACTTTTTCTGTTGGTTTTTGGATGTTCCAGATCGCCCAGCCATTATTTTTAACAGCTTCAAGCTGTACTTTTTCTGTTGGATTATCAATATACTTTATTGCCAACACATTATCTTTTACAGCTACTAACTGAACTTTCTCGCTTGGATTATCAATATACCTGATTGCCTCACCACAATTTTTAACAGCTTCAATCTGAACTTTTTCGGTTGGATTAGGGATAAACTCTATTAAATCCCCATTATTTCTAACAGATTCAATCTGAACTTTTTCTGTTGGATTATCAATGTACTTGATCGCCCAGCCATTATTTTTAACAGCTTCAAGCTGGACTTTCTCGCTGGGATTATCAATATGCTTTATTGCATCCCCATCATTTCTAACCGCTTCAAGCTGAACTTTTTCGCTGGGATTAGGGATAAACTCTATTAATAACCCATTATTTCTAACCGCTTCTAACTGAATTTTTTCGTTTTCCATATTTAACCTCTCTTTTCTCTTTTTAATATATACATAATACTATTTTTTTTAGAAAAAACAAGTATAATAAT
>Ga0208917_1000515_pt1 | contig 20009 bp, 15 predicted proteins | sample DEB08_DNA_10_FD_185500 | JGI IMG/M metagenome (GOLD analysis project Ga0208917, IMG submission 185500) | Aqueous microbial communities from the Delaware River and Bay under freshwater to marine salinity gradient to study organic matter... | ecosystem: Environmental > Aquatic > Marine > Coastal ...
TCAGGGGCCGTTGGTTTCTTCAATCAGAAATTGTGGCAATCGACATGGGCATCGTGCGTTTTGCAGAAGTTCTTAGAAATGAACTTGCAATACGCTTTGCGGCAGCATCCGAGGTAATAATCTATGGAGACCCTGCTGGTGACTTTAGAGCGCAGACTGATGAATCTACTCCCTTTCATATTCTGCGCGGTGCTGGCTTGAGGGCGTTCCCCGCGCCTTCCAACTCTGTTGACCTTCGGCTTGAGGCTGTCTCTTCCCAGCTGACCAAGATGGTTGAGGGGAAGCCAGCACTTTTAATTGACAGGCGTTGCCCCCAGTTAATTAAGGGGTTTGAGGGCGGCTACGCATATAAGCGCATGGAAGTAAGTGGGGAAAGGTATGCTGATAAACCAGATAAGAATATGTTCTCGCATGTGCATGATGCCGCGCAGTATTTATTCTTAGGTGCTGGAGAGGGCCGAGCACTGATGAACTCACAGAAACCAGCGCGTCCTGTTATTGCAAAACGTAACTTCGATGTGTTTAACAAAGGACCGAAGAAGAGGCAGAGCGTTTGGGCTAGGATGTAGTTTGTGCATTGAGTTTTTTGCTCTTCTGTGTTTACGAAGGAAAAAAGGAGATTGCTATGTGCCTTGGACCATCACCATCTGAAAAACGGGCTGCGGCTGCGCAGCGTGAAGCGGCTGACGTTGCAAAGCGTGAGGAAGCTGAAAAGCGCGCTGGTCAGAAACGTGAAGACATTATGGAAGCCTTGGAGGCGTCTACTGTTCGCAGGGGAATGCGCGGTGGTATGGGGCGCCGTTCTTTGTTTAGAGCAGGTGGCGGTGGATTTATGGGTAGGTTTGGATAATGCACGAAACGGCAAAGCACTATATTAAGTCATACCAGAGAGCAAAGGCTCTTCGGGAAAACTGGGTTCCTCTTTTTGAGGAGTGTTATGAATATGCTTTGCCGCAGCGCGAATCATTTTACTATGAGGAAAGAGGCCAGCGCAGAGACGAGAAGATATTCGATGAAACTGCTGTTGTTGGCGTTCAAGAGTTTGCAAGCAGACTTCAATCTGGATTAGTGCCAAACTTTGCAAGGTGGGCTGATCTTATGGCTGGTAGCGAAGTGCCGCCAGAGCAAAAAGAAGAAGTCGATAATGAGCTTGATGAAGTAACAGAATATGTTTTTGAGGTTCTACAGAACTCAAACTTTAGCCAAGAAGTACATGAGTCATTCATGGACTTGGCTGTCGGGACTGGTGTCTTGTGTGTCGAAGAGGGAGACGCACTTAACCCAGTAAACTTTTCTGCAATCCCGCTCCCCCATGTTGTACTTGACACTGGTCCCGACGATAGGATTGATCACGTTTATCGTGAGCGCAAGAAGGTCAAGTTTGACCATCTTCCTATTATGTATCCCAAGGGAAACTTTGATCCGAAGGTAACTTCGTTGATGGGGTCCGATAGAGAAACAACCGTTCTTGAAGTTGTTTGCAAGGACTATACCAAAAAAAATCAAGAGGCTTACTTGAGTTATGCAATCTGTATGACGACACAGACTTTGCTTTCTGAGAAAGAGATGTCTGGACTTGGGTCAAATCCTTTTGTTTGCTTTAGATGGTCAAAGTGTGCTGGTGAGGTTTATGGGCGTGGACCACTTATTAATGCACTGTCTGCAATTAAAACGACCAACCTTACCATCGAACTTATTCTTGAAAATGCTCAGATGGCAATCTCTGGCATCTATCAGATGGAGGATGATGGCGTAATCAACCCTGACACGATTCAATTGGTTCCCGGATCAATCATACCGAAAGCAATGGGCAGTCAGGGCTTGCAGCCACTACAGGCAGCGGGTCGCTTTGATGTAGCGCAGCTTGTTCTGAGTGACATGCGTTTGAATATTAAACGCGCACTTTACAATGATATGCTTGGTGATCCGAATAAAACGCCAGCAACTGCAACTGAGGTTGCTGAACGTATGGCAGACTTGTCTCGCCGTATTGGCTCTGCATTTGGAAGATTACAGGCTGAACTCGTGCAGCCCGTACTTCAACGTGTAATATACATCTTAAAGAAGCAGGGCCGCATAGAAGTACCTACAGTAAACGGACGGGAAGTTAAAGTCCGTTCTGTATCCCCATTAGCACAGGCACAGGCAAATCAGGATATATCCAGTGTTGCTAGGTTCTTGGAATTGGTTGGTGGTACGTTTGGACCTGAGATGTTGCAGCTTCTTATAGATGGAGAACAGACTGCAATTCACCTTGCTAAAAAATTTGGTGTGCCAGAGAGCTTGATTCGTGATGAAGAACAGCGTAGACAAATAGCTGCAATAGCGCAGCAAATGGCGCAACAACAGCAAGGACAGATGGTTGCCGCAGAAGGTTAATATCGGAATAGATGGAATACAGCGCCCTTCCGATAGGGATGTGGAGATAAGCCACAACATTGCGCAAGTCTTTGAATCTCCTACTGGTAAGGCGGTTCTAAAGTATTTCCGTTCTATAACTATCGAAATGGTTAATGGGCCTAATGTAACCACGGAAGAGCTTAGGCACATTGAGGGTCAGCGATATATTATCGGTCTGATCGAACAGCGCATAGCGCATTCACATAGGAGTAAAAACAAATGAGTGAACAGCAAGCAGCAGTTCAAGCAGCAGAAGCAGATGGACGCGACTTTGTAACAGAAGCTGATGTGCAGCAAGCCTCAGCGCCAGAACGTCCTGAGTGGTTGCCTGAGAAATACAATACCCCAGAAGACTTGGCGAAAGCCTATAAAGAGCTTGAGTCTAAGCTAGGCGCTAAAGACGAAGACATTCGCAATCAAATACTAGAAGAAATACAGGCAGAAGCATTTAGTGATCGGCCTGAGAAGGCTGGTGATTATCAACTGCCTGACATTGTAGACGAGGAGCTTGCTGTTGATAGTGAGCTATTACAGTGGTGGTCGGAACATTCTTTTGAGAATGGGTATTCTCAAGAGGAGTTCCAGAAAGGTATTGAGATGTATGCTCAAGCTATTGCTGGATCACAGCCCGATATGGAAGCAGAAGCATCCAAGCTCGGCGATCAGGCTGAAAGCCGTATTGAGGCTGCGTCTTTGTTTGCCAATAAGTTTTTCCCAGAAGCAGCAATCCCTGCTATTGAGAGAATGTGTGAAAGCCATGAGGGGATCATAGCCCTTGAGACAATCATGGATGCAATGAAGGATGGTTCATTTGCTGGCAATACACAGCCTACAGCTGGACTCTCAGAGCAAGCACTTAGGGAGATGATGAATGACGAAAGATATTTCAACCCAGCCAAGCGCGACCCGTACTTCATTAAGCAAGTCGAAGAAGGCTTCCGACAACTCTACAGAGGTTAAGATTATTCAAAGGGGTGAGTATTATCTGACCCCTTTTACCTTGGCGCATGTGGATGAAGTTGTTGAGCATCTTTCCAAAGAGAACATACGCGAGCTAAAAATACTTGGTCACTTGGATGTTCGCCAAGCTATTGTTGAAATGTATGAGTGCTCTGAGTGCTATATAGTCAGGCGGGAAGGTGAGATATTCTTAGCTGTAGCTGGCTTATGGTTTGGGGAAGACCAAGAGTTCCCGCAGATGTTTGCAATGTTTTCTGATAAAATAAAGGATTGCTTTGTAGCCACAGCAAGAGGGTCAAGAATGCTTGTTGATTTCTTTGACAAGAGCCAGCCTATGATGACTATGACTATTCTTGCTGATTATCAGTTTATTTTGGACTGGGCAGTCTGGCTGGGCTTTGATCCTGTAGGCGTTATTGACAGCACACCTCACAAGTATGTTGAATTTGTGCGTTGCAATCCAAACAAAAAAAATGTTTACGATGGCACATTACGGCCCGTAATGCACTGAAAGGCCCGAAAGGACACCCTTGTTGATGTGGCGGAATGGACACCCGTAGGAACTGTAACTTCAAATCAGGAACTGAAAAATGGCTAATACTATCGATCAAGCCTTTATCAAGCAGTTTGAAACCGAAGTTCACATGGCGTATCAGCGTATGGGTTCTAAGCTACGGAATACCGTTCGTACTTCAAATGTGACAGGTTCAGTTGCTCGTTTCCAAGTAATTGGAAAAGGCATAGCAAATACTAAATCCCGCAACGGTAATGTAACTCCAATGGAGTTGGCGCATACAAATGTTGAAGCTACTATGGCTGACTACTATGCACCTGAGTACATTGACAAGCTGGACGAGTTGAAGATCAACATCAACGAGCGTCAAGCTGTTGCGCAATCCGCTGCTGCTGCTCTTGGTCGTAAGACTGACGAGATTCTTACAACAGCAATGGATGCTGGTGCAAACTCATCACAAATCCACGACACTGGTTCTGCGCTTGAAAAAGCAGACTTGCTGTCTTTGTTTGAAACATTCGGTAATGCTGACATCCCAGAAGACGGACAGCGTTATCTTGCAATGTCTCCAGCAGGATTTGCTGACTTGTTTGCAATCAATGAGTTCGCAAGCTCTGACTATGTTGGACCACAGAACCTGCCATACGCAGGTGGTATGACAATGAAAGAGTTCTTGGGCTTTAAAATCTTCTCTACATCGGCAGTCGCTGGTGGCAAAAACTTTGCTTACCATACAACTGCTGTTGGCCTTGGCATCAATGCTGATGTTCAAACTGAGGTCAACTACGTTGCAGAGAAAGTTTCACACCTTGCAACATCAATGATGTCCATGGGTGCTGTCGTTATTGATGACGATGGTGTCTATGAAGTCCTTGATAACAACTAAGGAGATAGATCATGGCTTATGCAGCAAGTGGACTAACTCGCGTTGGTGGTGATTCAAACGGAAGTCTGTGGATGTACACAACTACTGATCCAATCGCAGACATCAACACAACTGGTTATTTCAACAACGCAGCAGACATGCTGTCAGTTCGCGATCTAATCATTGTGCGTGACACGAATGTTCCAACCACTAACTTTTGCACCGTTCTTTCGAACACTGGAACTGTTGTAGACGTATCTGATGGTACGGCTGTTGCAGAAACAGATGGTGACTAATAAAGGGATGGGGGCTTCGGCCCCCAAACTACTATGCCTGATGTAGCAAACACACCGATAAAAATATGCTCTCGCGCATCTCTCTTGATTGGAGGTGACGCGATTCAGTCTTTTGAGGATGGCACTGCTGAAGCGACAGTAAGCTCTGCTATGTATGAAGACATGGCACGCTCTGCATTGACCAACTCTCGTTGGCGCTTTGCAACAGATCAGGCGATTTTAAACAGATTGGCTGATGCTCCAACTGGACGCTTTGATGCTGCGTATCAGCTACCTTCTGAGTTTATTATGCTTTCTGGCGTTACTGTAGACGAGCGCCCTATCAAGTATGATCTTTATGGCAGCAAAGTTTTCTGTGATGCGGTAGCAACTGACACGGTTATTGCCGACTATGTATTTAGGGCTGATGAGTCTACTTGGCCTCCATATTTTGTAACGGCTGTTGAATATATGATGGCTGGTGTTCTGGCTGTATCTGTTGCTCGGGATGCAACCCTAGCCAGCTTGATGGATAACAAAGCCAACTTTCAAATGATCCAAGCTAGACGTTTACACTCACAACAACAGACAACCCGCAAACTGGATACATCGAGGTTTATTGCTGAAAGGCGTAGTTAATGCAGAAAGTAAGAGTTCCCATTAACAGCTTTCAGTTTGGTGAAGTAAGTGACTCCCTTACATCTAGGGTGGATACTGGTGTTTATGCTGCCTCTGCTCAACGCCTTGAGAATATGGTTGTTATGTCAGAGGGATCAGTTAAAAAACGCACTGGCATGAAGTTTATCTATGACTATGGAATTACTTTTAATGCCACATACCCAGAGCAATCGCACCTCTTTCCATTTATCTTTGATGAGAATGAAGAGTACATCATATCTATTGAGCATCAAAAGGTTAGATGTTTCCGCGTAGTTGATGATACTATAACTTTAGTTACCACGCTTACGGCAGATACAAGTGCGGCTGCTCTGCCTTTTGATCGTGAGTATCTAAGAGAATATACCACGGCTCAGTTTGGCGATGTAATGTTTATCTGCCATCCTTTGTTTGCGCCACGATTGCTTACTCGAACAAGCCTTGCTTCGTTTGAGATAAGCACCTTTTCATTTGATAAACGTGCAGACAACAGCATTACATTCCAACCTTACACCCAGTTTCAAGACCATGAAACAACTCTTGATCCATCTGCCACAACAGGGACTGGCATTACGCTTGTTACCAGCACTGATTATTGGGATACTACTGGGGTGCAGACTGGTGGAGATTATCTTGATTCTTTGCATGTTGGCGTGACAGTTCGTTATGGTGGCAATGAGATTACTATTACAAGCGTACAGTCTGCGACTTCTGCAACGGGAGATGTTGTTGACGAACTCTCAATAAGATTAGCTATTCTTAATCCATTTAGAACAACTAACGGTAGCGCAACTGTTGAAGTAACAATGATTAATCATGGTTTTGCTGGCGGTGAAGCTATTACAATTTCTGGTGCATCTGCGGTTGGTGGTATTAATGTTGGCAACTTGGATGGTGCTCGGACTGTAAGTGGTATTATTGATGAGAATATATTTACCTTTACGGCTGGTGGTTCTGCTTCAAGTGCTGAAGATGGTGGCGGTCAGGTAACAATAGCCACTCATGCAGCAAGCCGTTTCTGGGATGAGCAGTGCTTCTCAGCTAAAAGGGGATACCCTGCGGCAGTTGAGTTTCATGAAAACAGGTTGGTTTTTGCTGGTACAATTGCAGAGCCTGATGGAATATTTATGAGTAAGATTGGTCAGTTCTTTAACTTTGATGTTGGGGATGCAGCTGATGATGATGCTATACAGATCAATGCTTCTATAGGTGATATTAATGAAATCAGATATTTGATTTCTAACCGTGATCTTCAGATATTTACTGCATCAAGTGAACTCTATGTTCCTACTTACTTGAACCAAGCCATAACGCCGACCAATGCTCAGATAAGACAGCAGACACCATACGGCATAGAGTTTATTGAACCGATGTCGATTGATGGTGCGACTATCTTTGCGCAAAGAAACGGTAAGATAATCAGAGAGTATATCTATTCTGATGCTGAGAATGCTTATGTGGCCCCAGCTATTTCTACAATAGCTTCTCATTTGATTGACAGTCCTAAGTATATGGCGGTTGTTCATAGCGGCTTTGGGTTGCCTGAGTCCTATGCCGCGTTTACGTCTAACAATGGCGATCTTGTTTTGTTTTCTTCAAACAGAGCAGAGAAGAGAGCATCATGGACTAGGGTTACAACAAATGGAAACTTTGGCTCAGTCTGTGCAATTGAAGACAGATTGTTTGCCAATGCTTATGACAAAGATGGAAACTTGCAGCTATGCGAGTTTACTGGTGATGTTGGCTTGGATTTCTATGTCTATGGTGCGATCTCTAGCAACCTTGTTGATGTAAGCTCTGTTTACTCAAATGGTGACGTAGTAGATGTTGTTGTTACAGATGGGACTGATCTTTCCCATATTGGGAGTTTTACAGTAAACGCCAGCAATCAGGTTGACCTTACGGTAGTTGCTGGCTTGGGCTTTACTCATGCTTACGTTGGAAGAAAGTTTACTTCTAAGATTGTGAGCAATCCAATTGATGCTGCAATAGGCAATGGCCCTGCAACTGGTAGTATTCGTGGCATTACGAATGTGGTCTTGGATTTGAAAGATACCAGATCGGTTTCGGTGAATGGCACTAACTTGGTGACTGAGAGTAAGTTTACTGGCAAGAAAGAGTTTCGCGTTTTAGGTTATAGCCGTGATCCCAAGGTAACGATTGAGCAGAATGATCCGTTATCTTTGCAGGTCAATGGCCTTACAGTGGAGTTGATAGTCTAATGGCTTTAGAAACAATATTGTTAGTAAGCACTATTGTAAGTGCTGGTGGGATGGTCTTAGGCGGCATTGGTGCAAAGCAAGAAGCTGACTTAACTGCTTTTAATATAGAAACACAAAAGCGGGAAAACAAAGTTCTTGCTATGCAGCAAGCAAGAGCGAGAAGAGAAGAATACGATTTGGCTACAGCTTCTAATGTTGCTGCCTTTGCTGCTGCTGGTCGTGATGTTGGAACTGACCGTAGTGTTCAAGCATTCTTGGAAAAACAAAAAGAAATTATTGCTCAAGACCTTGGTCGCATAGATCAACAGGCGCAGTTTGAGGGTTCTCGTATAAACTTGGCAGCTATGACTGAAAGACGTCGTGGTCGTAATGCTCTTTATGCTTCTTTGTTTAGTGCTGTTGGGACTGCGGGCGAAGGTTTGTACAGGGCAAAGCAAGTAAGGACTGACTAATGGCTGTAATAAGACAAAGAACAGAAATCTTTAATAAGCCTGTTGGTGTTGTCCGAGCAGATGCTGGGGCTGCGTCAGTCGCTCAGTCTATAAGTAGAGCGGCTGAAAACATAGCAGCCCTTGCTTACAGAGATGCTGCAATAAGTGCAGAAGAAACTGGAAAAAAAGCAGCTCTAGCTCAGCCTTCTGATAGAATCAGCACAATTGATCCCGATACAAATATGCCTGTAGCATATAGTCCACCTTCATCATATGGAACTATAGCTGCAAGATCATATCAGAATATGATTGATCGCAGATTTGAAGAGTCAATTCTAAAAGAATTAGAGAATAAAGGCTCTGAGTTTGCAAAGAAGTCTGCTTCGGCAGCTCAATATAAAGACAGTATGTCTAATTATGTACAAGAAATGTACAATGCTGAAGGCGAGGCTACAGCTTACAGTCGATATATCCAAGAAGCTGGTAAAGAATATATTGCAAGTACATATGCAACTCTAGCAAAGAAAGAAGCTGAAGCTGCAAAGGCTGCTTTAATTAGACAGCAGTTAATGGATGGTTACAAAGACAAAAGAAAACTTGCACAACTTATTTCTATTGGAGGTTCTAACGAAGAAATTGCTGATCTATCTGCCTCTCTTCGTGCAAGAAATTTAGACTTATTAAATGTTGATGGTGTAACATTTAAGCAGTGGGTTTCTGAGAATGAAGCTATTGATGGGCTTCAAGCACTTCATGCAAATAACGATCTTGTAAGAATATACTCAAGACTTTCCCCATCAGATCAATCGTTGTTGAAACTTTCTCTTACAAATCCCTCTGTTATTAGCAAACTTTCTATAGCGAGTGATGTTCAAAACATAGAAAATTTACAAGGCTTAATACTTAAAGCAAAAACATCAACAAGTGTTACAAGTTTAATTGCTGCGTTTGATTCTTTTGCAGCAATTAGTGAAGAGTATGTAGAGTCAGAGGCTAATAGATTAATCTCTGAGCATTCTCCAACTATAAGTGCATCAAGTACAATTCAAGACATAGCAAGTATTGTTGCACCAATCGAAGACAAAAATGTTCAGTTAGAAGTTGGCAATGAACTTATTACTACATGGATAATGAAGAACCTAGATGTTGCCGGTAAAACTTCTGATGATATAGATATGCTTTCTGAAGCACTGATGGATGAAGCAAATCCAAACTACACTATAATACAAGCTCTTATTGGTGGTAATCAAGGTAAGCAAATAGTTCGTGAATTGCAAAACATGTCGCAGGAACAACGCTCTACTCTTGCAACCAATCTTAGTGACAGACGCGCGGCTTTAAATAGAATTGAAAGTGCTCGTGATGCAAGGCTAGAGGATCGCTTTAGAAGCAATATTATTAGCTTACAAGATGCTGATAACTACTTAGATATATATGCTGATTTAAAAACAAGAGTACCCAAAAGCGGCTTAAACGCAACTGCTAAGTCAACATTATTAACTTTGCTTGATGAAAACTTTTCTGAAAGATCAAGAATAGAATCAGACAGAATAGGATTATCAACAGTTGAACTTGAAGAGTTGAGCGATGCTATAACTCAACCATCAACAACTTTAACTGGCAATGCTCTTGAGGCATGGAAACTATTGCGACCTGCGTACGAGTTAAACCCTTCAAGAATATCAAGCTATGTTTCAAACAGATTAAGAGCTTCTACTAATCAAAACACTAAAGAACTTAATAGGATTAGAATAAATGCAATTGAAGATGATTTGTCGTCTGTAAGTGAGGACGAATTAGCATTTTATGAAAAGGAAGTCTTAGGCGATATAGTAATAACAGCTGAGAACATGTTTGAATATGAAGCTATTAAAAATGCTGCTAGTCAAGGTGTAATTTTACCTAAAATGAAAACAGCTTTGGAGAGCGCAATCTTTTCAAACAGAGAGGAAAATTTAAATACTGGTCTTCAAACCTTTGAAAGGTTCTCCAACATTGAAACAGTTACTACTGATGGTAGAATTGGTTCTTTAGATATAATGCGCAAGTCTCTTAGCCCTGAGATTTATGCTTTGTACTCAGCAATAACTCAAACAGCTAGAGCAGAAGGTGTTGAACCATTATCTGTAGCACTTGATTTTAGAAACTATGATGGAAACATTGATGACGATATTAAAGCAGATTTAAAAATACCAAACGCTCAAAGCATTAATAGGGTGCTGGATGAATATCCAATGAGCAACAACTATAAAAAAGAAATACTAGCAATGCTAAGAATGCAAAAGGCTAGGGGTAGGGTTATTACTGAGGATTCACTGTCTTCTATTATTGATGGGTACACTTCCAACATGGCAAAAGACCCTGCTGTTTTTGGGCCATACATTGGCGACTCGACTGAGTTTCCTAGAAATGCGTTTTTTAGCGACACCGAGATTACTTCTAATAGAAGTGCAATGACAGATTTAATGGCTGATTCTGGTCAGTTTAATGATCTACTTAAAGGCGGTACTTTTCTTGATCAACAAGCAGCGACTATAGCTGCAATGATTGGTGGAGACATATTAACGACAAGCAGAGCTATTGTTGAGCAGTTTACAACTGGTGTTGGCGCTAGTGAAAAGCTCTCTGATAGAGAAAGATTGAAAAGAGGGCTTGCTGCTTTAAACATTGAGTTGGCCTATAAGCCTGATGTTGCATCAATATATGCTGGTGAGCCAAGGTATTATGTAGGGTATGTTAATGATTATGGCTCATTTGAGCCAATCATTATTAATGACAAACCTTACATGTTGGAAAAGCTAAATACCTTATCTTCGAATCAGGGTGAGTTAAGATTACAAGCTCTTAACAATTTAACAGTTGCTCTTAAGGGAAATGCTCCAAAAGAGTTTAAGGCTATCGCTCAAATAAACTACTTAGCAACTCTGGATCATATGAACTATGATAAGTTTACTTCTGATGAGGCTGGGTTAAGAAAGTTTTCTGAAATCTTTGGCAATGATACAAGAGCAATAGAGATATACGAAACTAAAAGAAGAGAATATAACGATCTTTCTGGCTCAAAGCCTTTGAGAATAAAAATTACAGAAGGTGTTGTAACGGAATGAAACTAACTATTCCAGACGCAGAGCCGTTTGCAATTGGCAGACAGCCAGTTCAATCTACTGTGCCTAGTATTGGGCAAACAGGCAATGCTCAGTATGGAAGGTTATTTAATCCGATAATCAATCAACTTAATTTTTATGGTGGTGCTTCTACTTATGATCCAGAGTCGATTGATCGTGTTGAGTCTATAATAGAAAGGCAGGGAATTACTGGTGATGACGCAAGGTATCTTAGAACTTTTGGCATTGGTTCTCAGGATAATTTCAATGCTGCACTAAAGTTTATTAAAAACAGGCAAGATAACTATAGTATTTTAAATCGGTCTACTGGTTTAAACTTGTTTCTTACTGACCCTAGTCTTCATGCTTCTGTAGTTATCCCTTATGCTGCTATTGGTTCTTCTAAATATATTGGTCAAGCATTTAACCAACTAAATTTTAATATCCCAGCTTTACGCACTCAGGCATTTAAGTCACCACTTAGGCAAGTTGTACGTGCAAGGCAGTTGATGAGAGGTAAAAATTTAACTGCCGCTGAGCTTGCTAAGATTGGTGCACTAGACGCAGCGCTTGTAGATGGCAGTATAACGCTCACTGAGGCACTTAGTGAGATTAGTGGTGGTGCTGACCCAATGGATGAAATAGGCAACGCAGCGCTTATTACAATGGGTACTACAGCTGTTGGTGGTTTGCTTGGGTTTGGGCTTGGGTCTGCTCTTAACAGACCTGTGGCAGCGCAGGTTCGTCAGGAAATCTTTAATCGCAGATATAAGGAATATCTTAACAGTATCTCAGACAAACCAGCAGAAAGAGGCGAAGACTTATCCTTTACTGGCAAATGGTTTACTGAATCTTGGTTTATGAAAGCAGTGCCAACACCTATTCGCACTACAATCCAAGATAAAAAAATACCAGATTGGGCAAAAATGGACATGCTCCAACTTGGTGGTGACAATGGAATGCCTTTTGTTTTGAATCAGCTTGGTAAGAGTGTAGGTAATTCTACATTTACTGAGACCGCAAGGCGTCAAGGTGACTGGTTTAAAGCTCTTGATGTTATTAATGAAAACTATCGGCAGGTTAGCCCACGCGGTTCTGCTGAGTTTTTTAATATCCCTGTTGGCGAATATGTAGAGCGGGTTCGCAGAAAACTTGGTAAAGAAAGTTTCGCGCCTGATGAATGGTATAATCATATTGGTCGTTTGATGGTCGATGAAGTACCATATGAAAAAATGACACCACAAGAAGCAGCTTCAGTGCAAGCAGCGCGTACTTTCTTTGAGCAATATGGAAAAGAACTAGAAGAGCTTGGCCTTATAAACCCCAAAGACCTTTTTGAAGATACTGCTTTTAAAGATATTGGTCGTTTAATAGAGCTTCAAAGCGTTACAAAAAACATTATTGCGCAGAACAAGCGTTGGATGACTCCACAAAGGGACAAACTTGTTACGCAAATAGAAAGAGTAAACAATAAATTAAAACAGTTGAATAGAACTGCAACAACAAGAGGTCTAACAAACAAGCAAGTAAAATTAAAAGAGTCTTTGGAAAAAGAGCTTGTCGATTACCAGACCTTTATGGGTAAGTTTGATGATGCTTTTGAGCAGATTAACAATGCAAAATCTATTGATGATCTTGCTTTGTTGTATAAAGACTTAGACCTTACACCAGACATGCGCAGAGCTTTACAAGACTTGGCTAAATCTATGGATGAAACCAAATCTAGGATTGATAATGCTTTGGAAATGATTCAGCGCATGCCTTCAACAAAGTCACCGAATAATTATCTTATGCGTATTTTTAACAGGCGCAAAATAGAACAAGATCGTGAGGGATTAAAAACTATTTTAGTAAATCATTATCGGGAGAATCCTCAAGTTATTTCCAAAGGTGATGATGGGCTATTTAAGTATCAAGAATTAGCAACTGATCCTGCATCTCTTGAGCGAAGAGCAAATGAAACTATAGATAATATTCTTGGTGAAACTGATGAGGATGCAATTGATGCAATTTTTACTGGGTTTGGTAGAACTGGGCCGCTTGTATCTAGGCGGTTAAATATTCCTAACCACTTAATTAAAGATTACATTGTGACTGACATTAAGGAACTTATGATTGCTTACACCAATCGTGTTGCTCCTAGAATAGAATACCACAAAAGATTCCGTGATCCAGAAACAAATCAGTTGATGTCTTTAGAAGCAAGACTTGACTACATTAGGTCAAGATTAATTAAAGATGGCGTCGATGAAGCTACAATAAACAAGTATATTAAAAACTTTGTAGCTACTTACGATCAGGTTGTTGGTACTACGTTAAAACGCCCTGATGCAATAGATACCAAGATTGCTGACTTTCTTAGAACTGCGACAAGTTGGACATTCCTTGGTGGTTCTGGATTGGCTGCTGTTGGGGATGCTGCTTCTCTGTTTATGGACCATGAGCTAAACGCTATTGGCAAGTCGTTCCTTGGTGCAATGGATGATATTTCAATCAAAATGGCTAAGAGGGAATTAAACTTAGCTGGTGAGGCTTTGGAAATTACTAGGGGTATAACTCACCTTAGATATATGGAAAGTCTTACCAATGATGTATTTAGCAAAACTATTCCTGATAAGCTAAATAACGCTTTCTACATTATGAATGGTTTGGCTCCTGTTACTGTAGCTATTAAAACATTTGATGGTTTGCTGAGAGGGCATACAATTATTGATGCTTCGATTAAACTGGGTCAAAACAAAGCAAGCAAGTTTGAGAAAGAGTTTTTGGCTCGTTATAATATTACCCCAAAGATAGCAAAACAAATAGCTGACTCACCTTATGAAAAAAGCCAAGGTGGTTTGTATTTGCCAAACACCGAAGCGTGGACAGATGAAGTTGCGGTTAGAGAGTTCAGGAATGCTTTGGCTTCTGGTGTTATGAATAGAGTTATTATGGGAACTCCTGCTGATAAGCCTATTACTATGAGCGGTGTTGCTTATATTCCAGAGACTGTAGCTAAATTATTGCCATTTGATCTTCCTGTTGATCCTAGAGTTAGAGGGTATCGTCGGGTTGAAAGTGGTTTGTTGGCTTTACCATTTACCTTCTATACCTACACTATGGGTGCATTAAGTAAGATTACAGCAAACCATGCCTCTGGTGCTGTTCGCAATCGTTTGTCTCATATGGCTGTTGCTATGGGTCTTGGCTATATGATTGTAAACGCTAGAACTCCAAGTTTTGCTTGGAATGAAATGGATATTGAAGACAAGATTATGAGGTCTTTTGATTTCTCTGGTCTTGCAGCAATTTACAGTGATATGGTTTATCGTGCTATAGCAATGGCAAGCGAAATGGGATACGAAAATAACTTTCCTATTCAGCCAAAGTTTCAAGCTCCACCAGATCAAGTTGGCGCATTAATATCTTTAGGAGGCGCCCCTGCTGATTGGAGCTATGAGGTAATAACATCCATAGGGCAAATGCTTTCTGGTGATGTTCAAGACGGAGCTAAGGGTCTTATTCGCATGATGCCATTAATTGAGACTATGGCGACTGGCGATATTATAAAAGATACGGCAAAAGACTTAACTGGCTATCTACCTAATAGGCAATAATTTGTCCTAGATTATTTGTGCGTTGCTCTTCTTAGCTTTGCTATGAGAGAACAAGTCAACGAGGTGACACATGACAATAGACATTTCCGCTAACTTACCACGAATTAGTTACACAGTTGCTGCTGGTGTTACTCAGACTTCTTTTACAGTGCCATTTGAGTTCTTTGATGACTCAGATTTAAATGTCTACATTGACCAAGTACTTCAAACAATTACTACGAATTACACGGTTACAGGTGGGAGTGGATCGACAGGCACAGTGACCATGACGGTGACTGGAGCTAAGACAGTAATCATTACTCGCGACACTACCATTGAACGCACGACTGACTTTACGGCTGGCGTTGATATTAACCGTGCTGCGCTGAATACACAGCTAGATACTCTGACTGCTATTGCTGCTGACAACAAAGACTTCATAGAACGCAGTATTCGGATTAAAGATTTTGATCCATCGACAGCTTCTTTGGAACTACCTGACGCCACCACCCGTGCTAACAAACTTCTCAGCTTTGACACAGAAGGGGGCATATCGGTTCAAGCTGCCTCAGACCTGCTCACAGGCTCTGTACTCGGCGCTAACTACATAAAGGCAAGCCATACTGGTGACGGTACTATTGTTGCATTTAGTACTACAGAGGCCGCTGGTTCTAAGAACAACATCCAAGTCTACATCGATGGTGTTTACCAAAACAAAGACACGTTCTCGATCAGTGGCTCTACGCTGACATTCACAGAAGCTCCACCCTTAAACTCTGCGATTGAGTTTATTGTTGGTAATGCTGTTACTTCGCTAACAACTGATCCTGATGTTGTGACCTACAATCAAGGCGGCACAGGCGCACAGGATCGCACACTGACAAGCAAGCTGCAAGACACTGTATCGGTCAAAGACTTCGGCGCTGTCGGTGATGGCGTGACGGATGACACTGCGGCTATTCAGGCTGCGATTGCTGCGTCTGCTGGAAAGGTTTTAAATTTTGTTCGTGGTGAAACATACTTAGTTACTTCCGAGCTAAACTTTCACACAGGATCAAATGGCCCAAAGGTTGAGGGCAACATGGCAACCATCAAAGCTGGTGCTGCCATGCAAAGCATTATGTATATTGGCAATACCACATCTATTAAAACTCAAATTAACAACATTGAGCTAGATGGTAATAGCAATGCAACTTATTGTCTGTATGCTATCTTAGTTACTGAGAACAGTTCTATCTTTAGCAATGTTATTGTAAAAAATGCTACATCACACGGCATGTATTTAGACGGTTGTCAGGTGATGCGCTTGGAAAACATTGTTAGTCAGACAAATGGCGGTGATGGTATTCTTTTTGAAAGCTGCAATGGGGCATCAATCTCTAGTATTCGATGTGTATCAAATACTGGCAATGGTATTACCGTTCAACGTGGCACACGCAATTACACATCTGGCGTAAACATTGAATATGCAGACTGTGAATTAAACTCTGGTCATGGTATTTCTGTTGTAGACACAAAATCTCCAGTAACTATTCTTGGTGGCTGGCTTGAAAGCAATGTCCAAGATGGCCTCAATATTGGTTCTCTTGCCGTTGGCGTTAGTGCTAATGGTATTGGAATTATTGGCAATGAGGGCACATCAAATTACAGGGCTGTTAGACTTCAAGATGGTGCGGCTGGTTGCTCAATAACAAATGCTAAGTTTCAAATTACAAGTGGCTCTCAAGATTATGCAAACGTCAAAGATGAAAATACATCTCTTGCAACAAGCAACCTTTTAACGCCTAACTTTATTCGATCAACAGGAACACTTGTTCTTCCACAAACTGTTGAAGATTACAAGTCAGGCTTCATTACTCAACAGCAAACAACAACAAACACCAGAGGTGCTGGCGGTTATCTCTCTGGATTTGCTTTGGCTGATACTGTTGCTGGTTCGAGTGGAACGAAAACATTTACTTGGACACCATCTGGTTCTTTTAACATTCCGGGCGCAGACAACCGTGGTGCATATATGATTGAGTTAGACATCATTGGTTATTTTACTGGTATAGATCAGTCTGTGTTTTTGCGGTTCCATTTGTTTGGCGCAACTTTGGCTTCTACAATTTACGATGCATCTTCAAATGCGATCTATTCTTATGGAGATACACGCAAATCCGATTTGACATTGGCAACACCTACGGCTGCTGGTTCCTCTGGAATAAGTGCTGTCTTAACAAATGCCAATGCTTCAACCTTTAATGGCACATTTACATGGCGCACTATGATGACAACAACTGGTCAGCTTTCGTTGGCTGTTTCTTAGGAGGTATAAAATGACTATCAAACAGCAAGGTGGCATTTTTGGACGCAACCCAACATTCAATGAAGTTGATATTGAAGGCACTCTTAGTGCAGAAACGGTTGATATTAACGGAGGCACTATCGATGGCACAGCTATCGGCGGGACTACACCCGCAGCCATTATTGGGACGGCTATGGAGGCTTCTAGCTTGGGGATTGGAACAACCCCTTCAGGCGGGGTTAAGTTAGACGTTGTAGGCACTTTGCGTTCAACTATTTCTGGTGGAACACCTGCTCTTTATTTGAATAATGGAACAACTCAAAACTCCATTACAAATACATCGGGCAGTTTTTCATTTTCTACTGGGGCTGTAGAACGTTTGCGCATCGACACCAGTAATGTAACAGTATCCACTGGCAACCTCGTCATCGGCACATCAGGCAAAGGCATCGACTTCTCTGTCACCTCTGGCACTGGCACAAGTGAACTGTTCGATGACTATGAAGAGGGGACGTGGACGCCTGAGATCACAGGCACAAGCACAGCAGGCACAATCGCATACAACGCCCAGCACGGGTATTACACTAAGATTGGCCGAATGGTGCAGGTTGAGTTCTATGTTCAGTGGAACAGTGGAACTGGCACGGGCAACCTTCAAATTACAGGTTTGCCGTTCACCGCAGGCAACAATCTCACCCAACCGGGATTGGCTATTGGCGACATTGAAAATGTAGCACTCACAGCCGCTAATGTCGCAACGCTTGCAGTAGCCAGCAACAGCACGAACATCAATATGCGGCAGGTTCCAACGGGCGGCGGAGGTTCTTCGCCAGTTCCTTATGATGCTGCTGGCTATATCAAAGCATCTGGCGTTTATTCAGTTTAAGGACAAACACATGACACTGACCAAAGTTCACAACCGAATGATTGACGACTCTGATGTCAACCCGATTGATTTCGGCGCTGTCGGTGATGGTGTCACTGATGATACCGCTGCGGTGACTGCGGCTATTGCTACAGGAAAGAATGTCTTTGTGCAGCTTGGCAAGACGTTTGCAATAACAGGAAATGTTACTGGCTTTGCAGATAATCAGAAGATTTATGGCGGCGGTGCTTTTAAAAAACTTGGTACAACGCAAACACCTATGTTTTTGTTACCTGATGAAAGTGATGGCGTTTGGTTCGATGGCATTGAGTTTGATGGCACAAAAGCATCGTTTTCAGCTGGCGATCCTGTTCCAGCAATACTTGGTTATATTACATATAGCTTACAGGTAACTAATTGTTATTTTCACGACATAATTGATGTTGGCATTAAATTACGAGATGGCGCAAATCTTTATGCCTCTGGTAATAGATTTATTGATATTGGTGAAAATGGTATTGAGTTACATAACTATGATAACGATGTAAGAACAGGTTCCGCATACACAGGAACAAGACCTGTTGTGGAAGGAAATCATACAATTACAGGCAACCGTTTTGAACGTATAACTCGTTATGAAAATCCTGCTGGCCCACTAGTTGATGCGTGTGGAATAATTTTTGTTGGGGATGATGGGTATCCTCAAAAAAATATTAGAATTACTGATAACGTAATTATTGATTGTTTGCGTTACATATGGACAGAGAACAATGGAACAACTGATAAAGCAGATAATGTTATTATCAGTAATAATACATTGCATGGTGGTGTAAATGGTGGAACTGCTGATGACATATATAGCAAAAATGGCATTGGAATAATTGGCGCAAAAAATGTATTAGTAACAAACAATACAATTAAGAATGTTGCAAACACTAATCCAGTAGGCTCAGATACAAGTTGCATTACCGTTTCAGGAACAGGTAATGAAAATATTCAAATTACTGGAAATCATTGTTCTGATGATTCTGGTTTATCAGATAGAACTGAATATGGAATACGAGTAGTAAATGGCTCTGATCTTCGTATTTTTAATAACTATATTGCAGGGACTTCAACAGGGTCTATTACTGTAACAGAGGCTAATACATCTAATGTAACTATTTATTCTAATAGAAATGCAGAAGATGAATATAGCTGGACGCAGATTGTCCCGATTTACTTCATTCGAGAAAACATTCCAGCTAATGGCGATCAATCAACTTATGTCTTTGGGCAAACATGGGAGACTGAAGCAATCATCCCTGCGGATGGTCGGATTGTTGGCGTTGCGGTAAAACTGAGTGCAGCTATTTCTGCTGGCAACTTAACGGTCAAGTCCTACAGCAATGGTGTTGAAAGGACAAACCTACAGATTGTAAATTCTGATTTTAGTGGTGGCACTATTGCTCAAAAGAAAATTGGTGCATCTAATGGTGCTCAAGTAAACGCAGGCGAGCGGTATAAGGTAGTCTTAACCACTGACGCTGCTTTTGCGCCGACAACAATGGACGCAATCGTTACGATGTTTGTAGACATTGCGAAGAAAGATTAATGCGGTTCGCCCGTGGACAGTCCAGCCAAGGAGGTAAACATGGCACTGACTAAAATGACAGTAAACGACAAGATCGAAGTCATCAATCATGGTGGCTGGTCATCGGTGCAAGTACGCACTGCAACGATCATCAATGAGGATGGCACAGAAATCAGCCGTACATTCCACCGTCATGTGGTAATGCCTGACGCTGATCTCTCAGCCGAAGATGCAGACGTATCTGCAATCTGCACTCCAGTATTTACAGACGCAGTAAA